>Ga0194055_10002831_pt1 | contig 13595 bp, 7 predicted proteins | sample SepL449m_MetaG_FD_155482 | JGI IMG/M metagenome (GOLD analysis project Ga0194055, IMG submission 155482) | Anoxic zone freshwater microbial communities from boreal shield lake in IISD Experimental Lakes Area, Ontario, Canada - Sep2016-L442-9m | ecosystem: Environmental > Aquatic > Freshwater >... | reverse complement strand
TATATATTCAATGAATTCTTTGGATTAAATGGCCTTGCATCAAAAAAGGTAATTAAGCTAGTTGATCGAATGCATAAACTAGAACCCGTGAAATTCGAAGAAAGCCTCAGAGAGATTATAGCTGAGGCTAAATCTCCAGCTCCAGTTGTCGACGAAATCATAAGCCTACTTAAAATTAAAAATATAGAATACTTACCACTACCTTTAAAATCTCATGAATCATTAATTAGCTTGTATGAACTTATGAATGACCTAAAAAAGTTAGGAATAGAGAATTACGTTTTCGATATTACTTTAATGAGAGGCTTTGATTATTATACTGATGTAGTTTTTGAAGTATTCGATACAAGTACTATCAATAATAGGGCCATGTTGGGTGGAGGCAGATACAATGGACTAGTCGGATTATTCGGAGTAGAGCCTGTTGCTACTGCCGGATTTGGTTTTGGTGATGTAACGCTATTGGATTTTCTAGAAGTCCATAAGTTATTACCGACTGTTAAGCCTGAGACTGATGTCTATGTAATTGTTATCGGAAATCACTATGTAAAAGCAGATAAATTTATCGATGAACTAAGAAAGAACGGTATAAACGTTGCAGTTGACCTGACTGAGAGAAAAATGGCAGCTAGAATCAAAACAGCAGATAAAAAGAAGATTCCGTTTGTTATGTTTATAGGCGAGGAAGAAATCACAAAGAATAAGATAGTTCTAAAAAATATCTTGAATGGTGAAGAGTCTACGTTGACAATTAACCAGGCTATTACAGGCATTAAGATATTTAAAAATAACTAGTCTTTTTCTATGGATAAATTAAAAGTAACCTGTTATAGTTGTTGTTTATGCAAGTAAAAACATCATTCAAAAACGATACTAACGCAGTCTTATCTATTATTACTGCTCCAGAAGATTTACAACCGATTCATGAAGTCATCTTAAAAGAATTTCAAAAAACTACTAAATTACCTGGTTTTAGAGAAGGTAAAGCACCACTTAATATTATCAGCAAAAACATCGATCAAAGTAGATTACAGACTAGTTTTCTAGATAGAGCCGTCGGCGAAATTTATAGACAAGCTGTATCTCAAGAGAAATTACGACCAATTGGACAGCCAACTGTCTCAATCAAAAAGTTTGTTCCTTTTTCTGTGCTTGAAGCTGAATTTGAAGTCGAAGTAATAGGCAAGATGGAACTAGTTGATTATAAAAAAATGTCTCTACCAAAGAAAAAAATATCAGTAACAACAAAGGATATTGATGAAGTGCTTAAATCTCTAGTAGATCGTAGTGCTGAAGCTAGCGAAGTAAAAAGAGCTGCTAAGAAGGACGACCAAGTTGTTATAGATTTTGTTGGCACCGATACTAAAAGTGGCGCCTTGATTTCTGGAGCTGAAGGTAAAGCCTACCCAATCGTTATTGGTAGTGATACTTTCATTCCGGGTTTTGAACCTAAACTTATTGGCCTCAAAGCTGGTGACGAAAAAACTTTTGACATTACATTTCCTAAAGACTATTCCCAAAAATCACTTCAAAGCAAAAAAGTTACATTCAAGGTAAACATCAACCAGGTTAATGAACTGAAAAAAGGTGAGCTTAACGATGAACTAGCCGCTAAGGTTGGTCCATTCAAGTCATTAACTGAACTTAAAGACGACGTATCTAAGCAGCTAATGGTTGAAAAAGAACAAAAACAGGATCAAATTTATGAGAATGAGGTAATTAACTATATTACTGAAAAATCCAGCGTAAAAATACCTGAAGCATTAGTTGACGAACAAATAGAAAGAAGTGAGCTAGAAGAAAAACAGAATATTACTTATCGTGGTCAAACCTGGCAGGAGCATTTAGATGAAGAAGGTGTAACTGAGGAAGAACATCGATCTCGTAACCGAAAAACCGCTGAGAGTATCGTTAAGTCATCTTTACTGCTTAGTGAAATTGCAGATATTGAAAAAATAAATGTTACCCCTGAAGAAGTAGAAATTAGAGTTCAATTACTAAAAGGACAGTATCAAGATCCTCAGATGCATGCCGAACTCGAAAAGCCTGAAAACCTTGGTGGTATTCGCAATCAACTATTGACTGAAAAAACTTTCAAACTACTATCAGACATAGCTTCAAAATAGCTAAATCCTAGTTAGTTATTAGCGCTCGTACTTGACGAGTGCTAATAACTTTTATATAATTTAATGTATGAAAGATATAGACACCAATATACTAATACCAACCGTAATTGAACAAGACGGCCGAACTGAACGAGCCTATGATATCTATTCAAGATTACTAAAGGATCGCATCATATTTCTAGGTACTCCCGTAGACATGCATTCTGCAAATTTAATCGTAGCTCAGCTTTTATTCCTTGATTCAGAAGATCCAAATAAAGATATCTTCCTCTACATTAATAGCCCTGGTGGTTCTGTCACTGATGCCCTAGCTATCTATGACACCATGAACTATATAAAGAGTGATGTTCAAACAATCTCAATAGGTATGGCCGCAAGTGCTGCAGCTTTTCTGCTTAGTGCTGGCGCTAAGGGTAAAAGATTTGCTCTTCCTCATTCTAAGATAATGATTCACCAACCATCTAGTGGTACTCGTGGTCGAGTCTCAGATATGGAAATTGATCTTGAAGAATCTATCCGTCTAAAGAAGCTATTAGAAGAAATTATGGCTAAGAATACTGGTCAAAAAGTAACCAAAATTCATACTGATATGGAAAGAGATTACTACATGACTGCCGAAGAGGCTTGTAAATACGGTATTGTCGATAGTGTCATTAGCACACTAAAGACTGATATAAATAAAAAATAATACTTGACATTTAAGTTTCAATAGGCCAAACTTGTCTCTTAAGAAGTAGTATAAGTTGGGTAGTGCTTATTTTTATTTAAATTCAGTACCAAAAACTCCCTCTTAGTAATCTTCGTGCACGAAACCTAAAAAATATAACAATTTAATTATAGGAGTTTGCATATATACTTTATGGCAAAAAATAGCACGCAAATTACAAACAAGTCTAATAGAGTTTTCTTCACGGAACAAGACGACCAGGTAAAATTACCTAACTTAGTCGATCACCAAAACAAATCTTTCCAGTGGTTTGTTGAGGAAGGTTTAGGAGAATTATTAGCAGAGATTAGTCCAATCGAGGATTATACTGGTACTAAATTAACACTTAACTTTAAAGACTATCATTTTGAAGAGCCTAAGGTTACTGAACATGAAGCTCGAGAAAACAATGTTTCTTTCGATGCTCCATTAAAAGCTAACGTTGAGCTTATCAATAAAGTTACAGGTGAAGTTAAAAACCACGAGATTTATCTTGGTGATTTTCCATGGATGACTTCTCGCGGTACATTCGTTATAAACGGTGCTGAGAGAGTTGTAGTTAGCCAATTGATTAGATCAGCGGGTGTTTTCTTCACATCCGAGGCTCATGGTGGAAGTAACCTTTACGGAAGTAAGGTTATTCCTGGACGTGGCGCATGGCTTGAATTTGAAACTTCAGCTGCTGGTGCGATTTTTGTAAAAATTGATAGAAAAAGAAAAATCCCAGTAACAACATTACTAAGAGCCCTAGGTTTAACTGAAGCTCATATGCGTGAGACATTCAAACATGTTGATCAAGGCAAACACAGTTATCTAGATGCAACATTAGAAAAAGATCCAGCTCGTGGTCATAACGAAGCTTTAATTGAAGTTTACAGAAGACTTCGACCTGGTGATCTTGCAACCGTAGATAATGCCCGTGCATTGATTGAAAATATGTTCTATAACTTCAAGAGATTCGACTTTTCTAGAGTTGGACGATACAAGATTAATAAAAGACTAGATATAGACTTGCCTAATACAATTGAAAATCGAGTTATGCGTATTGACGATCTTACGGCTATTATTGCTGAGATTATTCGTCTTAATAACACTCAAGAACCTGCCGATGATATCGATTCATTAGCTAACCGAAGAGTTAAATTAGTTGGTGAATTAGTTCAACGACAATTTAGAATCGGTTTGCTACGAATGGAACGAAATACTAAAGATAGAATGAGTATGAGTGAAATCGAAACAGTTACACCTGGTCAGCTTATAAATGCTCGTCCAATCGTAGCTGCTGTTCGAGAATTCTTTGCAAGTAGCCAATTGTCAATTTTCATGGATCAGATTAACCCACTTAGTGAGCTTGCTCATAAGAGAAGACTATCTTCTATGGGACCTGGTGGACTATCTCGTGAAAGAGCCGGTTTTGAAGTTCGTGATGCTCATGCAACTCACTACGGTAGAATCTGTACTGTTGAAACTCCTGAAGGTGCCAACATTGGACTAGTTCTAAACTTAGCTAACTACGCTAGAATTAACGATTACGGATTTATTGAAACACCTTATCGAAAAGTTATTACTGCTGCTACTGCTAAAGATATTGTTGGTGAAATTGCCGGCGTAAATTTAGAAGATGCTAAAGGAAAAGTAATAGTTAAAGCTGGAGATAAAGTTACTGCTGGTCAAGCTAAGAAACTAGCTACTGTTAAGGAACAAATAACTTGGCCTATTCATCCTAAAGCTAGTAGTGAAATTGTTTATCTAGATGCAGCTGACGAAGGTTCTGCTGTTATTGCCGGTGCCGGTAATGAAGTTGATGCAGACAATCGCTTTATAGATAAGCGTGTTAGTGCTCGTATTAGATTAGAATCTGGAGAAGTAGATATCCATGAATTAACTCATATGGATGCTGCTAGAAACCAAATTATTGGTTCATCAGCTGGACTGATTCCATTTATTGAAAAGAACTATGTATACCGATCACTCATGGGTAGTAACCAGCAAAGACAAGCAGTTCCTCTTATTAAACCAGAATCACCAATCGTTGGTACTGGTCTAGAAGGAGTTATTGCTAGAAACACTGGACAAGTAGTTATGGCAGAAGCTGACGGTGAAATCGTTAAGGCTTCAGCTCAAACTGTTATTGTGAAATATAAAGAAGGTACAGTTACATACGAACCTCAACACTTTGTTCGTTCTAACGAAGGTACTTCAATTAACCAAAGAGTTATTGTTGAAACCGGTGATAAGGTAAAGACTGGTGATATCTTAATCGAAGGTATGAGTATTCAAGGTGGTGAATTAGCACTAGGTAAAGACCTTGTTGTTGCATTTATGCCTTGGAGTGGATACAACTTCGAAGATGCTATCATTATCTCTCGCAAAATAGTTGAAGACGATAAGTTAACTTCTATTAATATCGTAGACTTCATGATTGAAGTACGCGAAACTAAATTAGGCCCTGAGATTGTTACTAGAGATATTCCTAATGTAAGTGAAGATGCCCTAAGACACCTTGATGATGACGGAATAGTTAGAATCGGTGCTGAAGTACATCCTGGCGACATTCTTGTTGGTAAAATTACTCCTAAGGGTGAACAAGAATTATCTAGTGAAGAAAGACTACTGCGCGCTATCTTTGGTGAAAAAGCTAAAGAAGTCCGCGATACATCACAAAGAATGACTACTGGTAAACACGGTAAGGTCGTTGGTGTAAAGATTTTCTCAAGAGAAAATGGCCATGATTTAAAATCCGGTGTTATTATGCAAATTCAAGTGTTCGTAGCTCAGATGCGAAAAATAGCAGTTGGAGATAAACTTGGTGGACGTCACGGTAACAAGGGTGTAATCGCTCGAATCTTACCTGTTGAAGATATGCCATTTACAGCTGACGGAACTCCTGTAGATATCGTACTTAACCCATTAGGTGTACCATCTCGTATGAACGTCGGTCAATTATTTGAATCTCACCTTGGTATGGCAGCTAAAGTACTTGGTATCAAAGTAGCCAGCCCAGCCTTCAATGGTGTACCTATCTCTAAGATCCAAGACCTTCTTAAAGAAGCTGGATTGCCTGAAGATGGTAAACAACAGTTATTCGATGGACGTAATGGTGAACCTTTCCAGGAAAAAACAACTGTTGGTTCAATGTATATCATTAAGCTTAATCATATGATTGCCGATAAAATCCATGCTAGGTCTACTGGTCCATATACTATGGTTACTCAGCAGCCTCTTGGTGGTAAAGCTCAAAATGGTGGACAGAGATTTGGAGAGATGGAAGTATGGGCTCTAGAAGCTTATGGTGCTTCAAACACTCTTCAGGAAATGTTAACCTTAAAATCTGATGATGTTTACGGAAGAAGTAAGGCTTATGAATCAATCATTAAGAAAACTGAGATTGTTGGTCCTAAGGTTCCTGAAAGCTTTAACGTACTCGTTAAAGAACTACAAGGTCTTGGCCTGAAGGTAGATCTAATGCATTCAGATAGCCTAGTTGATGCAGAAGATATACTTGCTGAAAATATTAAACAAGAGGCTTCGAATCAATCTGATGTAGAAGTACCTCAGCCATTAATATCTGACATAGATTTAACTGAAGAAGTATCAGCTGACGAATTCGTTGAGCTAGATGATGCTTCAGATGAAGTCATTAAAGATGAATCTATCGTAATTGAAGATCAAATAGATGAAGATAATTTAAAAATAGCGACACTTGAAGATGAGGAGGCACAATTATGAGACATTACTCCCACGGAATAGACATTGCAGAATTTGATGCAGTAAGATTATCTGTAGCCAGCCCAGAAGATATATTAGACTGGAGCTACGGAGAAGTAACAAAACCAGAGACTATTAACTATAGAACTCAGAAACCTGAAAGAGATGGTTTGTTCTGTGAGCGAATCTTTGGACCTATTAAGGATATTAATCCTCATGACACTAAATATAAAGGTGTCAGATCCCGAGAAGCTGCCGTAGATAAGAACGGTGAATTAGTAACTAGAAGTATCGTAAGACGAGAACGAATGGGACATATTCAATTAGCCGTACCTGTAGCTCATATATGGTTCCTAAAAGGTACTCCATCAGCTATTGGCCTATTGCTTGGCATAACTGTCAAGAACCTTGAACGAGTTGCTTATTTCGCTAGCTGTATTATTCTCAGCATCGATGAAACCAAAAGAGATCAAATTTTAGCAGATAAAGAAGCTGAATTTGCGGCTGCTAAAGAAGCTATTAAGATTCGTTTCGAAAAAGAAGCTGAAGCTGAGGACGCTAATGTCAAAGCCCTAGCCGAAGCACAGACAAAAGAACTCGATGAAGTACAAAAAGACTTCGAAGTACTAAAGAACCAAATTGATCTGTTAAAGAAATTCGGTCTTATTAACGAAAGTGATTATAGAAATCTTCCAGTTGATCTGAAAGAAATTACTAAAGTTGGAATGGGCGGAGCTGCTCTTAAAGAACTATTAGATCAAATTGATCTTAAAGTCCTAATTAAAGATCTTGAAGAACAATCAGATAACGCTAAGGGTCTAAATAAGAAAAAAATCATGAAGCGACTTCGCATGCTTGAAGGTATGGAAAGAGCTGGCATTAAACCAAGTTCAACTTGTGTAAGTGTTCTACCAGTGATTCCACCGGATCTTCGTCCAATGGTTCAATTAACTGGTGGCCGTTTTGCTACTAGTGACTTAAACGATTTATACCGAAGAGTTATTAACCGAAACAATCGACTTAAGAAACTTATGGATCTAAATGCTCCTGAAGTTATTAAGCGCAATGAGCAAAGAATGCTTCAGGAAGCTGTTGATGCGCTAGTAGACAACAACTCAGCAAGAGGTGGTAGAGCCGTTTCTGCTACAGGTCAAAGAAGAAGACTGAAAAGCCTTAGCGACATGCTCAAGGGTAAACAAGGTCGATTTAGACAGAACTTACTTGGTAAAAGAGTAGATTATTCTGGTCGTTCAGTAATTGTTGCTGGTCCAGAACTAAAAATGAGCCAATGTGGACTGCCTAAGATGATGGCACTTGAACTATTCAAGCCTTTCGTCATCGGAGAGCTTATATTCCGCGAACAAGCTCACAATATACGTTCAGCTACAAGAATGATCGAAACAGGCGATACAGAAGTCTGGGATGCGCTTGACGAAGTTATTAAAGGCAAGTATGTATTACTAAACCGTGCACCAAGTCTTCACAGACTTAGTATTCAGTCATTCCAACCAGTTCTTATTGAAGGACGAGCAATTCAATTGCATCCTTTAGTTTGTAAAGGTTTCAATGCTGACTTCGACGGTGACCAGATGGCTGTTCACTTACCGTTAAGTGATCTAGCTCAAGCTGAAGCCCGAGACATTATGGCCGCTAATAAGAACTTGTTAAAACCTGCTGATGGTTCACCAATTCTTCATATCGAACAAGATATTGTACTAGGTTGTTATTACCTTACATACGTTCGACCTGGAGAAGAATCTAAGGAGAGCAAAAGATTCAGTAGTCTTGAAGAGGCATTAATGGCTCTAGACGCTGGTCAAATCTTATTGCAGTCTTTCGTTAAGCTACCATTTAGAGGCAAAGTTCAGGATACAACTTTAGGAAGATTACTCTTTAACGAAATCTTACCTGAAGACTATGAATTCAAGAATGATGCCATGACTAAGAAGTTACTCCAGACTATTATGGTAGATATATACCAAAAGTATGGTCAAGATGAAACTGCTTTAATTGCCGATAAGCTTAAAGACCTAGGTTTTGTTTATGCTACTAAATCTGGAATATCTATGGGAATGACTGACTTCAAAGACATTAAAGGTTTGAAGAAGATGCTAGACGACGGTGAAGTAAAGACTACTGAGATTTCTCAACAATTCGATCAAGGTTTCATTAACGAAGAAGAAAGATATCGACTTACAGTTGAAAAATGGCAAGAAGTAGATGCCTTAGTCCTAAAGACTTTGTCAGAACAGTTTGCTACCGAAGATAGCTCAATGTCAATTGCAGTTATATCTGGTGCTAGAGGTAATATTGGACAGGTAAAACAAGCAGTTGGTTTACTTGGAATTACATCTGAAGCTTCTGGTCGTGCTATCGAACTTCCAATTAGATCTGGCTATAAAGCTGGACTTACGCCTCTTGAATATTTCACAGCAACTAGAGGTGCTCGTAAGGGTATGATCGATACCGCTCTTAAGACAGCTGACTCCGGTTATCTTACTCGTAGACTTGTTGACGTTGCTCAAGACGTCTTCACGGTCGATGAGACCAATGATGATCCTGGTTTTGCAATATTTAGAGATGACGCCATAAAGATCGGCATTAACTTCGGAACTCGTTTAGAGGGAAGATTTGCTGCTGAAAATGTTGGTAAGTATATCAAGAAGCGTAAACTCATAACTCCTGAAATAGCTAAACAAATAGATCAAGATGAATCTATCACTGGTGTCCGCATAATGAGTGCCCTAAGTTGTACTAACGTTAGAGGCGTATCAAGAGAATCATATGGTGTTGATCCAGCTACTGGCATGCTAGTAAGTACACATCACCCAGTTGGTGTTATTGCCGCTCAATCTATCGGTGAACCTGGAACACAGTTAACTCTACGAACATTTCACTCTGGTGGTGTTGCGGGAGAAGATATTACGACTGGTCTTCCAAGAGTCGAGGAACTATTCGAAGTTCGTACTCCAAAAGGACAAGCATATATTTCTGAAATCGATGGTAACATTATTGCTTGGGAAGAAGGCGATCACTATATCGTCCAAGTTACATCTTCAGATAAAGATATCTTTGAAGTTTCTTTAGATAAAAGAAAAGCTCAGATTGCAACTGGAAGCGATGTCGCTATTGGTGATGTCATAGCCTCTAAGAGGTCTGGTGCAGATCCTATAGTCTCTCCTATAGCAGGAAAGATGGAAGTTACCGACAAAACTATCATGGTGGTTCCAACCTCTACCACAGTCGCTCGCTATGAGGTTCCAGGCTTTAAGCAACTTATTGTTAAGGATGGAGATAAGATTGCTGCTGGTGAAAGACTAACCAATGGCTCAATCAATCTGCATGATCTTATGAAATATAAGGGAATTGAAGCAACACAAAGATACATCATGAACGAAATTCTCGAAATCTTCGCTGCTCAAGGACAGAATATCTCAGATAAGCACCTTGAACTAATAGTTAGACAAATGTTCAGCCGCGTTCAAATTGAGGAAGTTGGAGATTCTGACTTCGTTAATGGAGATATTGTAAGTAAGCTTGCAATGGTTGAAGCTAATGAACAACTACTCAAAGACAAGAAGAAGCCTGCAGTCTATACACAATTACTGCTTGGTATTACAAAAGCCAGCCTATCAACTGATTCATTCCTATCTGCTGCCAGCTTCCAGGACACTACAAGAGTCTTAATCGCCGCTGCTACCAGTGGTAAGATAGATAAACTGTATGGCCTGAAAGAGAATGTTATACTTGGTCGAAAGATACCTGTTGGAACTGGATATTCACCTGAAGAAGATGAAGAAATCCTATTAGAAGCTGATGAACTTAAAACAGCGGTTGACCATTGAACCCTAAGATGTTAAAGTTATAACCTATGCCTACTATCAATCAATTAGTCCGAAAACCACGTAACAAAGCTAGCAGCAAAAGCAAGTCTCCTGCTCTTATGCGCGTTACTAATAATCTTAAGACAAAGAACTATGAAAAACCTTCACCATTCAAAAGAGGTGTATGTGTTAAAGTTACGACTAAAACACCAAAGAAGCCTAACTCAGCTCTTCGTAAAGTAGCCAGAGTAAGACTTACTAATGGCTATGAAGTCTGGGCCTATATCGGTGGTGAAGGTCACAACCTACAAGAACACGCTGTCGTACTTGTACGTGGAGGAAGAGTAAAAGATCTTCCTGGTGTTCGTTATCATATTGTTCGTGGAAGTCTTGACCTTCAAGGCGTCCAGGACAGAAAACAAGGCCGTAGTAAATATGGTACTAAGAAAGGTGCTAAATAATGCCTAGGAAAAAAACCAAAGAACTAGTTCGAGTCGTTAATCCTGACCGACTATATGCTTCAGTACAAGTACAGAAGCTTATTAACCGAGTCATGCTAGACGGTAAGAAACAAGTTGCTGAAAGAATCGTTTATTCTGCAATGCAAAAATCTGCAGATAAATTAAAAGTAAAAAATCCTCTTGAAGTATTTGATCAAGCACTTGGTAATATTAAGCCTCGCATGGAAACACGATCACGAAGAGTCGGTGGTGCTAACTACCAAATTCCTTTTGAAGTTAAAGGTCAGAGACAGAACCACCTAACTACTATGTGGTTAGTAGCTGCTTCTAGATCTAAAAAAGGCATGCCTATGGAAGATCGATTAGCTATTGAGCTAGTTGATGCATATAACAACGCTGGAACATCAGTTAAGAAAAAAGAAGATACTCACAAAATGGCTGAAGCCAACCGAGCTTTCGCACACTTTGCGAGATACTAATAAATATTAGGAAAATTGTTAATACTAGATATCTATGTATAACAAATAAATAATTTAAGTTAAGGAAAATATAGAATGGCAGACAAAAAATACGCTATGGAAAATTTAAGAAATATTGGCATTATTGCTCATATTGATGCTGGTAAAACTACAACTACTGAAGCTATTCTATATAGAACTGGACTAAAACATAAAATTGGTGCTGTTCATGAAGGTGAAACAACTACTGACTGGATGGCTCAAGAAAAAGAGCGTGGTATTACTATTACCGCTGCTGCCGTTACTTGTTATTGGAAAGACACCAAAGTTAACATTATAGATACTCCTGGACATATTGACTTTACTGTTGAAGTTGAACGAAGTCTACGCGTACTAGATGGTGCTGTTACTGTATTCGACGGTAAGATGGGTGTTGAATCACAATCTGAAACTGTATGGCGTCAAGCAGATAAGTACAGCGTACCAAGAATCTGTTTTATTAATAAGATTAACCAAACTGGCGGAGATTTCTATAAGTCTCTTGATTCTATTCATGGTCGTCTTAATAAAAGAGCTTTCCCAATCCATTTACCTATAGGATTTGAACAAGGCGTAAATGGCGTGGTTGATCTTATTACCCTGAAGTCATATACCTATAAGGATTTCACTGATCACGAACTTATTGAAGGTGATGTTCCAGAAGATATGATGGAAGAAGTTAAAAGATACCGAAGTCTCCTTATTGAGAACGCAGTTGCTGAAGATGAAACAATCTTAGAAAAATACTTCGAAGTTGGAGAAGAAGGCCTTAGCGAAGAAGAAATCAAGAAAGCCGTTCGAACAGCTGTTCTAACTGGTAAATTCTATGCTGTTACTGGTGGTGATGGCCGTGGTGTTATCGTAGAAAAACTACTTGATGCTGTAAAAGATTTCTTGCCTAGTCCAATTGAAGCTAAGTCTACATGGGGTACTCATCCTAAGACTGGTGATGAAGTTGAACGTAAGCCTAGTGAATCTGAACCTTTTTCAGCTCTAGCATTCAAGATTGCAACTGATCCTTTTGTAGGTAAGCTAGCTTTCTTTAGAGTTTATTCTGGAACCTTAAAGTCAGGAAGCTATATCTTGAACTCATCAACTGGTGAGAAAGAAAGAGTCGGCCGTATCGTAAGAATGCAGGCTAATACTCGCGAAGACGTAACTGAAATCGCTGCTGGAGATATTGCAGCTATTGTTGGACTAAAGGGTACTACTACTGGAAACACACTTTGTGATCTAGCAAAGCCAATCGTACTTGAAAGTATTACTTTCCCAGAACCTCCAGTGAGTATTGCTATTGAACCTAAAACTAAAGCCGATCAAGAAAAAATGAGTCTTGCACTTCAAAGACTTGCAGAAGAAGATCCTACTTTTAGAATTCATTCCGATACAGAAACTGGACAGACTATCATCTCTGGAATGGGTGAGCTACATCTAGATATTATTGTTGATCGCATGAAAAGAGAATTTACAGTTGAAGCTAATATCGGTCAACCTCAGGTTGCATACCGTGAAACTATTAGAAAAGACGCTGTTGAGAGTGAAGGAAAATTCATTAGACAATCTGGTGGTCGTGGTCAATATGGTCATGTATGGATTAGATTATCTCAAAATGAATCAGGCAAAGGTTTTGAATTTATTAACTCAATCAAAGGTGGAGTTGTTCCTAACGAATATATCTCTGCTGTTAAAGCTGGAATTGAAGAAGCTATGGGCAATGGAGTTATTGCAGGCTATCCAGTTGTTGATGTTAAAGCTGAACTTTACGATGGTAGCTATCATGATGTTGACTCCAATGAAATGGCCTTCAAGATTGCTGGATCAATTGCTCTTCAAAATGGTGTTAAGAATGCATCACCAGTTCTTCTTGAACCTATCATGAAAGTTGTTGTTGTAACACCTGAAGAATTCATGGGTGACGTTATCGGAGATCTTAACTCTAAGCGTGGACGAATCGAAAACATGGAAGATTTAACGCCAGGAATTAAAGAGATAACATCATTTGTACCACTTGGGGAAATGTTCGGTTATACAACTAACTTACGAAGCTCTACACAGGGACGTGCATCAAGCTCAATGGAACTTGATCATTACGCCGATGTACCGAACCACGTTACAGAGTCTATTATTACTAAGAATGCTAAATAGATTTCGCTAATTTAAAAAAATACATAAAACCAAACTCAAACACCCCCGAGTATTTGTAAATTGCTAGGGTGATATTTTTTTATTCTAAAAAACCCTTGCTATTTCCATATATATATATATATATACTC
>Ga0194055_10002829_pt1 | contig 13603 bp, 16 predicted proteins | sample SepL449m_MetaG_FD_155482 | JGI IMG/M metagenome (GOLD analysis project Ga0194055, IMG submission 155482) | Anoxic zone freshwater microbial communities from boreal shield lake in IISD Experimental Lakes Area, Ontario, Canada - Sep2016-L442-9m | ecosystem: Environmental > Aquatic > Freshwater >... | reverse complement strand
CGCTATAGCAACTGGAACAAGCTGAAGCAGCTGACAAACGGCATTAACAGCATCACTGCGACGTATAAATATAACGGGTTGGGGCAGCGTGCCAGCAAGACGGCGGGTGGCACGACCACCAACTATGTGTATGATACGGCAGGGCATATTATTGCGGAGTATAGCGGAAGTTCATTGCTTAGAGAGTATATTTATCTGGGCGATGAGCCTTTGGCGGAAGTGGACTCCTCAGGCAATATCTTCTACCTCCACAACGACCATCTGAACACCCCACAAAAAGCCACCAATGCCAGCCAAGCAATCGTTTGGGATAACATCACCGAGGCCTTTGGTGAACCTAACGCATTAACAGGAACGCTAACGAATAACCTTCGCTTCCCCGGCCAGCTGTTTGACGGCGAAGGAACGCTGAACTATAATAATAATCGTTACTATGGCTATTGGCACGGCAGATACACCCAACCTGATCCGATTGGCTTAAGCGGAGGGGTTAATCCTTATATCTATACGGGGAATAATCCTGTAGGAAGGATAGACCCAAGTGGATTGGAAACCTGTATTGCAGGTGGCTATTGTGATCCTAATCCTAATCCCCAAGCAGTGCAACAAGAGGTGGAAATGTTACTCACCCCGCTTTTGTTCCTGCCAATGGGCAGAGTAGAAGCCGTGGCAAAAAAAGTCATTGCCGATGCAGCAAGTGCGGAGAGACGAATTTGCAAGATAAGTGCAGATAGTATGCTTGACGCTGGAAATGCTATAGACAAAGGCAATCTAACAAAAGCTGGGCGTGCATTACAAAAACATGGCAGCAGAGAAGGAAGTGTTTTTCCATCTGCTAATGGTAGCCCTAAGGCAATTAACGAACAAGGGCAACAAGTATTACAAGAAATTTTAGGCAGTCAGAATCAACTTTCTAATAGTAATCGCTTTGGAGGATTAGATATTTTTGATATCAATACTGGTAGGGGTGTTAGGTACGATGCAAATGGAAACATGATGGGGTTTTTAGAACCATAAGGAGGCTAAATGTTAAAAGATATAGGTTTCAAAACCATGCTTGTAAGTCTACCAGATTATGATAATCTGGTAGCAGAAATATATTATAATGGATTATTTTTTGCACTCATAAGTCAAGAGCGAGGTTTTGGAATATTTGATATTGAAGTGCCAAGCCAATATCCTATTGAAGCAAATTTGATAAGAAAAGTAGAGTTAAACAGTTTTCTTGAAATTACCAAAACTGCATGCGAACGCTTGATAGGTAAAAGAAAATAGAACTAATACTAATCTTCTTGCACACATAAGCCAGACCTCAAACGAAAGCGGAAAAATATTAGCTGATTACTTAGACAGAAATCTCGGCATAATTTATCCATATGAATTTTACACTATCGGTGGCACTAATTGCCTAAACTTTGCTGATGAAGTTAGAAAAATAGCAAAATCTTTAAGAGACAAAGAACGAGAGCTTAGAAACTCTACACCTAAAGTAGGAAGGTAAAACTATGCGTAAAGAAATTACTAAAGTTTCTCTTCATGAATCCAGCAAAATCATTGCTGTTATAGCGGTGATACTATTATGTCCAATATTCGTTTGGATAAATATTACTTCACGTATGAGGCAATTGCAAAATTGCCATTTTTTGTCACCCCTGCGAAAGCAGGGGTATCTAACCTGTTGAACGATAGAGATTCCTGCTTTCGCAGGAATGACAAAAAGCTAGAAAAAGGGAATTTTGCAATTGCCTCGTATAGTTGAGCCTTTTAACTTGGTAGCTCCTTTTGTTTGCGGTTTTTTACTATATTTATTTTTGGAGGTAATTGCAAAATTCACCTTTTCTACTTGGTTGTCATTCCTGCGAAAGCAGGAATCTCTATCGTTCAACAGGTTAAATACCCCTGCTTTCGCAGGGGTGACAAAAAACGGTAATTTTGCAATTGGCTCTTTGGTAATACTATTTTCTCTTTATAATTTTGCCACGCGTTGTATAGGGGGAATTGTAATAGAGGTCAGTGAGAAAAATGAAAAATAATATACTCTATGTATTTCTTGCTTTTGCTCTCTTCGCCAACATAAGCCATGCGAGTGTATCTTCTCTTGATTCTTTTCGTTTCTTGCCTAGAAAAGAATGCAATGGCACTATCTATTACCTGCATAATGATCATCTGAACACCCCACAAAAAGCCACCAATGCCAGCCAAGCAATCGTTTGGGATAACATCACCGAGGCATTTGGTGAACCTAACGCATTAACAGGAACGCTAACGAATAACCTTCGCTTCCCCGGCCAGCTGTTTGACGGCGAGGGCACGCTGAACCAAAACGCCAACCGCTATTATAGCTATTGGCACGGCAGATATACCCAACCCGACCCGATTGGCTTAAGCGGAGGGGTTAATCCTTATGTTTATACAGGAAATAATCCTGTAGGAAGGATAGACCCGAGTGGACTCTATGATGTGAATGACTTTACAATTGATAGTCTTCAGGCACTTGCAGGTTTTAGTGATACGGTGACGTTAGGAGGAAGTAGCTATGCCCGTCAAGCGTTAAGAACAGATTACGCTGATACGTGTTCTGCTTCGTATGGTTCAGGCGAAGTAGCAGGCTATCTGACTGGTGGTGCAGGGGCGGTAAGAGCGGTGTTTAGCAAGGCCACTCAATCTACTATTCACGCAGCGGGTAGCCTTACCGCAAAAGAAGCAGAGGAAATCCAAGCAATCGCCAATCGCTATAATACGCAAATTGATGTGGTAGGCAGCCGTGCTGCAGGACAAGGAAGAAACATAGAAACCAACTTGCCTGTTGGAAAATGTCCAAATACAAGAAGCGATATTGATTTTAGAATAAGTGGGCAGGATGAAATCAATACAGGTGGACATATTAGTAATAGCTTAAAGAATGTTGGAAATAATGCAGGAGAAGTACTGCGTGACACTGGTAAATCAGAACCACCCGTCATTATTTTTAGGCCAAAACCATGATAATAGAAGAAACTCGTCAAAATTTTTTAGATTTATTGAATAATAATGATTTTATTATTAGTCAGGCTAGTTTGGCTTTATATCTGGTGATTCCAGTAGGAATGTTGAATGAATTAATTAATTCTGAAAAAGAAAAAGATATAGTTATTAAAGAAGGAGTTAAAATATTGCAGAATTTAGATAATGGAATATTTGCAAGAGTAGGCTGGACAGACTATTTTTGCATAACAAATGGAAACGATCAAGAAGTAGAGAAAATAATTAAAGAAGTTATAAAAAAATCTACATTAAAAAATAAAAACTTTGGCTTATGGCAAGTAGTAGTAAACAGAATTGGAAACTATAATGCTAAGCAGCTTTTTGATGAAATTTCAAATCCTATAGCAAATTCTTACAAATTAAAAAATTAGGCAAATTTATCACTATTTTTAGGTTATAACTATGATGATAGAAAAATCTAAGAATAGCATGAAATTTGAAACTAAAGCATATAATCCACTCAATTTTGCACAGCAAAATTTCAGCTTTCATTTGCTGTTTTTCATTGCTTTTATTTTTTGCTTTCAGCTTCACCATGCCACAGGCAAATACGGTACGTTGCTTTATACGTACGATGCGAATGGCAATCGTGCGAGCATCAAGGATAACGGCACGCAGTATGATTATAACTACACCAGCGGCACTAACCGTTTGCTGAACCAGAAGCAAGGCAGCAGCACCCGTGAGAGCTTCACTTACGATGCCAGTGGTAATGCCTTAACGGATACGATTAGCCTTGGCACTATCAGCTATAGCTATAGCAACTGGAATAAGCTGAAGCAGCTGACGAACGGCATTAACAGCATCACTGCGACCTATAAATATAACGGGTTGGGGCAGCGTGCCAGCAAGACGGCGGGTGGCACGACCACGAATTATGTGTATGATACGGCAGGGCATATTATTGCGGAGTATAGCGGTAACACTCTGCTTAGAGAGTATATCTACCTGAATGATGAGCCACTGGCAGAAATAGACTCCTCAGGCAACATCTTCTACCTGCACAACGACCACCTGAACACGCCACAAAAAGCGACCAACGCGAGTCAGGCAATCATCTGGGATAACATCACCGAGGCCTTTGGTGAACCGTATAGTTTAACGGGATCATTGGCAAATAACCTTCGCTTCCCTGGGCAGCTGTTTGACGGCGAGGGAACGCTTAACTATAATAATAACCGTTACTATAGCTATTGGCATGGAAGGTATACCCAACCTGATCCGATTGGCTTAAGCGGGGGGGGTTAATCCGTATGTGTATACGGGGAATAATCCAGCGAATCGGATAGATCCTAGCGGATTGGATTTCGCTGCGGCTTTTCCTGTAGGATCATTTGTTCCTAATAATGCTTATTATGAATCCCAGCAGCATATAGCTACAGCAGCAGAAGCATTAGATGCAGCTCTTGATATTGCGACTTTTGCTAGCATCATTATCGCTGGACCCGAGGCAATCGCTGTAAGGGCTGTGACAAAAGAAATATGTGAAATAGGGGCTAAAACTGCAATTCAAAAGAGATCAGTTGTTATTGGTGAAGATATGAGTGGACGGGTTCTGCCAACTGCAAAACTAAGAAATGCAGAAACTTATAATCCGACACCTTTTACTAACCGCAATCAATCTTTATTGGACAATAAAAATTGGATAAATCAAAAAATGGATGAGGGATGCACTATTTTAGACTGTGGTGCTGCCCCTGGTCGTGCAAATTATCCTAATGCCACAAGTCCATATTACCAAATAGAGAGAGCAGATTCAACAGCGGAATTACTCTAACTACCAGAAAATACCAGTGGTAGGAGAGTAATATGTCCATTAAAGTTATTAAAATCTCAGACAATTTATTTACAGCTACTGCAACCTATCCTCATGCTAAAATGGGTAGTTGGTCAACAATAGAACCTTTGGACGCTAAGACAATTATAAAAGCTTTAGTAGAACAAGGATGTCATCCAGTAGATATTTGGGATGCCATGCCGTTATCTGAGGTGAGTGTAATCACGCTATTATTCATGTTTCTCAGCGCCTTGATGATTGCCTCGCTGGTGGCTTCTTTGGTAGGGCTTGCCAACAAAGCCAGCCGTGTGAGCTTGGTTTTTCGCTCCACCATGCTGGTGATTGCCCCTTGGTGATGGCTGCCGATGATGCTATCCAACTCCCAGTCGCCGATGCGGATTTTGTCCTCCACAATTTTGGGGCGTTCGCTAATGTCCCTGCGGTTTGGAATCAAGCCTCTGCCTGCGTTTTTACCACTGCGTTTGTTATGTTTTTTGCCACTTTGACGTAAATGCAGGTATAATTTTCCGCCACGTCTTTTATCCGCCCAAATATATTTATAAATTGTTTCATGGCTTATTTTAATGTTATGTTCCAATAAGATACGTCCTGATAATTGCTCAGGACTCCATTGATACCCCGTGAGCAACCCTTCCACCAGTTCCATGTTGCGATTATCCATCTTCCAAGCAATGCTTTGTTTGGCAAGCATTCTTTGTGCAGCAATCTCAGTCGCCTGAAGAGGGCAGTATTGCGTGCTTTCTTCCAATAAATTGCGACGCAACTCCCGACTGATCGTCCCTTGCGAAACGTGGATTATCTCGCTGATTTGTACTTGTGTTCTTCCCACTTGCTTTAATGCGAATATCTGGCATCTTTGTACAGTTGTTAAGTGGCGATATGATTCTTTCATCGTGTGACTCTCTTTCAAGATCTACACTAAACCATTTAACAACATTTGTTTGTCTCAATTATGCACTTGATGGGGTCATTTGCGGAAAGGGGCAGGAATTAGGGTTTGGGAATAGCTTTACGAATTTTTGAGATAGTAGATCGTGAGCATTCCAACAGATTCACGATTTCATTATAGCTTTTGCCTGCATTTATTAGTGCTTCTATATTTTGATGGAGCTTTGGATTGATGTTTCTGCCTTTGTATCTTCCATTAGCTTTGGCTTTCGCTATTCCATCGGACTGTCTGCGGCGGCGATCTTCATAATCTTTTCGAGCAACGGCTGCCAACATATCCAGCATCATGCTATTGATAGCAGTAAGCATGCGCTGGGTGAATTCATCACTATTGGTATGCATGAACTGATGTGAAGTGGGAAGGTCAAGTGCTACGATGATAATTCCTTTGCTGGTAATCTGGGATTTTAGTAGTTCCCAATCCTGAGCAGTGAGGCGACTGATGCGATCAACCTGTTCAACCAGCAAAATATCGCCCCGTTGTGCAATATCCAGTAAGCGGAATAGCTCAGGGCGCCTTAAAGTGGCACCACTCTCATTTTCAACGAACCAACCACTAATGATCTGACTGGTATGGGCTGCGAATGCTTCCAACGCTTGCTTTGCTCGTGTTGCATCCTGTTCTTTTGTGCTGGCTCTTAAATAGGCATATATTCTGTTCATGCAGTACACTATACATGGTTTCTTGAAAGTAGTACAGTATACATGGTATTTTTAATCAGAATCTATCATATAATTACTGGTATTGTTTGGGTGTGCCCTGCACACACAAGGTAAAATGATGATGGCAAGATTCACTGGCTTATAAACCAGCCATAGCAAATTCAGTGGGACAGGGGATAGCCTTCTGTCATCAGGTTGATACTGGTAACCGCTTCTCTGCACTTCATGCCATACCTGTCAGAGTTTTTATCATCGGGCATTTTATCAGAAGCGTGGGATTAGTGGTGTCTTTACGCGATCAAATTTATTGAGGATGAAGCAATTCTATGAGACTTATCAGGATGATAAAAAAGTCGCGCCACTGACGCGACAATTACCATGAGCGTATAATTTCCTCATTCTTAGCCATACTATAATCCTTTTTGAGCTACAATGTGCCATTGAAGACTGAAAGCATATATGGCTTTTTGAACCGGATATTCCACATTCTTAAGCGACTGTCGAACATCCTTGAACAGTAACAGCAAATGCAAGGGATTAGTCGGCGATGCTTCCATAGCAAATTGAAGATAGAAGCGACGCGCTTCCTCATCTTTGGCATGAACCAGAAAAGCACGTCCGCCGATAATATCCGCTCCAGACAAGGCACGTCTTAGTGCGTCACGGAAAAGGGCTTTGCCCAATCCCTTACCCTGATCACTAATATCTAGGGCAAATCTCGCCATCATAATCACGGGAACAGGGTAACGTCCTTGTCCTTGTATGACACGCTGTGGTGAATCCTCTGGTGATACAGAGGCAGGGGCAAGGCTGTAATAGCCGATAACCTTTACACCCCGTGTAAGCACATATGTTCTTGCACCGCCACTTGCCTGATTTTGCAGAGCATATTGAGTGAGAAAAGCGTTCAGTGGAGATTTGCCGCAATCAAACCCTGCTGTCTCATGCAATTTTGTGAGCAGAACAGGAGTATTTAAGGATAGTTCTGACACTAAAAAACCTCTGGTTCACTGAAGAGTGCCTGCAATTCAGGAATAACTTTAGGCGGTGCATCAAGCCGCTGGCAAAACGCCTCCCACTGTTCTGGCAGCAAACGAAATTCGGTCTGATCGACAAGAATGGCATTTGCAGCATCAAGGGAAGCCTGCAACACAAACCTACTGATGTTTGTATGTCGCACGCGTGCAGCTTGCGCCAAGATTTCTTTTTCTGGTTCAGTCGCCCGAATGGAAAGGCGCGTTTCCTTGTGGGTGATGGCTTCAGATTGCAGCATGATCATTTACTCCTGGTAAAAATTTACTAAGACTATATCACATTGTATTCCCATTGTACACCCAAATTAATAAATGACCATATTCTTATGTCCATTATGCCGTCTCATAATTCAAGATTTATGACACAAAAAAACAGCCCTATAAAATCAAGGGGTTGCAAGCCTCATATATTAGTGTCATAAGTAGAGCATGAAAACAGGCTATTGTCGCGTCTCTACTGAAGATCAAAACCCTGACTTGCAACTTGCTGCATTAAAGCAGGCGGGGTGCGATCGTATCTTTACGGATACCGCAAGTGGTGCAACCGCAAAGCGTCCGCAGCTTGAAAAGTGTATTGCTTCGCTCACGGCTGGTGATGTGCTGGTCGTGTGGAAACTGGATAGGCTGGGGCGGTCACTCTCGGACTTAATAAAGCTGCTGGATGATTTGAAGGGGCTGGGCGTGGTGTTCTGCTCCCTCACGGAATCTATAGACACAGCAACCGCCACAGGTCGCGCCATGTGGCAAATGGTGGGAGTATTGGCAGAGTTGGAAAGGTCGTTGATTAAAGAGCGCACGAAGGCGGGAAGAGCTGCAGCAATGGCACGGGGCGTAAAGATGGGGCGTAAGCATCTTCTCTCACCTCAGCAAGCACTGCATGCCCGCAATTTGCTAGAGCAAGGCAATAATCCCCGCGAAGTTGCTGCCTTGCTGAAAGTGTCAAAATCAACGCTTTATAGGACAATCTCGCAAAGGCAAAAGATATGACTGTTACTATTAAACCTAATGAAGCATACGAAAAAATATTAACGGCTAATCTACAGCGTGCTATTGATTTCCTTAAATTTGCAGAGGCAAAAAGTGCTGCACTTCTTGCTATGTCTTCAGCTTGGGTTATGGCTTGCATAAATGTCGTTATCAAAGAACCACAAATACCTAATGGTTGCTTTAAGTCTGCCATAATCTTCACCTTGCTATGTGCAATCTGCGCAGGAATATTGGCAATGTTATCTTTCTTACCGCGCTTGAATCTGCCAAAATTTCTGGGCGGTCGTGCTATGAGACCTCACCCTAAAAACCTGCTATTTTTTGGCGATATTAGCACACTATCCATAAAAGAATTAGAACATGACATATTAGAAAAATATTGTCCGCCAAGCTCTGAAAAGATAAAGCAAGAATATATTAATGACCTTATTGTGCAAATTAGCGTTAATAGTCAAATTGCTATGAGAAAAATGCACTTGTTCCGCTATGGTATAATATTAATCTTAATTGCCGCACTTGCTTTGTTTTTTCCAGTTTTGTTGCTTACCTTCAAAAGCGTAAGGTTTATATGGTAAATTTTCCAGAATTACAAAAAGATATATCAGAGGAAATATCAATAATACTAGCGTCCGATTTTAATATCGGCGTTACAAAAACAGCCTATGTTCCGCATTCAGATGATGGGGCTATTACCTTTCCAAATCTTGACAAAAAAATACAAGGAACAAAATTTATTGAAACGACAGTTTTATATGTGGATATGCGTCGTTCAACAGAACTTAGCATGAAACATCGCAGCCACACAGTTGCAAAGCTCTATTCCGCATTTGTCAGGGGAATGACTCGTTGTGCTGCGGCATTTGACGGAGAAGTCAGAGGCATAATTGGCGATAGGATAATGATTTTATTTAATTCAGAAAATTGTTTTGAAAATGCTGTTGATACCGCAAAGTTAATTAACAGCGTATGCCTATACATTATTAATCAGCACTTTAAGCATAATGAAGTCAAATTTGGAATTGGTATTGACTACGGGACAATGTTAGCTACTAAAACAGGTGTTGCTAAACGAGGCTCAGCACAACAAAGCTACAAATCGCTAGTATGACTTGGCAGACCTGCTAATATTGCATCAAAACTAACAGATAATGCAAACAAACCTGCACAATATATGCAGCTCCCACGTTTGCAAGTTGCTTATAGAAATGGCTTAGGTGGTCTAATTTATGTTGAAGAGTTTCCACATCTATTCACACAACAATTTCACTTTAACAGCCAAACTGGCATGATGCACCATATAAACCCAAATTTTCATTCATTTATACAGATTGATAAAAATTGTGAGCTTAAGAAAGCAACCCCTGCAATCCTAATGACGCAAAATGTTTATAAGGGGTTCTGCTCCGCGAGACCAAACGCGATTGAAATAACACAAGGTTGGTTCAATTTAGTTGATATAGATATACCAGAATATTCAGATAAAATATATGGTGGTGATGTTATTTATACAGCGTTCCGCGATAATTGAATTTCATTCGTTTTACCACTCCAAATTTATAATTATGTAGCGTCAAAAAATCAAACCTCCGTTTGAGAATTTGACAGCCTCAAATTACAATTTTTTGGAGTCCTTCTATATTCCACACTCTAATCAGCAATCCAGTGTTCGGATAATATTTCTGCCTGCTCCAAAACCGTTTTTGTTGCTTTTTCTTCCAAGTCGGGTGGATAGCCGTGTTTGCGTAATATGCGTTTTACGGTGACGCGGATTTTAGCACGCACGCTTTCTTTCAGTGCCCAATCTATCGTCGTACTCTTTTTTACTGCCTGCACCAGTTCCTGAGCAATAGTCCGCAACTGTGCATCGCCTAATATCTCACAGGAACTGATATTTTCGGATAATGCGTCATAAAATGCATCCTCATCTTCTGTAAGTCCTGATACTTCACCTCTGGTCTTGGCTGCTTTCATCTCTTTTGCAATCTGGATAAGCTCATCAATAATCTGGGCAGTTTCAATCAAACGTCCCTGATATTTCTGTAAAGCCTGCTCCAGCATCTCTGAGAAATTACGGGCTTGCACTACATTCTTTTTCTCCCGTGTCCTTATTTCGTCACGCAACATTTTCTTTAGCATTTCCAAGGCAAGGTTCTTTTTCTCCATGCCCTTTACTTCCGCCAGAAATTCATCTGATAAAATAGAAATATCGGGAGTCTTAAGACCTGCACTGGCAAAAATATCTACCATCTCTGTAGAAGACACTGCTCGCGATACCAATTGTTGTACTGCAATATCCAAGTCTTCGGATGTTCTACCCGTTCCTACAGTGGACTTTGCTAATGCTGACCTAATATTTTGGAAGAATCCTACTTCATCGCGTATCTCTTTAGCGTCTTCGCTTGTCGCAGAAAGTGCGAATGCCTTAGAAATATCGCTACAGGCTTTCATGAAGCGATCACGTCCATTTTCCTGTGCAAGAATATGTTCCATTGCAGCAGGGATAATACGCAACCTCTCCGCAGGCTTACCCATGATGGCAGGCTGATAATCAAACCCATGAAATATCTGTCTTATAAGCTCGTATTTCTCCAGCAATAGCGCAATCGCATCTTCTTGCGGTATTCCTGTTTCCAAACGGTCACGCTCGGTATAATTGGAAAGTGCTTTCTTCAGACTGTCCGCTATTCCAAGATAGTCAACAATAAGTCCACCAGGCTTATTTCTAAATACACGGTTCACCCGTGCAATTGCCTGCATTAAACCATGCCCTTGCATAGGTTTATCAATATACATGGTGTGCATACAGGGTGCATCAAATCCTGTGAGCCACATATCGCGTACAATCACCAGTTTTAAGGAATCATTCTCATTCTTGGCGCGTTTTGCCAAGAGGTCACGTCCCTTTTTATTGCGTATATGTGGTTGAAAGGATTCGGGATCACTTGCTGATCCTGTCATAACCACTTTAATAAAGCCTTTAGTATCATCATCACTATGCCAGTCAGGGCGTAAGGCTATAATAGCATTATAAAGTTCCACACAGATACGGCGACTCATACAGACAATCATGCCTTTGCCACCTTCTCCGACAACGACTGCCATTGCCTCCCGCCTGCGTTCAAAATGTTCTACCATATCACGGGCAATAAGCGATATCCGCTTTTCTGCGCCGACTAACGCTTCCAGCCTCGCCCATCTACTCTTCAGCTTATCCTTGCGGTCATTCTCTTCTCCTTCGGTGACTTCTTCAAATTCCTGATCAAGATGAGGTTGCTCTTCTTTATCCAATGCAATTTTTGCCAGACGGCTTTCATAATAGAGACGGACTGTTGCACCATCCTCCACCGCCTGCACAATATCATAAGTATGGATATTATCCCCAAACACTGCGTAAGTATCTTTATCAGAAAGTTCTATGGGCGTTCCTGTAAACCCGATAAAAGACGCATTGGGCAAGCCGTCACGCAGATGACGGGCGAACCCGTCAATAAAATCATACTGGCTACGATGTGCTTCGTCCGCAATCACCACAATATTACGGCGGTTAGAGAGTAAGTCATAGGACTCACCACGTTCTGGTGCAAATTTCTGTATTGTTGTGAATATTACACCACCTGAAGCAACCGATAGCAATTCCCGCAGATGCTTGCGATCATTTGCCTGCACAGGGGTTTGACGCAGCAAATCCTTACACGCAGAGAATGTGCCAAATAGCTGATCATCCAGATCATTGCGATCCGTAAGAATAATCAGGGTAGGGTTTTCCATTACAGGATGCCCGATAATCTTACCTGCATAAAATACCATAGACAGGCTCTTGCCTGATCCTTGCGTATGCCAGATAACACCTGCGCGTTTATCGCCCTGCGGAGAGCTGGCTTCCAATGTGCATTCTACTGCTTTCTGGGTTGCGTGATACTGGTGGTAACCTGCAATTTTCTTGATAACCTTGCCCGAATCCAGTTCAAAAACAATGAAGTTTTTTATCAAATCCAAAAGTATTTCGGGTTTGAATACCCCTTTTATCAATGTTTCCAGTTCCGCCGATCCCTTAGGAGCAATCGTTACACCATCTATGGTTCGCCAAGGCGAGAAACGCTCACGGTTTGCGGTAACAGAGCCAACGCGTGCCTCTATCCCATCGGAGATGACCAGCAACGCATTGGTACGGAATAAGGAAGGAATCTCCTTCTTATAGGTCTGCAACTGGTTATAGGCACTGCCAATCGTAGTGTTTTCATTTCCCGCGTTTTTCAATTCTACTACCACCAGAGGAAGCCCATTGATAAACAGCAAAATATCGGGACGGCGGTTATGCCTGTTTTCAATAATAGTGAACTGGTTCACTACCAGAAAACTATTGTTTTTTGGCGTATCAAAATCTATCAGTTTAACAATATCACCCGCAATACTACCATTGGGACGGGCATATTCTACTTCTATCCCTTCCACCAGCATTTTATGAAACAAGCGGTTATCTTCCAACAGTTCAGGTGAGGTGGAGTGCATAGCTTTACGAAGTGCATCTTCTTGTGCATCTACAGGAATCTTGGGGTTAAGACTGGCAATCATCGTCCGCAGCACATCATAAAGAATCGCTTGCGCGTAATCCTCTGCCTCCTTTACAGGATTAAAACGAGATAATTCCGTACCATGCTGATACTGATAGCCTAGACTTTTAAGCCACTCTATCGCTGCCTCTTCTATGATGGATTCGTTGAGGTGGTTCATTGGTATTTGCCATTGTTATTTTGACAATGCTCTAGAACTATTGGAAACCATTTTTCTTCGTACCATAACCATTGGTTTTTAATTACCAATTCCCCATATTCTGTTGCTTGAGTATTTCGTGTTGGTGCATCTTTCCATTTTGTTTGCCAAAATAGTTGATGACTATTGGTAGTAAACTTTTTGAATCCTTTCTTTTTAAGAATATCAGTGAGTTGCTTTTGTGTCAGCTTCTTGTATTGTTTATTCTTAACAAGAACATTGTGTATCTCTTTTCCTTCCGTTGAATCATCGGAAACAAACCTAATAGCATTATCCGCTTGTCCTTCATGATTAACGTTATCTCTCTTACTTTCAAATCTGAAGTGCATAATTTCGTAGCTTTGTTATTGGCCAGCGCGAATGCTTCGTTTGGGGTTAA
>Ga0194055_10002827_pt1 | contig 13618 bp, 13 predicted proteins | sample SepL449m_MetaG_FD_155482 | JGI IMG/M metagenome (GOLD analysis project Ga0194055, IMG submission 155482) | Anoxic zone freshwater microbial communities from boreal shield lake in IISD Experimental Lakes Area, Ontario, Canada - Sep2016-L442-9m | ecosystem: Environmental > Aquatic > Freshwater >... | reverse complement strand
CGCGCCGGTGCCCTGGATTTTGTGCGGCCCCGGTTTCAGCGGCTCGCCCGCGAGCGTCTGCGAAATGACCGGCGAATCCGCGGGCTCGACGGCGATGGCGCTGAACGACGCCTTGCGCGATTTGATCACTTCGGTGACGCCGGTGATTGTGCCGCCGGTACCGACCGCTGCGACGAAAATGTCAATCTTCCCGTCCGTGTCCGCCCACAGTTCCTCGGCGGTCGTCTTCGAGTGAATGGCCGGGTTCGCCGGGTTGTTGAACTGCTGCGGAATCCACGAGTTCGGCGTGGCCGCGGCGAGTTCCTCGGCCTTGGCGATCGCGCCCTTCATGCCCTTCGCGCCCTCGGTGAGCACGAGTTCCGCGCCGAGCATCGCGAGCAGCGTGCGGCGCTCGACGGACATCGTCTCGGGCATCGTGAGGATGAGCCGGTAGCCCTTCGCTGCCGCGACGAACGCAAGCGCGATGCCCGTGTTCCCGCTCGTGGGCTCGATGATGACGGTCTCCTTTTTCAAAATGCCGCGCTTCTCCGCGTCCTCGATCATCGCCGCGCCGATGCGGTCCTTCACCGAGCCGAGCGGATTGAAAAACTCGCACTTGAGCGCAATCGTCGTGCTCGGGTCCACGCCTTCGGAAGCGGGGATGCGGTTGAGTTTCACCAGCGGCGTGCGGCCGACGGTCTCGATGATGTTGTTGTAGATGTTGCCCATGGTGAGAAGGAGTTGGTTGTGAAAGGAACGCCGTGTTTAGCGACCCGCACGCAGAGCGGCAAGGCGGAGTTTTTTTCAAAATGGCCGCTGCTTGATTCCGTCGGGTATTCCTGAAATGCAGACGGCGAACTCAATCTCCACTCGCCATGCCTGCCCTCACCCGCACCGCCTTCGTCTCCACCTTCACCGTGCTCGTGGCGTTCGTCGCCTCGGGCACTTCATCCCTCAAGGCTAGGGACGGCGACCCTGCCTCCGCCACGAAGGATGCGCCGTTCCTCAATTCCCTCGGCATGGAATTCGTCCCCGTGCCGGGGACGAAGGTGCTCTTCTGCCGCACCGAGACGCGCGTGAAGGACTTCGAGGCTTACGTGAAGGACACCGGCTACAAGCAGGACGGCGGCGTCTTCGTGATGAAAGTGGTGAAGCAGAAGGACGGCACCTCGAAGATCACTAGAGAACTAGATGAAAAGGCGAGTTGGCAGAAGCCGGGCTTTGAGCAGGGGCGCGATCATCCCGTCGTCGGCGTGAACTGGAATGAGGCGCGCGAGTTCTGCGCATGGCTGAGCAAGAAGGAGGGAAAGACGTATCGCCTGCCGACGGATGAGGAATGGAGCGCGGCGGTGGGGCTCGGCAAATATCCGTGGGGCAGTGCATGGCCGCCGCCGAAGGACTCGGGAAACTACGGCGACAAGACTTACCTGAAATCCCTGCCCGGCGAAGGATGGAGCGGTCCGCTGAAAGATTATGATGACGGCGAGGCACGCACCGCGGCAGTTGCGAGCTACGCGGCAAACCGCCTCGGCATTCACGATCTCGGAGGCAATGCGGCTGAATGGTGTGAGGACGAATACAAAGCGGCGATGAACAGCCCGGAACTGCTCAAAGAATACCCTGCGTTCGAAAAAGAGAAAGCCAGTGATGGAACGGCGTTACGGGTGTTGCGGGGCGCGTCGTGGCTCGGCTGCGTTCCGCTCAGTCTGCGCTCCTCGTATCGCGACCGCGTTCATCCCGTGCGTCGTGACGACTACTTCGGCTTCCGTTGTGTGCTGGGGGTTTCTGGTCGCTAGCCGGACTGCGCAAGGTGGTTGGCAAGTGGATGCTCTACAAGACCCCGCAGAGGAAGGCGGCATGAGCTTTCAGTAGCCTTGCAACGGTGTGTTTTCTTCCTCTGGCGGAAAGTGTTCTTTTACCCAGTCCGCACGCTTTGCTTTTGCCTCGTAAGTTCTTATTTGCTGCTTTGCTTGCTCAAGCTGAAGTCGCAAATCTTCATTCTCTTTCTGAAGGATTGCGTTCTTTTGTTCCGATACCGCCAGCGCCTTTTGCGCCTCCATAAGCGCACCGGAAGCTTCCTTTTGGACATCCGCAAGAGACGCCGCAAACTCCTTCTCGCGCGCCGCGGCTTGCTCGTCTCTCGCCGCGATCTGCTCCTTGGCCAAGGCGATGCGTTGCTGAAGCCCTCGATTCTCTCCAAGTGCCCCAAAGGTGCCAGAAAGCCATTTCCAAGGGTTCATCTCGTTTTACATGTCATCCCGTAAACCAAAAGCCAAGCCTCGAAAATCATCCGGCCTGCCCGCTGAGTTCGTGAAATCATTGCGTCGCGGCGTGAAGGTAAAGCCGCTCAGGATGAAGGACATCCCGAAAAAGAGGAAAACAAAGCCATGAGCGCGGTTGAAAGCATTCCGAAAGTTTCAGTTGTTGCGTCCTGCGTGGAGCTGCTTTCCGAGCTGCATCATGACGAAAGCGCTCATGCTGTCCCGGCATACCCGCTTCTTCTCGCGATCACACCATGCTTTCAAGGCAGCGGGATCAACTGGGACACGAATGGGGATCATGCCGTTGTTGAGCAAAACCTTCTCGCACTTTTCGAGGAGCTTAAGCCAATCGTTGTAGGTGATAGGCGGATCGTTTTCCGATGCCGGGAGCATTGAGAGAACTTCGGCGTATTCCTCTGCGTTGTCCCACCACGGGAGAGCGGTGTGTTGTCCTTTGAGTTCGCTGTCCGACATTTGTGCTTCGTATTCTCTTGGTGAAGTCCGTGCAATCTCTGACTTTCCGCAGGCTCAACAGAGGCACAGTCTTCAACGGCATAATCCCGGATTTCCTTGATGATTTCGTTCTCCGGCATGGCTCCACTTTCCAGCAATTCAGCGGGAGTGCAGAGTTTCAAGAGACTCATCCGCGAACGCTAACGCGCATCATGTGGCATTCCAAAATCCGAAGTGCCGGAGCGCCTCGACGACGCCCGCGCTGGCCGCGCCTTTTGCGAGGTAGCCGCCGGCGGTGCGGACGGTGAGCTTCACTTCCTCGCAAGAGTTCGACGGGCAGGTGACCCACTTCGCGAAGCTGCCGTCGAGCATCGGGATGTCGTTGTGATGATCGCCGGCGGCGAAAATCGCGTCGTGACCGAGGCCGAGCAGGCGCGCGAGTTCGCCGAGCGCGGTGCCTTTGCTGTACGCCTCGTGGCAGAAGCGGATGTAGATCGTGTTGCGCTGGTAGCTGAACATCGGCAGGCGCGCGCGGAGTGTGTCGAGGAAATGGCAAAGGCGATCCATGTCGCCGTTGCTCGCGGTGATGCAGCCGATGTAGCGGCCCTTGTCGTAGAGATTCTGCACGCCCTCGAAGCGCTCGAGGAATGCGAGCACCTCCGCGAGCAGCGGCCCGGCGAGGCGGAACATCTCGTCGTGCAGGACGGCACTGCGCGCATTCCAGTCGCCGAACGGCTTCCAGCGTCCGTCGTCCTCGCGGTGATAGATGTCGCGCTCCTCGACGATGGCGAAGTCGGGCTGCACGGGCAGCGCGAATTCGCGCACGAGGCCGTCGTCCATGTGCCCGAGCGTGCGGCCGGTGTTCACGGCCCACTTCACGCCCGCGGCGCGGAGGTCGCGCAACGCGGCGATCATCTCGGGCACGACGGCGGGCTTGGTGTCGTGGTTGACGATGGTGCCGTCGAAGTCGGTGCTTAGGAGTTGCAGCATCAGTTGAGAGTTGAAGGTTGAGAGTTGAGAGTCATGAGGTCTGAATTGCGCGGTCGTAAAAAAGGACGGCGACCCTCAACCCTCAACTCTCAACTCTCAACTGTGAATTCACTGCCCTGCTGCGGTGCGGGCGCGGGCGAGCCATTCGCGCGCGGCGGGATCGGCGGGATTTTGCGCGACGGCTTCGCTGAGTATGTCTGCGGATTCCTGCGCAGCGCCGCTGGCGAGGAGCTGGGTGCCGAGGCAAAGGAGCGCTTCCGCGTCGCCGGGATGCTCGCGGAGGATGCGGCGGAATTCTGCAATCGCCTCGGCGTGGCGTCCGGCGCGGGCGAGCGCGGTGCCGAGTGCGCAGCGCGCATTCTTCTGCGCGGTGAGGCTGTCCGGCGAGACCTCGGCGGCGTGCGTGAAGAGCACGAATGAATTCCGCCAGTGACGCGTCTGCGCGAAAGTGAGCGCGCACATCGCGATGGCTGCGGCAGCGGCAAGCGGACGCAGCAGCGCGGGGCTGACGCTCATGCGCAGCGAGGACAGACCCCACACCGCGGCGATAAAAATTCCGATGCCCGGCACGTAGAGGTAGCGGTCGCAGAGGACGGCGTCGCCCGTGCCCACGAGTCCGCTCACGGGCACCTGCACTCCGAGAAACCACAGCGTGCCCACGAGCACCGCGGGCCTGCTTTTCCGCAGCGCAAAACCGACGCCGAGCATCGCCGCGATGATCGCCGCGCCGAGTGAGCCGAGCAGCACGGGTGTGTTCGCAGGGAGCGCGTACATCGGCGCGAGGTTTGCCGGGAAGACGAGCAGGCCGAGATAGCGCGCGACATTTGCGAGCGCGCAGAAGATTCCGTATCCCGGCGGCTGGACGGCGGCAGCCCAGAGCAGGCCGTCGTGCGATGCGGCGTGGATTTGCAGCCAGCAGGCGACGGCGGAGAGCGCGAACAGCGGGATCTTTTCCGCGACGACGTGGGTCCACTTCGATTTGCGCCAGCGCGCGAGCGGCCAGAAATCCAGCAGCAGCAGCGTGCAGGGCAGCGTGACGAGCATGGCCTTGGCCATGAGCCCGCACGCGAGCAGCACGGCGACCAGCGCCATCGTGGCCACGCGCGGGCGCTCGGCGTGGCGGACGTAGGCGAGCGTGGCGAGCAGCCAGAACAAGGTGCTGAGGACATTTTTTCGCTCAGTGATCCATGCGACGGATTCGACATTCACGGGATGCAGCGCGAAGAGCGCGGCGACGGCGAAGCTGTGCCAGAATTTGCCGGTGATCCTGCGGAGAAGCGCGAAGAGCAGCAGCGCGTTTGTGGCGTGGAGGAGGACGTTCACGCCGTGCATCGCGCCGGGCGAGAGGCCGAAGAGCGACACATCGAGCATGAATGAAATCCACGTGAGCGGGAGCCACTGCCCGGCATTGAAATGCGTGAATGCCCAGCGGAGATTTTCGGCGCTGAGGCCCGTGGCGATGTGCGCGTTGTCGAAGACGTGGCTGGGGTCGTCGTAGCGGACAAAATCGAAACGCCACACCGCACCGTACGCGAGGAACACTGCGACGGTGAGGACAAGGCTGGCGAGCAACGTCCGCTTTCGATTGGGCATGGGCGTTTTCTTCCAAGCACGGCGCGGGCCAGCAGCGGGGAGTTGAGAGTTGAGGGTTGAGCGTTGAGAGGCGCGCGGCGGACTCGTAGCGTAGCTCTCCAGAGCTGCGCATCGGAGGCGGGCGTCCACGCACAACTCTGGAGAGCTATGCTACGGCGCAAAGGCGCGCGGCTTGATTTTTTCAGACGCCGAAAAAAGTCGGCGACATCCGGCCCGCGATCACCGATTCTCCACCGAAATGAAAAGCGCCTACGAACTCGCGATGGAACGCCTCGAAAAACAGTCGCCGACCTCGAAACTGACCGCCGCACAGAAAGCGGAAATCACCGAACTGGAGTCGCTCACCAAGGCGAAGAAAGCCGAGCAGGAACTTTTTCTGAAAGGTGAAATCGCGAAGGCCGAGGCGAAGGGCGACTACGAGGCGTTCGAGCAACTGGGCAAGCAGCTCAAGCACGAGATGCAGAAGCTCGACGATGATTTGGAGCGGAAGAAGGACAAGGTGCGCGGGAAGAAGTAGGCGGGATTTTTCAGTCTCACGAAACTGTCCGACGGCCCGGAGGGCCATCGGATATTAGCCGGTGGCGCGAGCCACCGGATCCGCGGCAAAATGGCAGCCGCCCCGGAGGGGTGGCGGATATTCCCCGGTTTCCAGCGCCCCTCCGGGGCGCATGATTGTGTGACCGTGATCCGGTGGCTTGCGCCACCGGCTAATTTCCTTTCACCCTCCGGGTGAGCGAAACTTCTGAATTTCAACGCAGGACTCAATTTTCTCGCGTGAAGGCGCGTGAGCCGGGCGGCGCGCCTCCGATCACGCCGCCTTTTGCGAAGGCTTGATCAGAAACGTGAGCGCCGTTCCGGCGATGAGCAGCCCGCCTGCGAGCATGAATGACGATGCGTAGTTCCCCTCCCCCGCCGCGTCCTTGCTCGCGTTGAAAAGGATCTGCTGCACTTTCGGAAGCACGAAGCCGCCGACGCCCCATGCGGTGAAAAGCATGCCGTAGTTCATGCCGAAACTTTTCAGGCCCCACAGTTCCTTCGTGAGCGAGGGAAAGAGCGAGAGGTTTGCGCCGTAGTTCGCGCCGATGAGCGCGGCGAGCGTGACAACGAGCACGGGCAGCTTGTCCTTCGATCCCGTGATCGGGATCGCGGCAAACATGAGCGCGGCCTGCACGGTGAGCACGAGGCACAGCGTCCACCGGCGTCCGATCTTGTCCGAGAGCGTCCCGGCGAGGACACGCCCGCCCGCATTGCCAACGGCCAAGACTGCGACTGCCACAAACGCGAGCGATCCCATGCTGTTTCTCGCCATCTTACTCACGCTGCTGATAACCATGAGACCCGCACCGGAACCGATGAGGTAGATGAGCCACAGCACCCAGAAGCGCGGCTGCCGGACGATCTCGCCGGGCGTCGCACCGGCGGCGGGCGTCGCGCCGGATGATTTTGTTGCGGAAAATCCCGCGGGCGGGTTCACGAGGAACTGCGCGAGGCCGATGACGATCACCGTGAGCAGGACGCTGTAAACTCGCATCGCGTGCAGCACGCCCTCGCTCGGCGTGCCGGTCTTCAAAAGATAATCCGTGAGCGGCGCGAGATAGACGGGCGCGAGGCCGAAGCCCGCGACGACGAGGCCCGCAATGAGCCCGGTCTTCGCGGGCGGAAACCATTTCAGCGCGGGCGGCGTGGCCGACGAATAGCCGAAGCCGATACCCGTGCCCGCGAGCACGCCGAAGCCGATGATCCAGTTCCAATAATTCGTGGACAGCGACGCGACGTAAAATCCGATGCCGACCAGCACGCCGCCGATCGTCGCCGTGATGCGCGGGCCGAATCTGTCCTGGCAGCGCCCTGCGAGGATCATCGCGCCCGCGAAGACGAGACAGCACACGGCATAGGGGTCATTCGGCTGCGTGCCCTGCCAGCCGAATTCCTTTTCAATCACGCCCTTCACGAGGCTCCATGCGTAGAGGATGCCGAGCGCGAGATTGATGCCGAGTCCGGCGAAGGTGACGATCCAGCCGCGGTTCGCAGGGGTGTGGGGTGTGTCGGTCATGATGGGAGGTGGTTGGAAACTTTGTAGCCGCCGACGGCAGGAGGCGGGCACTTCAAACGCGGAACGTGGAGCGCGGAAGGCGGGGGAAATCAGCACGCCTCCTGCCGTCGGCGGCTACGGAAGAACGCGTCAGCGCTGCGTGCGTTTGTTCGTTTGTCATTCGCAGCTTCACGATGCCTTGCGCTTGCGCGCGAGTTTCTTCCGCGGCGCTTTCGCGGTGCGCTTCGCCACCGGCTTGCGCGTCTTTTTGAAAAGCCGCGCATGCTCATCAAGCAGGTAGCGGTCGGTCATGCCGGAGACGTAATCGCACACGGTGCGGTACAGGCCGCCGCGATCCATGCGGCGCGCGGTCGCCTCGCCGAGCAACTCGGGCTTTTTCAGATACGCCTCGAAGACATCGCCGAGCATCTCGCACGCGGCCTTGTTCGCATCCGCCACGCGCGGGTGGTAGTAGAGATTTTTGTAGAGGAATTTCCGGAGCTGCACATTCGCGCGGCGCAGCGAATCGCTGTACGCGATGAGCGGGCGCGAGTAGCCGCGCACATCGTCGGCACTGCGCACGCCTGCGGATTCGATGCGTGCGGAACTCGTGCGGACGACATCGGCGACCTGACGATCAATCAGGCACCGGATCGAGTACGCGCGCAGTTCTCCGCCTTTCAGCGTCGGGAAATCGCGGCGCACCTGCGCCTCCGTGCTGCTCCACGCCTCGAGGTCGGCGAGCTGCCGCGGGTCGAGCAGCTTGAAGTCGAGGCCGTCATCGAGGTCGTGGCTGTAGTACGTGATCTCGTCGGCGAGATTTGCCACCTGAGCCTCGAGCGAGGGCTGCGTCGTGCGCTTCCCGCCGGGCTTCGCGCTCTCGTAAAATCGCGCGTGCTTTTGCAATCCCTCCCGCACCTCGTGGCTGAGGTTCAGGCCGGGGAATTTCGGGTAGCGCAGCTCGATCACGTCCACGATGCGCAGGCTCTGCTCGTTGTGATCGAATCCGCCGTGATCGCACATCAGCTCGTCGAGCGTCTCCTCGCCCGTGTGTCCGAACGGCGGATGCCCGAGGTCGTGCGCGAGTGCGATGACCTCGGCGAGATCCTCATTCAGCCCGAGCGCGCGCGCGATGGTGCGCGTGATGTTCGCGACTTCAAACGTGTGCGTGAGCCGCGTGCGCAGGTGGTCGCCCGTGCCGTTCAGAAAGACCTGCGTCTTGTATTCCAGCCGCCGGAATGCGCGGCTGTGGATCACGCGCGCGCGGTCGCGCTGGTAATCCGTGCGATGCGGATGCTTCGGCTCGGGATGGATGCGCCCCTCGGAATCTCCCGATTTTTGCGCATAGCTCGCCAGCATCACGCGCTCCTGCGCCTCCAACTCGTCCCGCGCGCGGATCACTTCCGCTCCCCCTTCGTCTTCGCATCACTTTGCGCCGACTGCGCATCAATGTGCGCGATGTCCTGCTCGATGCGCCGCTGCATCGCACGCGCCGCCGCACGGATGATTAGGATATCGAACACCGCGAGCAGCAGCCCGGCGATGGTGAGCCATGTGCAGATCGCCCAGTAGAGAAAGTAGAGCCAGAAGTGCTTGCGCGCCCACGCGTCGGGGATCAGCCACGCGCCGAGGAAAAGCATGAGCATCGCCGCAAGCATGATCCACATCATGAGATTCCGGCGCAACTGCGTGTTGCGGAGGATGCCTTTCGTAAGGAGGATGATGGCGCGGAACATCGCGCAGACATTTCGTTTTCCCGGCGCGCAACGTCGAGCAAAGAAAGCGCGCGGATCATCCGTAGCCGCGCTTGTGAAAACGCGGGCACCCTTCAGACGCGCGCGAGGACGTTCAGCCCGCGCTTTCACAAGCGCGGCTACGCACGAGGGAAAAAATTCCGTTCGCAGCCGGAGCGGATCGCGCCGATAAGCTGCGCGACATGAAACTGCGGCAAAACCAAGTCTGGCATCTCGGCGGCGAATTCCTGCGCATCGTCGCGCTCGATCGGCTCGAGGTGCAGTACAAGACGATGAAAAACCTCGCGACCGGCGAGGGCAAACACGTGAAGGCGACGAAGAAGGAATTCTGCCGGCTCATCAAGGGCGCGAAGCTGCTCGCGCCCCAGGACGAGGCCGGTTTCCGCGCACTGTAACCGCTATTTTTCCGCGCGCTGCTTCCTCGCATCGAGGATTGCGGCAAACACGAAAAGCCCTGCGGCGACGAAGATGCACGAGTCCGCGACATTGAACGCGGGCCACGGATTCGCAAAGCGGACGTGCAGATCGAAGAGCAGAAAATCCACGACGTAGCCGTGGACGAAACGATCCGTGACATTCCCGAGGATGCCGCCGAGCAGCAGCGGCACCGCGACGCGCGACGCAGCATCGGTGAAGACATTTTTCCGCCACGCGACCAGCAGGCCGATGAACGCCGCGATCGAGATCACGATGAACACCCACGGATGATCGCTGAGGAAGCTGAACGCCGCGCCGGTGTTCCCCCAATGCACGATCGAAAACCAGCCGGGGATCACGTCGGCATCGAGCGGCAGGTGCGCCGTCTTCGCGATCGCTTCGGGAAATTGCGCGAGATTTTTCTCATCCGGCCGCAGCGCGTAGTGCGTGAAAATCCACCACTTCGTGAGCTGGTCGAGCGCGTAGGCGGGCAGCGCGATGGAGGCGAGAAACTTCATCACGCAGGCAGCGCCTCGTCGCAGCGCGCGCACACGCCCTTCGCGGTGAGCGGCTGCTGGCGCCAGCAGCGCGGGCATTGCGGCTGGCCACTGCGGAAGACTTTCGCGACCGGCTCGGCGCCGGAGGCGAGCGTGAGTTCGCTGATGATCAGGAATTCCTCCAACTCGGCTTTGTCAACATTCAGCGCGGCGTGCTGCGCGTCGGCGACTTCGAGCGTGATGGCGGCTTCGAGGGACTTCGCGATGGTCTTCGCCTGGCGCGCGGGCTCGATGGCTTGCTGGTAAATGGCGGCGCGTAGCTTTAGCCATTCGTCCACCTTTGCTTCGAGTGCTTCGTCGCGGAGCGCGGCGTTGGCCTCGGGGAGTTTCTCGATGTGGATGCTCGTCTTCTTACCGGAAAATTCCCACGCCTCGTCGGCAGTGTAGACGAGGATCGGCGCGAGGAGTTTCGCCACGGCGTCGAAGCACGCGTGCATCACGCTTTGCGTCGCCCGGCGACGCGGGGAATTCGCGGCGTCGCAGTAGAGGCGGTCCTTCGTGATGTCCACGTAGAGCGCGCTGAGTTCCACCGTGCAGAATTGGTTCACCGTCTCGAACACGCGTCGGAAGTCGTAGGCCTCGTATGCCGCGCGGCACGTCGCGATTACGCCCTGCAGTTTCGACAGCACCCATCTGTCCACCGTCGTTGCGCCATTTTTTAAGCAGGAAGCCATGAAATCAGGAATATGGCTCATGCCCGCCTCGTGTCCGCCCCCCTTCCTGTCTTCCTGCCTTCCTGCTTCAAAATCCGAAATGTTCGCCAGCAGGATGCGCAGCACGTTGCGGAAACTGCGATACGCCTCGCTCGTGCGCGCGAAGCTGTCCTCGGAAAAAGGAACGTCGTTCGTGAAATCCACGCTCGCGGCCCACAGGCGCACGATGTCCGCGCCGAATTTGCCGACGAAATGCTCGGCCTCCATCGGCTTCTTGTAGGTGCCCTGGTCGCTCTTGCTGACTTTCTTCTTCGTATCCTTGTCCACGACGAAGCCGTGCGTGATGACCGTCTTGTAAGGCGCGTGACCGGTGAGCGCGACGCTCGTCATGAGCGACGACTGGAACCAGCCGCGGTGCTGGTCGGTCGCTTCGAGATACACGTCGGCGACTCCGCCGCATGCCTTCAGCTCCGGATGCCGCGAGGTCACGGCCTGATGCGAGACGCCGGAATCAATCCACACATCAAGCGTGTCGTTGCGGCGCGAAGTGCCCGCGGGCAGTCCGAGCTGAGCGGCCCACCACACGTCGTCCTTTTCAAACCACAAGTTCGTCCCGCCGCTCTCGACGAGGTCGGCGACTTTCGCGGCGAGGTCAGCGCGCACGATGGGCGTCCCATTCTCCTCGTAGAAAACGGGTAGCGGCACGCCCCACGTGCGCTGGCGCGAGATGCACCAGTCGGGCCGCGACTCGACGGTGCCGTAGATGCGGTTGCGCCCCCACGCGGGAATCCACTGCGTCTCATCGATGGCCTTCAGCGCATCGGCGCGGATGGCGTCCACCTTGATGAAAAACTGCTCCACCGCGCGGAAGACGATGGGCGTCTTGCTGCGCCAGCAGTGCGGGTAGTCGTGCGGCGTCCATTCAACGGCCAACAACAATGCTCGTTTCGTCAGCTCCTCGATAACCGCAGCATTTGCCGAATCAGGCGCCTTTGGATTCATCGGCGCAACTTCTTTTCCAATCCACGCTTCGGGCAATTGACCGTATTCGGGATCAAGCTGAACAAAGCGACCAAAGTCATCAACAGGCGAAAGGACGGACAGACCGTTCTGCTGTCCGGCGATGTAATCGTCCTTGCCGTGGCCCGGCGCGATGTGGACTTGGCCTGTGCCGGTATCGAGTGTGACGAAGTCGGCGGTGATTATTTTGGACGTTCGATTCAGAAACGGATGATGCGCCTCCCATCCGATCATTTCTTCGCCAGTCCACTCGCGCCCGTAGTCCGTGATGTCATTCGGATTCGGTTGAAGCACTACGACCTTCGTGCCGTGCTCCGCTTGTTGAAGCGTGACGACAAAAGATTCCAACAGTGCCTTCGCCACGAATACGAACTCACTCGTGCCGATAGGATGCTCGATTTTTGCGAGGATGTATGGAGCTTTTGGATGCACCGCGATTGCGAGATTTGCGGGCAGCGTCCAAGGCGTCGTCGTCCAGATCACCATGCTGGCCTTTTTCGCCCAAGGCCCTGTTGCGATTGGAAACTTCACCCATATCGCCGGGTCCGTCCGCTGCGCATATTCCACCTCCGCCTCCGCGAGCGCGGTCTGCGCGCCGGTGCTCCAATACACGGGCTTCTTCGACTGATACACGAGGCCATTCTCCACGAGCTTGCCGAACGCGCGGATGATGTCCGCCTCGTAGCCCGGCGCGAGCGTGAGATAAGGATCCTCCCACGAGCCAAACACCCCCAGCCGCTTAAACTGCCCGCGCTGGATATCAATGTATTTGCGCGCAAACGCCTCGGCGCGGCGGCGGATTTCCGCAGGCTCCAGGCCGCGCTGCTCCTTCACCACCTTGAACTCAATCGGCAGCCCGTGGCAGTCCCAGCCCGGCACGAACGGCGCGCGGAAGCCGAGCATCGAGCGCGACTTCACCACGAGGTCCTTCAAAATCTTGTTCAGCGCCGTGCCCATGTGGACGTCGCCATTCGCGAACGGCGGCCCGTCGTGCAGCACGAAAAGCGGCGCGCCGATCCGCGCATCGAGAATCTGCCGGTACAGTCCCGCGGCCTCCCACTTCGCGAGCCGCTCAGGCTCGCGCTTCACGAGATCGGCCTTCATCGGGAAGTCCGTCTTTGGCAGCAGCAGGGTGTCTTTGTAATTCGCGCTCATGGTAGAAAGGGCGCGGACGATGCCGAGCGATGATGCGCTTGTCAAAGCGGGGACGCATCGCTGCGCCCCCTTCCACGTTCAGTCAGAACTTGCTGCGTCTCGGCTGGCGTCGTAATCGCTGCGTGTTCAATGCGCTTCCTCCGCCGAGTCTCTGGGCTGCTTGTGATCCTTGCGGGTATCAGCATCGCGTGGTCCGGCCACTTCAGTGACTCGAAATTCAAAGCAGATATCTACGGCTGGCAGGCTCGTATTTATGGAATCTTGCTCGCGATTTTCGGATACCTTTTTCTCAGGGCTCCGGATGGTGATCGGAAATGAAGATGGACGGCCAGCAGACATCACTTTGACAAAGTCACATCCCGTCTGCCACCCATCCCGCATGAAAGCGTTCTTCCTCCTGCTGCTCACCGTCTTCGTCGCGCACGCCGCGGATCGTCCGCCGAATGTCGTCATCATTTTCTGCGACGACCTCGGCTACGCGGACATCGGGCCGTTTGGACAAAAAGGTTTCGCCACGCCGAACCTCGACCGCATGGCTGCGGAGGGACGCTGCTTCACGAATTTCCACGTCTCGTCCGCCGTGTGCTCGGCTTCGCGATCCACGATCCTCACTGGCTGCTACCACTCGCGCGTGGGCATCCACGGGGCGCTCGGGCCGAGTTCGCCGATCGGGCTGAATCCCGGCGACACGACGATCGCCGAGATGCTGAAGCAGAAGAATTACGCAACCGGCATGGCGGGCAAATGGCACCTC
>Ga0194055_10002826_pt1 | contig 13620 bp, 8 predicted proteins | sample SepL449m_MetaG_FD_155482 | JGI IMG/M metagenome (GOLD analysis project Ga0194055, IMG submission 155482) | Anoxic zone freshwater microbial communities from boreal shield lake in IISD Experimental Lakes Area, Ontario, Canada - Sep2016-L442-9m | ecosystem: Environmental > Aquatic > Freshwater >... | reverse complement strand
ATTCCACGGTGGACGTGGCCGAACCACCGGCCTCCCCGTTCTCCCGGGTCGCTTCGCTCCTGCCCACCAGAGCGGGCAGCGCGTCCGGCCCGTCGACTCCGGCGGCGATGGCCAGCACGGCGCGCATGGCGGCGGCGGCGTCGGGTGTGATGACTACCGGGGCGCCGCCGTCGACGACGGTGGACGGCAGGGTGAAAGCGATGTCAATCCAGTTGCCGGACAACGGAACTCGGAGCACCACTCGGTCGGAGCCGATCACTTCCAGCCGCGCACCGGTGGAATGGTTTGTCGCGCTGCGAAATTCCCGACTCGCTGCGCTCCTGCCCGCCCGACCGGAATCGAGCACCTGCCACTCGCTCGGCGGGGCCAGCCGGTGCACGGGGTTGACGGCGGTGCGCCCGGCCCACAGCACATCCGGCGAGTCGAGCACGATGCCCAGCGGGCCGCCGACATCGGAACGCACGTGCAGCCGCGAGGCGACCGGCTCGGGCAGCGCCCCGCCGGCCAGCACCTGCTCGACGGCCGCGGCCTCGAAACGGTCCAGCAGGTCCCCGACCGGCTCGTCGACCCGGTCGATCCCGGCGACGGCGGCGGTGCCCGGGATGACGCACACCTGATCGGCGGTGTAGCGGGCGTCGTGTGCCTGCCACAGCGAGTCGCTGCGCCACCAGCGGCGCACGTCCTTGTCGATCACCGGCACGAAATTGACCGGCTTGCCCGGGACCTTGCACAACTCGACGAAGAACGGGCCGTCGGCCGGGTGCAGCAGGACGGTGGCCGCGTCCGGGTAGCGCGCCAGCAGTGCGTCGATGGCGCGGTCGGGGTCCTCCAGCAGTTCGGATTCCGCGCCGAACAGCGTCTCGATCCGGCCGGTTTCGGCGCTGTCGAGGCGCGCCTCGGCGCGTTGCAGCATCGCCGCGAAGCGGTCCCGCCAGGTGACGTCGAGCCATACCGAATCGGGCGTCTTGGTGTCGGCGCCGGCCAATGTCGCCGGCCAAGCGGCTCCAGCGCTGTCTCCGGCTCCGATGGCCAGTTCGACGTAGCGGCGCAGCCACTGGGCGTAGCTCATATCCGCGACGTCGCCGAAATAGGGCTTGGCAGTCAGGGCCATCGCCGCGATGATTTCGTCGCGACGAGCCGCGACGGCCTCCCCGTCGCCGGCGACGTCGTCGAGCAGGCGGCCGCAGCGGGACGCGGAGTTGTCGATCTCGTGGATGTCCGCACCGAGTTGGCTGCGCCCGGATGCCATGCCGTTCAACGCTTTTCCGGCACCCACCCACTGCTCGGTGCCGGCGGTGTCGACGAGCATCTGCTTGACCGACGGCGACGTGGTGGCCTCCAGGCAGGCCATCGCCGCGGTGCCGACCAGGATGCCGTCCACCGGCATCAACGGGTAGCCGTAGGCCAATGACCAACGGCCGGTGAGGTATTCGGCCGAGCGCTGCGGCGTGCCGATGCCCCCGCCGACGCAGATGGTGATGTTGGCCTGCGAGCGCAGCTCCGAGTAGGTGCTGAGCAGCAGATCGTCGAGGTCCTCCCAGGAGTGGTGGCCGCCGGCGCGGCCGCCCTCGATGTGGGCGATCACCGAACGGGTGGGCGCCTCGGCGGCGATCCGGATGACCGAGCGGATCTGCTCGACGGTGCCGGGCTTGAAGCAGACGTGGCTGATGCCGGCGTCGTTCAGTTCGCCGATGAGGTCGACGGCCTCCTCCAGTTCGGGGATGCCGGCGCTGACAACCAGGCCGTTGATCGGCGCACCGGCGGCACGTGCCCTCTGCACCAACCGCTTTCCGCCGACCTGAAGCTTCCACAGGTAGGGGTCGAGGAACAACGCGTTGAACTGCACGGCCCGGCCGGGCTCCAGCAGCGCACCGAGTTCGGCAATCCGCCGGTTGAAGATCGGCTCGGTGACCTGACCGCCGCCGGCCAACTCCGCCCAGTGGCCGGCGTTGGACGCCGCCGCCACGATCCGGGCGTCGACGGTCGTCGGCGTCATCCCCGCCAGCAGCATCGGCGAGTACCCGGTCAGGCGGGTGAACTTGGTCGAGAGCTTCACCGACCCGTCGGGCAGGCTGACCACCCACGGGGCGTAGCTCGACCACGGCGCACCCACCTCGGGCGCGCCGCCGACGGTGAACAGGTTGCGCTGGCCGCCGCGCGTCGCGGCGGGCACGATCCCCAGCCCGAGGCCCCGGATGACCGGGGCGGTGACCCGGGTCAGAATGTCGCCGGGACCCAGATCGAGGATCCAGCGGGCGCCCGACTCCGCGATCTCGGTGACCGACTGCACCCAGTCGACCCGCTCCACCAGCATGGCCTGCGCCATCCGGCGGGACAGTTCGACGTCGAGTCCAACGGCTTCGGCCCACCGGACCACGATGTCCACTCCGTCGGCCAGCCGCGGGGTGTGGAAGCCGACCTCGACCTGGACCGGGTCGAAGACCGGGTTGAACACCGCGCCGCCGCGCTCTTTGTTCTTGCGCCCGGCGGCTTCGGAGTCGGCGATCTGGCGGCAGTACAGCTCGAAGCGGGACAGCTGCTCGGGGGTGCCGGTGATGACAGAAGAGCGACGGCCGTTGCGGATGGACAGCGCCGGCGGCTCGACGGTGCGCACATCGCGGGCGAACTCCTCGAGCAGGCCGGCGATGCGCTCGGGTTCGGCGTTGGTCACCGACACCATCGGGGTGCGATCACCCAGCGCGGTGATACCGCGCCGGCGGGCGACGAGTGTGCCGACCGCGCCGATCAATTGGGACAGCGCCAGCAGTTCCACATCGCGGGAGCCGCCGGCACGCAGCGCTTCCACCGCGAGAACGCCCTGGGAATGCCCGGCCATCGCGACGGGCGGGGCGTCGGTGAGGTCGAGGCCCTGACGGGTGAGGGCGCGGATGGCGGCGATCTGGGTCAGCAGCACTCCGGGAAGCGACACCGCGGCCGAGGTCAGCTGGCGGGTGGTCGGGACCGGGTCTCCGGCGGCCAGCGAGCGAACCCAGCGCAACGGCTGGAATCCGACCGGACGGACCACCACAAGTTCGTCGGCCACCGGTTCGAGCAGCAGTTCGGCCTCCGCGGCAACCCGCGCCAGCTCCGATTCGATGCCCGCCATCGTGACGAGCTCTTCCAGGGCGGCCAGCCATGAGCTCGCGCCCTGACCGCCGAAGGCCACGGCGTACGGCTCACCGGCGGTGAGCCGATCCACGAGCGCGTGGCTGGTCGTCCGGGCCGTGTGCTCACCGGCGGGCAGCCTGTCGTGGTCGTGGATCGTCACTCGTATCTCCCCTGGCCCGCTGAATTGCTTTTCCCGACGCTGTAAGAGTCCCATGAGAAATGGGCTATTCCAGGCCGCGCTATTTGTTACTGACGAGTTCTACGCTCGGGTAACCACCCTCCCGGCGCCGGCTTGGCGCGGACCGCCGGACACCCGCCGAGGCAAATGGCCTGCGTGCGGCTGGTTACGCTTGAGTAGCTTAATCATCGCTGCTCACGGGCTGATCGTTATCATATCGTTACCTTTGAATCAGCTGTCGGCGCGGCCCGGCCGGTTGGCTCCGACCAAGTGGTCGATCAGTTCTCGCTGCCGCCGAAATTCCGCGCAATGCACCCGCGGAAGTTTGCTGGCAAATACCTACTAATGAGTAGGTTATGCGAAATTGCCGGGCGTCACGCCCACTGGCCGAATTGCGTTTTAAGGATGTTGTTGAGGTCGACCCCCACGCCGGCGACTTTGCGGGCGTCGATCTCGAACTGGTGTAGATGGGCGGCGGGGTGGACAAAGCCCTGCGGGGTGCCCCAGTTGTGCTGCCAGAACCATGCCCCGAGGCCGTCGGCCAGCGCCCAATCGATGACCTTGGAGTTTCCGTAGACCCCCACCCGCTGATGGCCGATGACCGACTCCCAGCCCCGCAGGTAGGGGGCCACCAGCTGCTTGTACTGGTCGTAGCTGGGGTTCGAATCGATCGAGGCGTAGATCGGGGCGGTGGCGGGGCCACCGGCGGCGTTGTGCAACTGCACCCCGCGCTTGGCATGGCTGACGCCGCCGGCTTCGCCGCCGAGCCAGTCGGAGGTGTCACCCTTCCCGAACTGGTAGTTGGACACGATTTTCAGGCCGGCCTGGCTCAGTACGCGGGCCTCATCGAGCGTCATGGGCTTGCCGATCATCCAGCTGGCACCGGGCCGCCGATCCGAAACGTAGCGGATGGCACCCACCGCGCCGGCCGACGTGATGTCGTCGGGGCTGAGCACGCCGGCGGAGTAGTCGAGCAGGACCCCGAGGGAATCGGCCGACGCGCGGGCCGCCGACACCGCGTCGGCCAGCACCGCGAAGCCCAGGGCGGCGACAGGGGTGGCGGCGGCGTGCTTCAGCAGGCTCCGGCGGGTCAGGCTGGGGCGGGTCACGGCCATGCGCCACACCCTAAGTCAACGTCCCGTAGGTCAACGTCGGAGGACGCGGGCGCCGTCCGTCGAACGCTGCGGCGAAGCTGCGACCGAGGAACTCCAGGGCCGGGGCGATCTCCTCGACATCGTCGACGCTGAGGGACGGGAGGCTGCGGCGCATCCCGATGATGTCGGCGAAGTTGTGATGCAGCGTGATCGCAACAGGGCCGCCGGCATAGTCGGCGGGAACGCGGGCCCATGCCACGTAATAGAACTGGTTGGGCGTGTAGTTCTCGCCGGCCACCGGCGGGCGCGGATAGAACCAGATCGAATAGAAGACGTCGCCGCCGTCGTGATCGTTGCGGCGGCGCTGCAACTCCCCGGCAACCCCCAATTCGATCACCGACTCGACTTCCCCGATGTCTCGCCAGCTCACCGCAGGGATGCTAACCGGCCGGGCAGTGACGACGCGCCGGCGGTCCCGGCTACGCCGCACCCCAGCCCTGACCGCGGCGGCCCGGCGATTTCGCTCAGCGCGGCGGCCAGGCGGAGTCTAGTTGCGCACCTCCTGTACAGCTGTGCAGAAATTAGTCATACTTATGACCATGTCTGAAGTGAGTTCGCTGGCGGAAGCCAAGGCGCATCTGTCTGAACTCGTCGCCCGCGTCGGCGAACAGCACGAGCGCATCACCGTCACCGTGCACGGCCGGCCTGCAGCGGTGCTGCTGGCCGTTGACGACCTGGAGTCACTCGAGGAGACGATCGCGGTGCTCGCCGACACGGCCGCGCTCCGCGCTCTCGGCGTAGCGGACGCCGAACTGGCGCGCGGCGAGGGCGAAGATCAGGACAGCCTCGCCGCAGCCATGCAGGCTCGTCGCGCCGCGAAGTGAATGTTCAGCGATACGTTCTGGCTATCGCGCCGACTGCGAGAAAGCAGCTCTCCGAACAACTTCCGGAAACGGTGGCATTCGCCGCGTACGAATTCATCATCGGTCCACTGCTCGATAACCCTTACCGGGTCGGCAAGCAGTTGAGGCCGCCTCTTCACGATCGCCGCAGCGCACGCCGCGGCACCTACCGCGTGATCTACCGGATTGATGACGGCAGTCGCTGCGTCACCGTCGTCGGGGTGTTCAGCCGGGCAGATGCCTACCGGGGTGGCTGAACCGGTCCGCCGCGCTCAGTTCCCCCGCGCCGCCTCCAGCATCAGCCGGCGCTCGGCCGCGGCGACGTTGCGGCGGGCGCGCGCCGCCACGTCCGGGGTCACCGAGATCGACGTAATGCCCATCCGGACAAGGTGTTCGGCGAAGTCGGGCCGGGTCGACGGGGCCTGACCGCACAGTGACGCCGTGATGCCCAGCCGCCGGGCGGTGGAGATGATCTGCCCGATCGCGTCGAGCACCGCGGCGTCGGACTCGTCGTACAACTCCGACAGCAGATCGGAGTCCCGGTCCACGCCCAGCATCAGCTGGGTCAGGTCGTTGCTGCCGATCGACACCCCGTCGATGCCCAGCCCCACGTATTCGGGCAGCCAGTGCACCACCGAGGGCACCTCGGCCATCACCCAGCGGTGCAGGCCGCGCTGACGCCCAAGCGGGCTGGCGTCGACCAGTTCCAGGCAGCGTTCCAGTTCCCACTTGGTGCGCACGAACGGAATCATCAAGTGCAGGTTGGGATTCTGCTCCCGCACCCGGGCCAGCGCCTGCAGCTCCAGACCGAACAGGTCGGGGTTGCTGACATACCGGTAGCAGCCGCGGTAGCCGATCATCGGGTTGTGCTCTTCGGGCTCGAACTTGTCCCCGCCCTTGAGGTTGCGGAACTCGTTGGTGCGGAAGTCCGAAGCCCGGTACACCACCGGCCGCGGCGCGAACGCCGTCGCGATCCGGCCGACCGCGTTGGCCAGCGAATCGACCAGGCTCGCCTGCTCGCCGTGCTCGATCAGATCCCGCGGATGCCGGTTCTGCAGAGCGTCTTCCAGGATCAGTTCGGCGCGCAGCAGACCCACGCCGTCGACGTCGAGTTTGGCGGCCTCCTCGGCCTTGTCCGGCATCGCGACGTTGACGTAGATCTTCGTCCCGGTCACCTCGGCGGGCATGACCATGGTCACCGGTGCGGTCTGCGCACCCCCGCTCTTCGGTGTGTCCTCTTCCACCCGGCCTGACAGCACGCGGCCGTGGGTGCCGTCGACGGTGACGATGGCACCGTCCTTGAGATCCCTTGTGGCAGTGCGGGCTCCGACGATGCAGGGCACGCCCAGTTCGCGGGCGACGATCGCGGCGTGACAGGTCATGCCGCCGGTGTCGGTCACCAGCGCGGCGGCCCGGCGCATGGTGGGAAGCCAGTCCGGGTTGGTCATCTGCGCCACCAGCACCTCGCCGTCCTGCAACCGGCTGCCCTCGGAGACGTCGGCCAGCACCCGCACCACGCCCGACGCGGAACCGGGCACCGCGGGCAAGCCCTGCAGCAGCACCTCGTGGGTCTCGGGCGCCGGCTTCCCGGCGCGGTGCAGGGTGGTGATCGGGCGGGTCTGCACGATGTAGATCTTGCCGTCGGCGATGGCCCATTCGGTGTCCTGCGGGCAGCCGGCGTGCTTCTCGCTGAGGATGGCGATGTCGGCGATGGTGCGGACCTCGTCGTCGCTGAGCACCTGGGACTCGGCCTGCGCCTCGTCGAGCTGGACGGTCAGGTCGGCGCCGTCGTCACCCCGGACGATCTTGAACGCCTTGTATCCGATACGGCGGGAGAGGATTTCGCCTCCTCCCTTGGAGACGACGTAGGTATCGGGCTCCACCGACCCGGACACCACCACCTCGCCCTGACCGAACGCACCCTCGACCACCACCCGGTCGGTGGCGTCGGTGGTCGGGTCGGCGGTGAACGCCACACCGGAGCGCTCCGAGGCGATCATCTGCTGGACGACCACCGCCATCGCCGGGTCGGCGGTGAAGCCGCGGCTGGATCGGTAGGAGACCACCCGCGGCCCGAACAGCGACGCCCAGCAGCGTTGCACCGCATCGATCAGGTGTTCCTCGCCGGAGATGTTGGTGAAGGTGGCGTTCATCCCGGCGAAGGAGGCGTCGGCGCCGTCCTCACCGGTGGCCGACGAGCGGACGGCGACGTTGACGCCCGGTCCCATGGCCCGGTAGGCCGCCACGATGCGATCGCGGACCTCGGCGGAGATGCCGGCCCGCAGCACCATGTCCTTCATCCGGGTACACATCTCGGTTTGCTTGTCCTGGTCGGGAGCCCGCATGGCCTCGCGGTGGGCGGCGTTGAGGTCGTCGGACACCCCGGCGGCGTTCATCGACTCCAGATAGGAATCACGCAGCACCACGAACCCTGGTGGCACCGGCAGCCCCGCGGCGACCATCTCCCCCATGTTGGCGCCTTTGCCGCCGGCTTCCTCCGCGTCGGCCATAGCTAGATTGGCGATGTCCTCGACGTAACGCATGGGTTCTCCTCGGTTTTCAGTTGGTGCTGTGCAGCATGTTCATGGCCTCGGCGACGGACTCGGCGACAGGTCGCGCGGTGTCGATGCGGTGGCACTGCGGCCACGAGGTGTCGTGTCCGGCCAGGGCGGTGGCGATCTCCGGTGTCACCTGGGAGGTGGTGCGGGTGCGGGTGCGGATCCGGTCGACGGTGGCGTCCAACGGTGCGATGCAGGCGAATTCGACGATCTCCGAGTGGTTGTCGGCGGCCAGACGGCGGGCGCGTTCGCGGTAGTCCGGGTCCGACCAGGTGCCGTCCAGCACCACCGTGCGGCCCGCCTGCAGGTTCTGCTGGGCGGCGCGCAGCACGGCGGCGTAGACCGCCTCGATGTTCTCCGGCGTATACAGTCCCTCGCCGAGGACGCCCGGCTCGCCGGTGATCTCACCGCTCCGCACCATCGCGGCGCGCACGTCGTCAGTCGAAATAACCTCGGCGGCAAGCTCTTTGGCGAGCTCGTGAGCCAGGGTGGTCTTGCCGGTGCCCGGCCCGCCACCCACCAGCACCAGCCGCACCGCCGCGGCATGCAGGTGGGCCAACGCGAACCCGAGGTGACGTTGCGCATCGGCGGCCGCCTCGGTATCGCCCTGCGTGTAGCGCACGCAGTCGACTTTGGCGCGCACCCCGGCCCGGTAGGCGATGTAGAAGTGCTGCAACGACTCCGGCGCGTCGTCGTCGGCCGCGGCCAGGTAGCTGCTCAGGAAGTGCTCGGCGAGGTCGGCGTAGCCGAGGAACTGCAGGTCCATCGCCAGGAAGGCGGCGTCGTCGACGCCGTCCACGTAGCGCAACCGGTCGTCGAACTCCAGGCAGTCCAGCAGCGCCGGCCCCTGCGGCAGGCAGAAGATGTCGTCAGCGATCAGGTCGGCGTGGCCGTCGACGACCCGGCCGGCACCGATCCGGCTCTCGAACAGCGCTGCCCGCCCCGCCGCGAAAGGCAGCGCAAGCCTTCGGGTTTCAGCGACGACGTCGGGGTCCAGGCCGGGCACTGCGCCGTCGGCGTAGCGGGCCAGTTCGGTGAGGTTCTCCTGCCAGCGGGCGGTGACGGCGGGCTGGCGTGCCTCGGCGTCGACCTCGGGTCCCCGGTGCGCCCCGGCATGGAAACGGGCCAGCAGCTGCGCGATCCGCTCCAGATCCTCCGTCACGTCCTGGCCGCGGCGGGCCATCGTCGCCAGCCGCCGCTCGTCGGGGTGGCGCCGCATCACGATCACCGGTTCGGGCGACTCGCCCTGCGGGGGCTGGAAGTGCCCGACGCCCAGGTAGCTGTCCGGGGCGAGCCGACGATTGAGCGTCACCTCCTGGGCGCAGGCCCGTTCCCGGGCGGCCGGGGTGGAGAAGTCGAGGAAGTCGGTGGTCACCGGCTTTTTCACCTTGTAGGCGAGATCACCGATGAGGATCACCAGCCCGGTGTGGGTTTCGACGATGTGCGGCCCCGCCACGTCCACCCCGTTCCGCCGCTCGGTCCGGCCCCTACGATCCTGCACCGGCAATCACCCCATGCCGAGAGTACAAAGCCACCTCGCGTGCCAGCACGAAACCTAAGGTGAGAGACACAAGGGAAGGGGCCCCATGACCGCATCGACGGCCACACCCGACGTGGTGGCCACCATCGTGCAACTGGCCTGCCGCGCGCCGTCGCTGCACAACAGCCAGCCGTGGCACCTCACCGCCCACGACGGCCAACTGCGGCTGTTCGTCGAGTCCCACCGGGCGCCGCACGCGACCGACCCGAGCGGCCGGGAGATCATCATCAGCTGCGGAGCGCTGCTCGGCCACCTCCGGGTGGCCGCGGCTGCGGCGGGGTTGTCGACGGGCGTCGACCGCTTTCCCAATCCCAACGACCTCGACCACCTGGCCACCATCCGGTTCCACCCCAGCCCGATGGTCACCGATGCCGAACGCGCTCGCGCCGACGCGATCCTGCAGCGCCGCTCCGACCGTCTGCCGTTCGCCAGGCCCGCCAGCTGGGCGCACATCGAGCCGCTGCTGCGCAACGCCGTCGACCCGGAGAACGCCACCCTGTACGTGCTGCCGGAGTCAGCGCGCCCGCAGTTGGCCGCGGCCTCCCGGCTGACCGAGGCGCTGCGCCGCTACGACAACTCCTACCAAGCTGAATTGCATTGGTGGACAGCCCCGTTCGAAGTTTCCGAAGGAGTTCCCTCTACCGCGCTGCCGTCTCCCGAAGAGCGGGAGCGGGTGGAGCTGGCCCGCAACTTCCCGATCGGCGTGGAGCAGGGCAGGCGCGGGGAGGTGGCCTTCGACCACTCGATGGTGGCGGTGCTCTCCGCCGCAGGTGATGACCGCCGCACCGCCTTGGGCTGCGGGGAGGCGCTCTCCGCCGTGCTGCTGGAAGCGACCATGGCCGGCCTGGCCACCTGCCCGCTGTCGCACATCACCGAGGTGGCGGCGAGCCGGGACATCATCCGTGACCTGACCGGCGGCACCGACGATCCGCAGATCCTGATCCGCATCGGCGAGGTTCCCGCGATGTCCGACCAGCCGCCGGCCACGCCGCGCCGCCCGCTGGCCGAGGTGCTGACGATCGGCTAGAAGCTCTGCTCGACGCGTTTCTTGATCCCCAGCAGCATGCCGCGGGTCATCAGCGACATCACCGGACTGATGGCCTCCGCACCGAGCACCTCACCGGGCACCCGCATCCGCATCCGGGTGCGCACCAGCAGCCGGCAACGGTCCTCCCAGCGCGGAATGACGTGGAACGACCACACCCCGTCCAGCGGAGGCTGCATCTGCAGCACGATCGTCTGCTTCTCGACCAGCTGCACGACCGGCATGGCCAGCCCTTCGTCGAGCCCCATCCAGCCGCGCGGGATCAGCCGGATGGAGTCGCCGATCGCCAGATCCTGCCACTCCGGATGGATTCGGTCGGCGTTGCGGTGCTTGATGCCGGCCAGGTTCTCCAGCTTCTCGTAGCTGTACATCCCCGCGCGGTCGTGCCCCATCTGCACCAGCCACGGCCAAACGTCCGCGGCCGACGCCTCGATCCAGATGCCCTCGGTGGTCTGCACCGCGGGCTGCCCGATGAGTTCGTCACCGGGCAGCGGGTCCTCGCACTCCTCCTTCGTGGTCCCCCAGTTGCGGAAATACTGACGCGCCGCATACAGCCCGGCGCTGGCGACTGCGCTGCCGGCTAAGCCCATCCACATGTGACCAGTCTTGCGCACCGGGACTTGTGGGCGCGAGGGGACTTCGGTCTCTAGTGACGCGCGGGGATGCGTGTTCGGATAAGAGAGTAGGCGGACGGTGACCGGACGCCGGAATGGGGGCAGGGGCAAATGACGCGTGCGATACGACGCCACCAACCGCGACGGGTGTTCAAAGACCGCCGCGAAGCCGGCCAGGTGCTGGCCGGACTTCTTCAGGCCTACCGCGGCAGGCCCGACGTCGTGGTGCTGGGCCTGGCCCGGGGCGGGCTGCCGGTGGCCTTCGAGGTGGCTCGCTCCCTGGGCGCGCCGCTGGACGCGTTCATCGTCCGCAAACTGGGCGCGCCGGGGCATGAGGAGTTCGCGCTAGGCGCGATAGCCAGCGGCGGCCGGGTCGTCGTCAACGACGACGTGCTGCGCGGCCTGCGGGTCACCCCGCAACAACTCCGCGAGGTCGCCGAGCGGGAGGCGCGCGAACTGATTCGCCGGGAGGCCACCTACCGCGGCGACCGCCCGCCGCTGGACGTCACCGGAAAGACGGTGATCCTGGTCGACGACGGATTAGCCACCGGCTCAACCATGATGGCCGCGGTGCAGGCGCTGCGCGACTCCGAGCCCGCCGAGATCGTCATCGCCGTGCCCGCAGCGCCGGAATCCACCTGCCGGGAGTTCGCCGGAATCGTCGACGACGTGGTGTGCGCCTCCATGCCGACGCCGTTTCTGGCGGTGGGCGACTCCTTCTGGGACTTCACCCAGGTCAGCGACGACGAGGTCCGCGAGCTCCTGGCGACCCCGACCACCGGCGCGGCGGCGCAGCCCACGACGGTGCCGATGCCCGCCGAACTGGTGGCGGCCGCCGCGATCGACGCCCCCGGCGGGATGCCGCCCACCGACGTCCTCGACGACCTGATCGGCGACGCCCGGGTGGTGCTGATCGGTGAGAGCTCGCATGGCACCCACGAGTTCTACGAGGCCCGCGCCGAGATCACCAAATGGCTCATCGGGCACAAGGGTTTCAATGCCGTTGCCGCCGAGGCGGATTGGCCCGACGCCTACCGGGTCAACCGGTACGTCCGGGGGCTGGGCTCGACTTCGGAGGGCGAGGACGCTTCGCCAGAGGAGGCACTGCGTGGATTCCAGCGGTTCCCGGCGTGGATGTGGCGCAACACCGTGGTGCGCGACTTCGTCGGCTGGCTGCGCTGGCACAACGGGAGATGCGCGGCAGACGCACGCCGGCAGACGGGCTTCTACGGCCTTGATCTCTACAGTCTGCACCGCTCCATGGAAGAGGTCATCGGGTATCTGGACACCGTGGACCCGGCCGCCGCCGCCCGTGCCCGGACCCGGTATGCCTGCTTCGACCACTCCGCCGGCAACGACGGCCAGGCCTACGGATACGCGGCGGCGTTCGGCGCCGGGCCGAATTGCGAGCGTCAAGCCATCGAGCAGCTGGTCGAGATTCAGCGGAGCAGCCTGGACTACCTGCGCCACGACGGCGAACTCGCCGAGGACGAACTCTTCCACGCCCAGCAGAACGCCGCGACGGTGCGCAACGCCGAGGCCTACTACCGCGCCATGTTCGCCGGCCGGACGACGTCGTGGAACATGCGCGACAAGCACATGGCCCAGACGCTGGGCGCGCTGATCGAGCACCTCGACCGGGCCGGCGGGCCGGAACCGGCCCGAATCGTGGTGTGGGCGCACAACTCTCACGTCGGCGACGCGAGGGCTACCGAGGTGTCCGCGGACGGCCAGCTCACCATCGGGCAACTGGCCCGCGAACAGTACGGCGAGGACTGCCGGCTGATCGGGTTCTCCACCTACACCGGCAGCGTCACCGCCGCCAGCGACTGGGGCGGTATCGCCGAGCGCAAGAACGTCCGCCCCGCATTGGCCGGCAGCATCGAGGAGTTGCTGCACGAGACCGGCAAGGGCGAGTTCATCGTGGCGATGCATGACGGCTCGCCGGCCGCCGCGGCGCTGGACGTGGTCCGCCTCGGCCGGGCCATCGGGGTGATCTACCTTCCGCAGACCGAACGCCAGAGCCACTACTTCCACGTGCGGCCGGCGGACCAGTTCGACGCGATGATCCACATCGACACCACCCGCGCGGTGGAGCCGTTGGAGCCGACCAGCGTGTGGATCGCCGGGCAGAATCCGGAGACCTACCCGACCGGGCTGTAGCAGGGTGGCGGTCATGGAGATCGTTACGCTGTGCATGAACCCGGCGCTGGACATCACGACGGACACCGACGTCGTCCGGCCGACCGACAAATTGCGTTGCGCGACACCGCGTTACGACCCCGGCGGCGGCGGAGTCAACGTCGCGCACGTGGCCGGGGTGCTCGGCACGACGGCGACGGCGGTGTTCCCGGCCGGCGGCCCGGCCGGCGAGCTGGTGCACTCACTGCTGATCGCCGAAGGGCTTGCAGTGCAACGCATCCGGATCGGCGGATCGACGCGGGAGAGCCTCACCGTCAACGAGACCAGCACCCGGCAGCAGTACCGGTTCGTGCTGCCCGGCCCGCAGCTGACCATCGCCGAGCAGACGGAATGTCTTCTGCAGTTGCGGCGGCTGGCGACCGGCGCAACTGCAGAAGAC
>Ga0194055_10002823_pt1 | contig 13637 bp, 12 predicted proteins | sample SepL449m_MetaG_FD_155482 | JGI IMG/M metagenome (GOLD analysis project Ga0194055, IMG submission 155482) | Anoxic zone freshwater microbial communities from boreal shield lake in IISD Experimental Lakes Area, Ontario, Canada - Sep2016-L442-9m | ecosystem: Environmental > Aquatic > Freshwater >... | reverse complement strand
CACTTCACGGGCACGCGCATGCCGAGCAGCTTTATCGATTCCATTAATTTCTAAAGCAAAAGCAATGTTGTCAATTACCCGACGATGGGGAAGTAGTCCAAAGTTTTGAAACACCATCGAAAACTTTGTACGTCGTAGTTCGCGCAGGCGTGCATCTGATGCCTTCATGACATCTTCGCCATGCATCACAACACTGCCCGATGTTGGTTCAATCAGGCGAGTTAAACAACGCACAAGTGTTGACTTGCCGGATCCTGACAGTCCCATGACAACGAACACTTCTCCAGGAGCTACATCAAACGACACATCGCGTACCGCAACAGTGTTGCCTGTCTTGGCACGAAGTTCGGCGCGCGGCAACAGCGCATCAGGATTGCCAACCATGTCCATTGGTTTATGACCAAAGACTTGCCACAAGTTACGAACCGAAATTGCGCTAGGACTGTTTGTCATGATGATTGACCTTCCGGGAACCACTCTGATGGTGCAGGTGCGAGGTTGTGCCAAATGTGCTTGTGTTCAAGATATTCCGCGAATCCGGCTTCACCAAGCTCGCGGCCGACTCCTGATTGCTTGTAGCCACCCCATTCTGCCTGAGCAACGTAAGGGTGGTAGTCGTTAATCCAAATTGTTCCGTGCCGAAGTTTGCCCGCCACACGTTCAGCTTTTTCGATGTCCTTTGTCCATACAGCCCCAGCAAGCCCGAAAATGGTGTCATTACCAAGGCGGATGGCCTCGTCTTCAGTGTCGAACACTTCGACAGTCAACACTGGCCCGAAGGATTCATCCTGTACGCAGGTCATGTCCGTGGTGCAGTTATCGAGCACGGTGGGGCGATAAAAGAAGCCGTCCTGGAGTTCGGGTTCTGTGGGGCGATGACCGCCAGCGCGAAGCACTGCACCCTCGGCCAGTGCAGCTGCAACGTAGCGTTCAACTTTCTCGCGATGCCCTGCGCTGATGAGTGCGCCGGTTTGTGCAGCATCGTCGTAGGCACCTCCAAGCACAATCCCATCGGCGCGACGCGCGACTTCGTCGACAACGCGATCATGGACACTGCGTTCGACAAGCAAACGAGCACCAGCCGAACACACCTGCCCTGAATGCAAGAACACTGCAGTTAACGCATTATCGATTGCTGCTTCGAGGTCGGCATCAGCGAAAATGATGTTCGGATTCTTACCACCAAGTTCAAGCGCAACTTTTTTCACGGTTTGTGCTGCATTAGCCATCAGACGTTTGCCAGTTTCGAGTCCTCCAGTAAACGACACCATGTCAATGTCTGGATGTGTGCTTAGGGGAGCACCCGCAACAGCGCCAGCACCCAGTATCAGGTTGGCGACTCCGTCAGGCAATCCGGCTTCGGACAGGACATCCATCAACATCGACGTTGTTGATGGCGTGAGTTCACTGGGCTTAATAACGAATGTGCATCCTGCTGCGATTGCGGGCGCGACTTTCCACGATGCCTGCAACAGCGGATAGTTCCACGGCGTGATCATTGCGACAGCACCAACAGGTTCACTCACAATACGGCTGCGCACGTTGTCCCGACCGGTGTTCACTTCACGCACATGTGGCTTAACTGCTTCACGAGCAAAGTGGCGAAAAACTGAAATCACATCGTCCAAGTCATAATTCGCTTCCACAATGCGTTTCGCAGTGTCTTGCGATTCAGCGCGAGCGAATGCTTCTTTATCGCGGGTCAAAATCTCAGCAACCTGATCCAGGATCTTGCTTCGTTGCTCTGCGCTGAAAGATGACCAATGGCCATTATCAAACGCGCTGCGGGCTGCACTAATCGCATCATTCGTGTCGTCTGCAGTTGCTTCGCATACTGTTGCAACAACTTTCCCGCTGGCAGGATGCACCACGTCGCGAGTGTCAGTGCCTCGACCTGATGTGCGCTTACCTGCGATGAGAAGTTGGTTGATGTTGTCGTATGCCATTAGATGTCTGCCTTACCTGAGAGTTGATGTGCTGCTTGCATCACTTGCTCTGCAATTGTGTCAATGCGGTCGGGAGTGATTCGAAATGCGGGTCCTGATACGGCGACTGTGGCGATCACGTCGCCATGTGAATCACGAATCGGTGCTGCGATTGCAATCAGTCCGATTTCAATTTCTTCACTTGCTGCCGCAAAACCCTGCTGACGTACTTGTTCTAATTCGTTTTCAAATGTTTTCGCATCTGTGATTGTGTTGGCGGTGAACTTCACCCACTTCTCGGGATAGGTGCGCTTACGAGCTGCGGGTTCGAGCCAGGCAACCAGTGCTTTGCCGGTGGCGGTGCAATAGGTGGGAACGACTTGGCCGATCCAACTGCGTAGCGACATGATGTTGTTGCCAGCGACTTGATCCAGATAAAGCACTTGATTTCCGTCCAGCACGGCGATGTTGACGGTTTCACCAACAGCAGTAGCAAGTGCGCGGGTTATTGTTCGTGAGCCTGTAACAGATTCTTGTGACGCACTGACTTGTCCGGCAAGGCGAACCAGCCCTAGTCCGAGACGAAAGCGACCGCGCTCGCTGACTTGCTCGACCATGTTGTGTTCGAGCAGTGCGCTCATTAATCGTGAGGCAGTTGATTTATGAACGCCCAACTCTGTTGCAATCTCGGTGACGCCAGATTCGCCCTTATCCGAGATGATGGCCAAGATCTGAAGGGCTCGATCAACGGACTGAACAGCAGAAGTGTCCCCTGACATGCTGTTGCCCATGACGCAACATTATGCGTCATGGGCAACAGGTGTCTAGGTTTCTTAGAACAATCCGACGACTAATCCGTCTTCGAGCTTGATGCTGTTGGCCGCTGGCACGCGCGGCAAACCAGGCATCGTCATGATTTCACCAGTGACAACGACAATAAATTCCGCACCTGCACTTAATCGAATCTCTCGGATGGCAACCGTGTGGTGTGACGGCGCACCCTTCAGATTTGGATCAGTTGAGAACGAGTACTGCGTTTTTGCCATGCAAATCGGGAAGTGACCGTAGCCAGCATCTTCAAATGCTTTGAACTGATCATGAACAGATTTGTCTGCAGTGATGTCTGAAGCATCGTAGATTTCAGTGGCAATGGTCTTGACCTTGTCCCATAACGGAAGGTTGTTCTCATAAAGCGGTGTGAACTTTGCGGTTCCACCTTCAACGAGTGCAACAACTTCGCGAGCCAGTTCTTCGGTTCCCTTGCTTCCATCAGCCCAGTGTGTGCAGCGAACTGCTTTCACATCGATGTCCGCACAGTATGCCTGCACAGCTTCAAACTCAGCCATCGTGTCAGTTGTGAAGTTATTGACGGCAACCACAACGGGAACACCGAACTTTTTCACGTTACGAATGTGACGACCGAGGTTTGAAAGTCCGGCCTTTACGGCGTCAACATTTTCCTTGCTCAGATCATCCTTAGCAACGCCGCCGTGCATCTTGAGTGCGCGGATTGTTGCCACGATGACTGCAGCAGATGGTTCGAGACCAGCCTTACGACACTTAATGTCGAAGAACTTCTCAGCACCAAGGTCAGCACCAAAACCCGCTTCGGTCACAACGTAATCGCCGAGACGAAGCGCGGTATCTGTTGCAAGCACGGTGTTGCAACCATGTGCAATGTTGGCAAATGGTCCACCATGTACAAACGCTGGATTGTTCTCGAGTGTTTGTACCAAGTTAGGCATCAATGCGTCCTTGAGAAGAACTGCCATCGCGCCGTGTGCTTCGAGTTGTGCAGCCGTGATGGCTATCTTGTCGCGGGTGTAACCAACAACAATGTTTCCAAGTCGACGTTCCAGATCTTCCATGTCCATCGCGAGACACAAAATGGCCATAACTTCAGAGGCCACAGTGATGTCGAAGCCAGCTTCGCGAGGGAATCCGTTACCAGGTCCGCCGAGTGCTGCTGTGATTTCGCGCAATGCACGATCATTCATGTCGATGACGCGCTTCCATGCAATGCGGCGAACATCGATTCCGAGTTCGTTGCCCCAGTACACGTGGTTATCTATGAGTGCTGACAGCAAGTTATGGGCTGCGCCAATTGCGTGGAAGTCACCGGTGAAGTGCAAATTGATGTCTTCCATTGGAACCACTTGGGCGTAACCGCCACCGGCAGCTCCGCCCTTCATGCCAAAGCATGGACCAAGTGAAGGCTCACGTAAACATACGATGGCCTTCTTGCCAATGGCATTCAGGCCATCACCAAGTCCAACTGTTGTTGTGGTCTTACCTTCACCCGCTGGGGTTGGCGTCATGGCTGTGACGAGTACTAACTTGCCACGCTTGTTGTTCTTCAAACCCGAGATGAAATCCATCGAGACTTTGGCCTTGTTAGGGCCGTAATTGAGAACTGCATCTTCTGGGATTCCGATCTTTGCCGCAATCGTGTTGATGTGTTCTGTCTTAGCCGCGCGTGCGATTTCTATGTCTGAACTCATGCATCTAGCTCCTTTTTGCGTTTTGCTACCCATTCATCTAATTCCGCTTTAATACTTTCATCCATTGCTGGCGCTTCGAATTCATCGATCATTTTGTGTGCAATTTCGCTGGCCCGCACATTTGTTGGTTTGGCGCCATTACGGCTCCACCGATCGAAGTTGTCTGACGATGACAGGAATGGACGATAGAACGCTGTGCGGAAATTGGCGAGAGTGTGCGTTGTTCCTAGGAAGTGACCACCATGTCCGGCTTCAACATGCGAATCAAAAGCAAGTGATTCTTCATCAATGTGAAGTGGTGTGAATTCTGTTTGGAGTTGGCCCAGAACTTCGTTGTCCATGACGAACTTTTCAAAACTTGCAACTAATCCACCTTCAAGCCAACCTGCTGCGTGCAGCACATAGTTCGTACCTGACAGGAATGTGGCCATCATGGTGTTAAACGATTCGTAACCGGCTTGGGCATCAACAGTTTGTGATGCGTTCAAGCCGCCGCCGGAACGGAAAGGCAATCCAAAGTGGCGAGCAATCTGACCAGTACACAACTGACCCATTGCAGATTCTGGAGTTCCAAACTGTGGTGAACCACTTTGCATGTCAACGTTGGACATAAATGAACCAAAGATGACAGGTGAGCCTGGACGAATAAGTTGCGAGAGTGCCAGACCAGTCAGCGCTTCAGCAATTTGTTGAACCAACGCGGCAGGAATCGTTACTGGCGACATCGCACCCATCATGATGAATGGAGTCAGTACGACAGCTTGGTTTGCTGCGGAGTATTCAAACTGTGCATCAAGCATGCGGTCATCCCAGCGAAGTGGGCTGTTGCAGTTAATCAAAGACACAGTTGCTGGGGTCTTTTCGATTGCCTCGCGGCTACCAAACAAGATTTCAGACATTTTGATGACATCGGCCGCGTTGGGACCTGAGATCACATTGCCCATGTAGAACTTGTCGGTCATAGTTTGCAATGTGTATGTCATATCTATATGGCGGCTATCAAGTGACATGTCATCTGGTTCACAGATGGTGTGCCCAGCGCTATCCATCAATGGAAAAGCTTGAGCAAGTTTCACAAGGTTGCGGTAATCCGCCATTGTTGCGACATGACGAGTATCGAGGTCGCGCACGAATGGGGAACCGTAGTTACCCACGAACACCATAGAGTCGCCACCAATGTGGACATTGTTCTTGGGGTTACGTGCTTGAACATCGAATTCACTGGGTGCTTTGGCTACTTGTTCAAGGATGAACTCAGGATCGAATTTCACTAAGTTACCCTCAACTTTTTGCCCAGCTGCAGCGAAAAGATCCAGGGCCTTCTGGCTCATGAATTCAACGCCCATTTCGGACACCAAGCGGCGCCAACCCTTATCAAGAACGGCCATTGCTTCCTGCGACAGGATTTCATAGCGCGGCATTTTGTTCTGGAACATGCTTCCTCCATGCGACTTCGTTGTCTTGGCTCAATCTGTCAGATTGCCAAAGTGATTGCCTAGCAAACGTTCCCCAGAGTATCGTACGATGTGGAACAATAGTTCCAGATTGTGAAATTTCCTGACGCAGGAGGCGTGATGTCTGACAAGCCAGTAACTGGTACCCAGTCTATTGATCGTGCCTGCGATCTCCTTATGCGCATTATGAATGCTGATGGACCGATTACCTTGACCGAGCTGGTGAGCCAAACCAAGCTAGCCAAGGGAACAACCTCACGAATATTGAGTGCATTAGAACGCTCAGCGTTGATTGGACGCAGCCCATACGGAGGGTTTGAACCAGGAAGCGAACTCAATAAATTTGCAATCCGTGGTGGCGCATACGCCGCAATCATCGAAGCATTCACTCCAGCGATGGAACAAATTGCCAAGGCAACGGGCGAAACGGTAAATCTTGGAGTCGGCAGTCCCCACGGATTGGAAAGTATCGCTCAGGTTGATTCTTCCTATCTATTAGGAAGCCATGACTGGGTTGGCAAGATGGTGCCGCTGCACGCATCTGCATCTGGAAAAGTGCTGTTGGCTAATGGCGCATACCCAATGCCGAGCGAACTCACACCCGTGACGTCAGAAACCATTACAGATTTTGAACAATTTGAAATCGAGCTACGTAAAGTACGCGAGCGTGGTTATGCGACAATTCGCAATGAACTTGAACGTGGACTGGTTGCTATTGCTGTACCGGTGTTTTCTCACACTGGAAAAGTTATTGCTGCAATCAGCATCACTGGCCCTGCCGAACGAATTATAGAAACCGATGAAATGCGCACTGCACAACTCATGCAGATCGCTGTGAAAATGTCACACAAGCCCGAACACGAAGGAGCGGCATGAGCGACGTATTAACCGAAATGTACGAACAAACGATGCTAGGCAATGCACCGAGAGTTCTCGAACTGACGAATCAAGGATTGGCCGAAGGCCTTACCCCCGATTCCATCTTGTTCGATGCATTGATTCCCGCACTTGAAGAAGTAGGTGCTCGCTTTGAACGCGGCGATTACTTCGTGCCTGAAATGCTAATTGCAGGTCGTGCGATGAGTGGAGCACTAGATGTGTTGCGTCCGTTGCTGGCCGACACGGGGGCAGAAACCGTTGGAAAGTTCGTCATGGGAACTGTGAAGGGTGATGTGCACGACATTGGCAAGAACCTCGTGAACATCATGCTTGAAGGTGCAGGTTTCCAAGTCATTGATCTTGGGGTACAGGTTTCTCCAGAAAAGTTTGTTGAAGCAGTCAAGGAACATCAGCCAGACATACTGGGCATGTCCGCGTTCTTGACAACAACAATGCCAATGTTCAAAGTCAACATGCACGAATTGAACAAAGCAGGTCTTCGTGAGGGCGTCATCGTCATGGTTGGTGGAGCTCCTGTTACGCAGGAATACGCCGATGTTGTCGGCGCTGATGGTTATGCAGCTGATGCTTCGACGGCTGTACGTCGTGCAAAGGAACTCATCGCCGTTAAGCGCGGTAAGTAATGCCGCAGTTCATTGCGTCGCTCGAGCATGTAATCAAGGGCCCAATGTGGGATTGCCAGATGTGTGGCCAATGTGTGCTGCACTCAACAGGCATGACCTGCCCAATGACTTGCCCGAAAACGTTGCGCAATGGACCATGTGGCGGAGTACGCGAAGACGGTAATTGCGAAGTAAAACCTGAAATGCGTTGCGTTTGGACGAAGGCATACGAGCGCACTCAAGACTGGCCGCTGCCTTCATCGTGGAAGGACGAGTTCAATCACTTACGTCCACCCGTTGATAATCGCCTCAAAGGCGGATCGTCATGGAAGAACTTCTTGAGTAAGCGCGATAAGTGGACGCCATCGGGTTGGAAGAACGCGACAAGCGAGTCTGAGCACTGATGTCACATTTCGAGCAGCTGATTATGAAGACGCAAGAGACTGTTTTTACTGCAGAGTTTCCTGCGCTTGATGGCAATGGCATGGCGAAAGCCGAAAAAGCCGCTGCCCGGTTGCGTGGCTGGTTTGATGCTGTGAATTCAACGGACAATACGGCGGCGCATGCGCACGCTTCGAATGTAACCACCGCTATTGCAATCAAACAACTTGGCCTAGAGCCGATTATGCAAGTGGTGTGTCGCGATAAGAATCGGCTCGCAATTCAGGCCGACATCGTGGGCGCATCAATGTTTGGCATTGAAAACTTTTGCGCTCTGACTGGTGACGATGTCACAGCAGGCGATGAGCCAGAAGCGCGGCGAGTATTTGACCTTGACGGTCCGCAACTGATCCAAGTCATGGGCTCGCTCAAGCGTGGACAGTATTTATCTGGGCGCAAACTCGAGCCAGCTCCGCACATGTTCATTGGTGCTGTTGAAAATCCAGGAGCACCACCTTTCGAATACCGGGTCCAACGCGTAGCAAAGAAGTACGGCGCTGGCGCCAGATTCTTGCAACTTCAAATTTGTTATCACCAAGATCGACTTGAAAAGTTTTGTGCTGGTGTTGCGGCCGCGGGTATGAATATTGCTTTGATTCCCACAATCGTGTTAGTCAAAGGGGCTCGTCCACTTCACTTTATGCACGACAAAGTACCTGGCATCGACGTTCCAGCAGATCAGATTGCACGCGTTGAATCAGCTTCAGACCAAGGCGAAGCTGCATACCTCCAGACCCTTGAATTTGCCCAACACGCTTTAGCGCAACCTAAAGTACGTGGGCTCCACATCACGGACTTCCGTGGTGATGACACACTTGACCGACTTATGACTGATTTAGGTCGGACTCGTAAAACAGAACAGGATAGCCATGCACACAGTGCTTAGTTCCGCCAGTAAGCAAGTGACGATGGGCCACGATCAGCCATTCGTGATTATCGGCGAACGTTTGAACCCAACGGGTCGCAAGTTGTTCCAAGAAAAACTGCGGGCAGATGACTTATCGACAATCAACATTGACGTAGCCGACCAGGTTGCAGGTGGCGCCGACATGCTTGATGTGAACATGGGTGTGCCACTTACTGATGAGCCCGCATTGCTTGCTCGAGCGATTCAACTTGTGCAGTCATTGACTGATTTGCCAATCTGCATCGACTCATCAGTGATTGAAGCGCTTGAAGCTGGGCTGAAGGTGTATCAAGGCAAGGCTCTCGTGAATTCCATGACCGGTGAAGACGAGCGCATGGACATCATTTTGCCGTTGGTCAAGAAGTACGACGCCGCGATTTTGGCTTTACCCAATGATGAGACTGAAATTCCAATGCTTGCAGCTGATCGCATGATCATCGTAGAAAAGATTGTGCGTCGTGTTGAAAAGGAAGGTATCTCACTCGAGAACCTCGTCATCGACCCGCTTGCTATGCCAGTAGGCGCAGATCCAGAAAATGTGAAAAACACTTTAGAAACCATTTACTTGGTCAAGGAAAAGTACGGCTTGAACATGTCTATCGGTGCATCGAATGTGTCGTTTGGATTACCGAATCGCCATGCGCTTAATGCTTCGTTCATGCCAATGGCAATGGCCATGGGATTGACGTCGGCAATCATGGACTCGCGCACTCCAGAAGTCGTTCAATCCGTCCGAGCTGCAGACTTGCTTCTCGGACTAGACCCATGGGGTGGTAACTGGATTTCTCGTTACCGCGCTGCACAAGCACAGTAGGGAACTTACATTTCATGACAAGTGACGTCGCCATCGAGCCAACACCGGAATCATCAGGTGTTGGTCGCGTCAACTTGTCATTTACGCCAAGCGGGCAAGAAGTTCGTGTTCCACCGGGCGTGACAGTATTCGATGCTGCATCGTGGAATGGCTTAGCAATTGACTCCACATGTGGTGGACACGGAACGTGTAAAAAATGCAAGGTACAAATCGTCGAAGGTGAAGTTCCAATCTCACGCCTAGACATTCGGGCGTTTAGTTCGGAGCAGCTTGCTGATGGCTGGCGCTTGGCCTGTGTAGCTCGAGCAAATACCAACTTAAAAATTGATGTGCCACCGTTGTCCACGCGGCCTAAGGCGGCAACAGTTGGTGTAGGTCGTCAAGTTATTTTGCGACCAGATGTGCAAAAGCGCTACATGGAACTCACGGAACCAACACTGTCTGATCAGCGCACCGACTTAGAGCGCATTAGTGATGCACTCGAGGACTTAGATGTTGTTGCAGATCTTGCCGTTCTACGCACACTGCCCACTGTGATTCGGGCATCAAACTTCTGTGTCACAGCGGTAGTTGCAGATAATATTTTGATTTCTGTTGAGCCAGGTGATACCACGGCAGCTAATTACGGAGTTGCTATTGACCTAGGAACCACCACAGTCGTTGCAACGCTGCTCGACTTAGTGACAGGTACTCCCGTCGCAGTGAAGTCGATGCTCAATAAGCAGCAACCATTTGGTGCCGATGTGATTTCACGTATCTCTGCAACAATGATGGATCCCAACGCTCGTGACCTCATGCAAAAGGCCGCACTCGATACGCTCAACGAACTAATTGCTGAAGTGTGTGCCGAATCTGGCGTATCAAGCGAAAGCATTTATGAAACAGCTATTGCTGGTAACGCCACGATGGTGCACCTTCTACTTGGTGTTGATCCAGAACCTATTGGGGTGGCGCCTTTCATTATGTCCACACCCGAATGGCCACGATTTACGGCAACCGAAATTGGGTTAGACATCCATCCGCGTGCGCGTTGCTATATTTTCCCGGCCTTCGGTGCGTACGTTGGCGGCGACATTGTTGCAGGTGTTCTTGCCACAGGTATGGATCGCGACAAGCGAATTCGTCTGCTGATTGACGTGGGCACAAACTGCGAAATCGTGTTATCCAATGGCGATCAAATTCTCACGACCGCTGCTCCTGCAGGTCCTGCCTTTGAGGCCGCATCAATCGCATGTGGCATGCGTGCAGCTGACGGCGCTATTGAAGTAATTGGGATTAAGGACGATGAACTGCAACTAGGTGTCATCGGCGATGTTACGCCAGTTGGAATTTGTGGTTCCGGACTCGTTGATGCGGTGTATGCCTTGCACCAAGTGGGCTTATTAGATTCATCAGGACGATTTGCTGATGATGAGACCGCCAAAAAGATTTCACCGAATTTAGCTCCACGCCTCATTACTCGCGAAGCTGGTGACCGAATCTTTGTACTGCATTGGGATGGCGACGAGGCTGCTGTCTATCTGTCACAACGCGATGTGCGTGAATTGCAGTTTGCCAAAGCATCGATTGCAACAGGATGGCGTTTACTACTTGAAGAAGTTGGCTTAACAGATTCTGATGTACAGCAAGTACTTCTTGCCGGTTCCTTTGGTTCCTACTTGTCTCCTGCATCGGCGGTAGGCATTGGACTCGTTCCGAAACTGCCAGTTGTTCGTATCGTGAGTGCCGGTAACGTCGCGGGTGAAGGAGCAAAGATGGTTTTGCTCTCGAGTACTGAACGTAATGGTGCGCGTACCTTGCTTGATGAAGTCAACTATGTGGAACTTTCAGATCGTGAAGACTTCCAAGAAAAATTCTTTGTGGAGCTGGCGCTTCCTTCATGACACTGGCAGTGATTGCATGTGGCGCCTTAGCCGTCCACATTGAAGACATAGCCGAGCGCAACTCGCTTGAACTCACATTGCGCACTATTGATCCGCTATTTCACAATCGCCCCGAAAATATTGCACCGTCAGTTGATCGTGCTCTCGATGAGTTATCGGCAACGCACGACAAAGTAGTTGTGGCGTATGCCGACTGCGGAACATATGGCGCTCTAGATGAGGTCTGTGCGAATCACAATGTGGAACGCCTTGCAGGAATGCACTGCTATGACGTATTTGCAACCGCCGAACGCATGCGAGCGGAGTTCGAAAAAGAGGCCGGAACCTTTGTTTTAACGGACTATTTAGTCAAAACCTTCCGGCGTAGTGTGATGCAGGAACTCGGAATGGATCGGTACCCAGAATTGCGAGATGACTATTTCCATAGTTACCGGCGGTTATTGTGGTTGACTCAGCACGAGAGTCCAGAATTACTTCAGGCAGCGCAAGACGTGTCTGAATTAATACATTTGCCTCTTGAGATTGTTCACGTTGGTGACCGACACTTAGAGGAACAACTGCTAGCCCTGGTGCAGGAGACCCGATGACTTCGTACTCCGAAGACTTACTGCGCGGTGTGCTCGAACCGCATCGGGACAAGGGCGTGCTCTATGCATTGCAGACCACACAAGAAGTCATTGGTTATGTGCCTGATACGGCCCTAGATGTTGTTGCGGGCGTATGCAATGTGTCACGGGCAGAGGTCTACGGAGTACTTACTTTCTACAGTGATTTTCGACAAAGTCCACCAGCAGATGTCGTCATCAAAGTCTGCGTAGCCGAAAGTTGCCAAGCAGTTGGCAGTCGCGAAGTGGTCGCTGAATTGCATGCCCAAGGTTTTGATGTTCATTCCGGCATCATCAAAGACGGAATAGCATGCGAACAAATTTTTTGCCTGGGTAACTGTGCGTTGAGTCCCGCTGCACTGATCAACGGGTCACCCTTTGGTCAGGTATCGGCACAATCTCTTCTTGATACTGCAGCGGAGATGAAGCGATGACAACCGTTTACATTCCCTGTGATTCTGCAGCGCTCTCAGTAGGTGCAGATTTTGTAGCAAGCACTTTCGCTGCTATTGCGCGTGACAACAAAATCGACATCACAATTGTGCGCACTGGATCTCGTGGCATGTATTGGCTTGAACCACTTGTCGAAGTGGAAACTACCAATGGGCGCGTGGGATACACGAATGTGAACTCACGGTCACTTGATGCATCTGTGATAGCCGACATGGTTTTGGCGAAGGACTTAGCAAATTCAATTGGTCTTGTTGATTCATATCCATGGCTAGCAAAGCAGCAACGCGTTACCTTTGCGCGAGTTGGAATTATTGATCCTGTATCTATTGGCGATTACGAACTGCACGGTGGACTCGTTGGATTGCGAAATGCATTAAAAGAATCGGGCGCCAGCGTTGTCGAAATGATTACCGAATCCGGTTTACGTGGCCGCGGTGGTGCAGGTTTCCCAGCGGGTGTGAAGTGGCGTGGGGTATTGCAAGCCGATGCCGATCAAAAGTACATCTGCTGTAACGCTGATGAAGGCGATAGTGGAACGTTTGCCGATCGCATGCTCATGGAAGGCGATCCATTCACTTTGATTGAGGGAATGGCAATCGCTGGTACAGCAGTCGGCGCAACCAAGGGGTACATCTATATAAGGTCGGAGTATCCACACGCGATTGCCACGATGACCCGAGCTATTGATGTTGCTCGCTCACATGGTGTTTTGGGTGACTCAGTTTTGGAATCCGGAAAACCTTTTGATCTAGAAGTGCGCGCTGGTGCAGGATCTTATGTGTGTGGTGAAGAAACAGCGATGCTCGAAAGTATTGAAGGCAAACGCGGCATGATTCGACCGAAGCCACCAATCCCGGCTTTAGTTGGTTTGTATGGCAAGCCCACTGTGATTAATAACGTCATGACATTGGCAGCTGCGCCGATGATCATGGCCCAAGGTGCTGCCGCTTATCAAGCTCTTGGTCACGAACGATCTCGTGGCACCCAAGTTTTCCAACTTGCAGGAAACATCGCCCAAGGTGGAATTGTCGAGACTGCGTTTGGAATTACTCTCGGTGAGCTCGTTGACGATTTTGGTGGCGGAACCCGTAGTGGCCGTCCAGTAAAGACTGTCCAAGTTGGCGGTCCATTAGGTGCGTATCTGGGTTAAGA
>Ga0194055_10002822_pt1 | contig 13643 bp, 15 predicted proteins | sample SepL449m_MetaG_FD_155482 | JGI IMG/M metagenome (GOLD analysis project Ga0194055, IMG submission 155482) | Anoxic zone freshwater microbial communities from boreal shield lake in IISD Experimental Lakes Area, Ontario, Canada - Sep2016-L442-9m | ecosystem: Environmental > Aquatic > Freshwater >... | reverse complement strand
GCATTAATAAAATTGGATATTTGTATAACTGATCTATTAAGTCTATTTACTATTTTTCCAGATAATTCCGTGTCAAAAAAATTCTGATCTAGTTTTAATAAATGCTCGAAATATCTATAACTAAGATAATGATTTAGCTTAACATTAACCTGATCTCCGAAATATCCGTTAACGTTATTTAGAATGTTAAATAAAACATCAGCAATAAGAATTAATACGGCAAAGAATATTAATTTATGCATGTCGGCGGTATTACCTTTACGTATTTCATCGATAGCCCATCCAGACACAGCAGGCATAATTAAGTTAACAAGACTTACGGCAATGGTTAATAAAGATATGACTGTGTAATATGGCCATAACTTTTTTGCAAATTTAATAATTCTAAAAATATAGTGCATTTATCTCTTTATAGATTACATCAGTTATTTAATATTGTTAAAATTTTAGAATAAAAGCTTTATTAATATTCCGATAAAATTATTAACTGCAGCTGAGAGGCAGGTCTAAAACCAGTCTAATTCGATATTTGCAATATTATTATCTGCAATCAAAGCTTTAAGTCTTTTGACGCGTATCTTGCCGTCTTTAAAAAATCTAGCATGCGTCTCAACAACGATATGCTTACATAGTTTATAGGTGCCAGTTTTTATAATGTGCTCTAATGCATCGAACTCTGCGCCTTCAATATCGATTTTGCATAGATAAATCTCTCCGTTTTCTTTGTGTACCTTTTTTAAATACTTTGCAAAATCGACTGCCTGGACTTCAACTTGTTTACCAATACCGCCTTGATTGCGTTTATTTTTATGCATTGAGCCACTTTGGTCACTATACTCACCGAAATTAAACTCTACCGTTTCATCTTTTGTGCTAATCGCCTTAGGCTCAAGCTTAACTTTTTCATCGTTTTTAAATTTACGCTGCATTAACTTAATCAAAAATGGATTCGGCTCAAAGACTAAACTACGGCCGCCACAAAAAAGCACTAAATCAGTAAACTTTCCCACATTTCCTCCACCATCAATGCACAATGCGTCTTCTGGCATTTCGTAGAATAAGTACTCGTATTTACTTGGGACATGCAAACTTTTTAATAATAGGTTTAATCTTCCGAATCCGTTAGGGTCGACGATTGCTTCAGCTATGTCCAAGTCGATGTTGTTAAAGGATTTATAAAGGCGATATGGAAATTTATAGATCCAAATCAACATAAGTTTAATGATATGCATGAATAATACCCCGTTTCGTAAAAGAATATCACGGATGATAATAGATTATGAAATTAATCTCTCTATAGACTACATCTGGTATTTAACATTGTTAAAATTTTAGAATAAAAGCTTTATTTAAAATTAATAATCCGATGATATGATTATATGAAGTGAATAAGAAAAACATAGTTGAAAAAACGCTTGAAGCCCCCGCTAGAACTCTACAAAAGGGCCTTGATAAGGGCGAAAGAATTACTAAAAATATGCCTCTTGGTTCGAAGGGGCCTGTTAGAAGAATAAAAGATTATTGGTACATGCTTGGTCCAGGATTAACAACGGGAGCATCCGATGATGACCCTAGTGGTATAGCTACATATTCTCAGGCTGGAGCACAATACGGACTTAAATTACTTTGGCTTGCGCCTTTTACATTCCCTTTTATGGCCGTAGCTCAAGAGATGTGCGCAAGAATTGGTCTAGTTACAGGCAGGGGACTTGCCGCTAATATTAGAACTCATTTTGGTAGAAAGGTTCTATATTTTAGTACCATATTGCTATTTTTAGCTAACACTTTTAATATTGGAGCTGACTTGGGAGCAATAGCTAGCGGACTGCAGCTACTTAATCCCCATATTAACTATTATTTATTGGTAGTGGCTTCCACTTTAGTGATTCTTTTTATGCAAATATTCACGTCTTACGCTAAATATGCAAAATATCTTAAGTGGCTAGCCTTAATATTGTTTACATACATATTATCGGCGATTCTAGCCCACCCAGACTGGCACGATATACTTAAGAACTCGTATATTCCTCGTATTTCATTTAATAAACAAGAATTATTAATAGTCTGTGCCGTGCTTGGAACTACAATTACGCCTTACTTATTCTTCTGGCAAACCTCTCAAGAAGTAGAGGACCAAAATCTAGCTGGCCAAAATAACTCCACTTATAGAAATGAAAATGTTGGTAAAGAAATTAAAAATATGCGAGTTGATGTCTGGTCTGGAATGCTACTTTCAAATCTAGTAATGTTCTTTATTATTGCAGCCTGTGGAAGTATTTTATTCCAGCACGGAATAAATACTATAACTACTGCATCACAAGCAGCAGAAGCGCTCAGACCATTTGCAGGCAGTGCTACATATTGGTTGTTCGCAGCTGGAATCATAGGAGTTGCATTATTAGCTATACCAGTGATGGCAGGTGCTAGCGCTTACGCTATTAGCGAAAGTCTAGGGAAGAGGCAAGGTCTAAATAAGAAATTAAAGCAAGGATATACGTTTTACGGTGTAATAATTCTATCAATGCTCATTGGAATGATGCTCAATTTTATAGGATTAAATCCTATAAAAGCTCTAATCTATTCTGCCGTACTGAACGGAATAGTCGCCCCAGTTATTCTTATACTAATATTGATAATAGCTCGAAATAAAAAAATAATGGGTAAATGGAAAAACGGAAAATTATCTGCGTTTTTAGGCTGGGTTATAACTATATTTATGGGATTGTCTGGTGTTGCAGCTATCTATAGTTTATTCTAAAAAATATTTCTGGCGGAGAGGGAGGGATTCGAACCCTCGCAGGAACTCTCGTCCCTCTAACGATTTAGCAAACCGTCCCCTTCAGCCACTTGGGTACCTCTCCAGAATTAATATATTTTATATTGGAAGTGTGCTTGGCGGAAGGGGTGGGATTCGAACCCACGGTGAGTTGCCCCACACTTGTTTTCAAGACAAGCTCCATAAACCGCTCGGTCACCCTTCCGTAAACAGGGGTAATTATATCATTAATTTATTTTGATTTAAAATCCAATAAATCTAAGTATTGAATCAAAGATATCTGTGTCTCTCTGATTCAATGGAAGAGAGTTACTTAATTTAGATATAACCTTTTCTTCGTTATCAGTATCATAGTTAAGATCTATTGAAGGAGATAGGCGCTTAAGAGGCACCAGGGAGGCACTGCCTCCATGTTCTCTCTGGTTAATGTAATAATATTTATAACTGCTTAAATTATATGCCTTATTGTTGATTAATATTTTTGTATCATCCATTTCATAACTGATAGCTCTAGGTGGCTTTATGCCGTAGTAAGAAATTAAAACTCCGCTCATCAATATAATTACAGACAGAATAATATCGTGAGTAAACAAAAAAAATGCAACGGCTACGGCCGTAAATACAAGAATTAAACCTAAATACCATACTTTATGTCTATCTGAATTTATAGAAGTTTTAGAATTCCATTTTAACACCGGCTCTTCAGCGGCATTGGGCTCATTCTGTGTGTTGTCCTGATAATTCATTGCTCCGTAGGCTCCAGCATCTTCAGTATTATGTTTATTATCCATATGCTTATTTTAACATTAAATTTAGACAATTAAACTCGTTGTATTTATAGTGTTGTAAATACTGAAGATAAATTGTTTTATAGGTATAGTTGTTTTATACTTAAGACAACACAAAAAGACAAAATGTCTTATCAAAACATATTAGTAACGGAGGGTAACACTTATGGCGAAGAAGAATCGCGATGATGATCTCTTACTTGAAGAAGATGAAATAACAGCAGCCTTCATGGGAGATGATGATTTGGTGGAAAATACTGGCAGTAATTCGGGCTCAGAAGATCCAGTCTCAGACGAATGGGATGAAGATGAGGCCGTACCAGGTCAACTCGCAGTTGATGTTTACGAAACAAAAGAAAAGGTTTTCGTTAAAGCTAGAACTGCAGGGGTTAACAAGAGCGAATTAGATGTAAGCATTTCCGACAATCAGCTTACTATAAAAGGTACCTTAAATGCGGGCACTGAAGATGGAGTGGAAAACTATTTTCTACAAGAATGCTACTGGGGAGAATTCTCTAGAACTATAGCTCTTCCTGTACCAGTGAAAGAAGACGAGATTGAAGCAGTCTTAAAAGACGGAGTTTTAACAATTGGTTTCGTCAAGCTTAAGCAAGATACTGTAAAGAAAATTCAAATCAACTAGAAGTGAAGAATATTTTTGTCGGTAGAGCAAGGGGGCTGCATGAGCAAACCCCAAATGATGTAATAAAAAAGGCAGGCTATCATAGTTTGCCTATTTTTATATTATTAGTCTTATTAATTTGCGGTCTGCTCTCGGAAGGGGGACAGCAATTTTCGCTTCTAGCTAGAGCATTCTTACATGGCCATACTTATTTTCTAGAGCCAATTGGTGGATTAGGTCAGGATCCAGTAATTTATAATGGCCATACCTACTGGGACGAGGGCCTGTTTCCGGCAGTAACTTTAATGCCTTTTGTGGCTATATTTAATCTATTTGGTAAATTATTCTATCAAGGCTACATAAAATGGTTCTACTTATTAGGTATTATTTATTTAATATATTGTTTGGCAAAAAGAATAGGTTATAAACACGAGGATAGACTATTCATGGTCTATGCTTTTACACTAGGTTCTGTATTTATCGGTGTAGCTAGCGTTTCTAGTAGCTGGCTATACGCCCAGATGGTGTGCACATTTTTACTTTTCTGGATATTATATGAATACTTCAACAAACGAAGGTATTGGATACTAGGAATAATATCTAGTGCGGTTTTCTTAACTAGATTTTCAGCAATTCCTATAATTATCCTTCCACTTCTAACAATAGTTCTAGATAAGGTAGATTTAAAGCATAAGTTAAGACGAACTCTGCAACTTATAACTCCACTAATCTTCGCTATTATATTATCTTTGTGCTATAACTATGCTCGTTTTGGAGACCCTTTGCAGAATGGCAATAAATATCAGGCTATAGGCAACGTATCAAAACTATCAAGAGATATGGGAATAATATCTATAAAACATATTCCAACTAATTTATATTATTCGCTAATCGGTCCTCCAACAACAATACTTAAAAATGCAGCATCTTGGAGTCTAAAGCCACCATTTGTAACTAATAATGTATTTGGAATGAGTGTCTTTATTACTTCACCATATTTATTATGTTTTTTCTTCTTTAAGAAAAAGTCTTATGCCAGGGAAGTTATATATCTACTTATAGCCTCAGCTATTAGCGCACTAATGGTGCTCTCGTATTACGGAGTAGGAGCTCAACAAATGGGCTATAGATATAGCCTGGATTTAATGCCTGAAATATTCATGGCTTTTATGATTCTATATAAAAAAACTAACCCTGAAGTTAGTTTAAGTATGAAATTGTTAATTAATTTATTAGTAATTTCTAATTTCTATTTTCTTTGTAGTTTTCTAAATAACGCTTAGTTTTTTATCCTTTAATTCCACTAGCAGCATTAATTACTAGATGTACTATTAACTGCGCAATGACTGCAATAATTAAGCCAATTACTGCATACATTAAAATATTTCGTGCTGAATTGGCATGTTCTGAGCTACCACCAGAAGTAATGTATCTAAAACCAGCATAGATAATCATTATTACTGATATTGCACCAATTACAATTGAGAAATCTCCTGTAATAGTTTTAGCGACGTTTTGAATTCCTCCGGTTAAACTTCCGCTCACACCACAAGAACCTGAAGTTCCTGTGCTATTTACGCCTGTTTGAAGGGCAGAACCGATATTAGTACATAAAGCCATAGAAACTCCTGGTGCAAAAACTGCACTCATTGAGACAACTGACAGCACAGCTACAAAATATCTTGATATCTTTTTAATCATTTAGTTAATATCCTTTCTTATTTTTGACTTAATTTAATTATAAACAATATTACTTATTTTTAATACTTATTATCCAGTAATTTTTGAGGCCGAGTTTAACACTATATGAACAATAAGCTGCGCAATAGCTGCAATAGTTAGTCCTATTACAGCATACATAAGGGTATTGCGGGCTGAACTTACCGTATTTTGATCTCCGCCAGCAGTAATAAATCTAAATCCAGAAAACATAATTACTAATACAGAAACAAAACCAACTATCAAGGATACTATATTGATTACATTCTTAACTATACTTCCAACACCAGCATCGGAAGTGTTACTGCAAGTTCCCCCAGTTAATTGTTTTAGTCCGTTACAAGCTTGATTAACCGGTGAAGATATCGCTTGGGTAGACAATGGAATCGATAATGGAAGTATTCCAGAAATCAATACAGCTAGTGTAGTAATAATTTTTTTAATCATTTTAGTTTATCCAATACGTATAATATTATACTTTGACTCAACACCACAATAGCAACACCTATAACTACATACAGTATTGCTCCTCTTGCTGTATTGAATGAATTTGAATCTCCATTAGAAGTGATTATTCTAATTCCAGCAATTATCAATCCAAACACTGCAACTATCCCAGCGATCATACTAAGAACTTCCAAAATAATTCTCATGGCTTTAATTACGGGGTTGGTATTTCCTTTAGAATTCGATTGATTACATACAGTATGATTTGAAATATTTGAGTTACTACAAGCTGTGAACACACTTATAGCACTGGAAGTGCCTATTAGCGTAAATACACCTACGAACATAATTGAAAATGATAAAATAATGTTTTTCATATTTTTAAAAGCTTATTTAACACAAAGTTAATTAATATTTCCGCGGTTAGAGCTACGGCCAGTCCAATAACCGCATAAAGAATGGTGTTCTTAGCTTTATTGGTTTGCTCTGGATTTCCGCCAGATGCCATAAACTGAATGCCTCCAACAACGACAATTATAACTGATAGTCCTGTTAGCGTTCCAAATACAATATTCAGAACTATGCCCAGAGCTCCGCTTGTTGAGGTCGTGGGTAGATGCGTTGTATAGCTATTTCCGTTCAATACTGCTGATAAATATTTTAGTGGAATTATATTCATATTTAATGGAAGCTCCCCGCAACAAAGTGCACTACCGTTATAGATATTGAACAGATTAGAAGTCCTATTGCGGCAGAAATAATGGTGTTCTTAGCTTTATTAGTTTTTTCTGCATTTCCAGAAGATGTCATATATTGGGCTCCTCCGTATATAGTAATTCCTACTGCTATTAGTGCGCTTAGTTTAAGTAGTATATCGATTATTGCTGCAGCAATACTCCATATGTCATTTATGTTATTTATAATCGGCGCTCCATCGGAATTACAGTTTAAATATTGATACCAGGTAGGTAAGCCTAATATTCCATGATTAAGACATGCAACTGCTAAATATTGAAAAATCATTTTAATACCACCGTAGGTAAAAGATAGTTAAGTAGGGGATAGGCAAAGATATAAACTAGTAATGCTATTAATGCGTTCCTAATTCTATTAACTGCATGATTGGTATTTTCTGGATTGCCTTGAGAGCTTATATACTGAATACCTCCAACAATAATCGATCCTGAGATAATTATGCCTACGCCGTATGTTAAGAATCTTATTATTCCAAACATAAGATCTAGTATTGGATTACCCTTACCAGAACAGCCAAAGTCTATTGAGGTGTTGTAGCTATTATTTGAAGAACCACCACAGGTGGTACTGGCAAATGAGGCTCCAGTAAACATAGTGAAGGACGTAAAAATAGTTAAAATAGCGATGCTGAATTTTTTGAATACTATTATTTTAGTCTTTTGCATTTATAAAAATTATATACTTTAGAATAATTTTAGACAATAAATTCATGCACTCTGTTGTTTGCTCTGTTATACTTATGCTTAATGGCTAGCTATAAAGTTATACAAGATATCGAAGCAGAAGATAAACTAATCTGGAACCTAAGCATTAGACAATTTATATATGCGTTTATAGCTGTTACAGCTCTGTATGTAAGCTTCACTTTATACAAGCACGGGGCATGGATATTAGATTTACTAACTATGCCTTTCGTATTATTTTTTAGTTTTTTAGCTTTCCCTTTTATGAGGGATCAGCCTACTGAAGTTTGGGCTTTAGCTAAATTGAGATTTATTCTAAAACCTAAGATCAGAATATGGGATCAAAATGGAGCAAATGATTTAGTTACTGTTACTGCTCCTAAAAAAATTCAGCAAATATTAACAAACAGACTTAGCCAAACAGAAGTTAACTCAAGACTCGAAACCTTGGCTGAGACTTTAGATAGTCGAGGCTGGTCTATGAAGAATGCGAGTAATCTAAACAAATTTTCAAGTCCCCTAGAAACAACTGGGGATAGATTAATAAACTTAAATATTCTTCAGGGTTATCCTGCGGAAAGTGAAATTCATGATTTTGAGGATATTCTAGATGATTCTAATCCTGACTTAAAAAACTTTCAAAAAATGGTAGACTCAAGCACTAGACTTAGAAAAGAATCACTAATGAATAATCTAGAACCTGTAAACAACTCAATATCGCAACCAACAAGTATAACCGTACCCGTTCCGATTGATAATAATTCAGCTGAATTTGTAAACATGAGAACACTTAGACCCCTCAAAGAATTGGATGCAATTTCATCCAATCCAAATCAGTCTGAATTTAAACCAAGTCCTGATATAATTAATTTATCTCAAAACAATGTTAATAGCGTGTCTACTATATCCAAAGAAGTTAATAACATCATTTCGGAACCTAAAGTACAAGAAAATAATGGAGAAGTAATTATATCTCTAAGATAAAATTTATGGTGGGAATATGAATCCAAATATTAACAACAATCCAGCTGCAAACCAACAATCTATGTCGTCTAGGGTAAATCCTAATAGCACGCAGAATGCTCTTCAAATTGCTGAAATTAGAGACGGTATAGTAATTATGAATGACGGGTCTTTTAGATCTGTCATCATGGTTAAAAGCATAAACTTCGATTTAATGAGCACCCAGGAACAAGAGTCGGTGGAATATGGATTTCAAGGATTTCTAAATTCTTTATATTTTCCTATACAGATTTTTATTAAAACCAGAAGAGTTGATTTACAGCCTTATATAGAAAAATTAGATCGCATAAGACTAGAGCACGACAACATGCTGCTAGCCATGCTTATGGATGACTACATTAATTATATAGATACATTAAGCTCTCAAACAAATATTATGGATAAAAAATTTTACGTAGTTATACCTTATTTTCCAAGTATGGATACTCAAAAAGCACTTGCTCAGAGTAAAAATTTATTCAATGGTATATTGGGCATGTTTAATAACAAGCAGCAACATGTCACCATAAATGAAGCTGACTTAGAAACTGCTAAAACAGAGCTTCGTAACAGAGTTCAGGCTATACTTGGGGGCCTAGCTCAGTGCACAATTCAAGGTCTTCCTCTAGATACTCAGGAATTAATTGAGCTTTACTATGATAGTTACAATCCAGACACTGCCACAAATCAACAGTTAACTAATTTCAACGATATGTCTACAGACGTAGTAATGAAGGGCCAAGGGATGGCTGCTCAAGATCATCTCAAAGGAGAACTACAATAATGTTTGGTAAAAAAAATAATCCCGTCAGTCAAGATCCAATAGCTTTAGCTAGAAATCAACAAGCTCAAGAACAAATGGAAGTTCAAGCAGTATTCAAAAAGGGAATTACAGCACTTAGAGATTTCATCGCTCCTTCATCTTTAGAATTTAAATCTACTTACTTTCAATTAGGAACAAGGTTTGCACGTACTTACTATGTATATGGTTATCCTAGAAGTCTATTTACAGGATGGCTTGGCGGAATGGTTAATATAGACGAAGAAACAGATTTAAGTCTATACATATATCCTGCAGAAACTAGAGTTGTCTTGGAAAACTTAAGAAAGAAAGTAACAAGATTAGAAGCTGGAATTCAGCTAGATAACGAAAAAGGTAAAACTAGAGATCCAGGTAAAGATGCTGCTATTACAGATGCAGAAGAAATTCGAGATAAGCTTCAGGTAGGTGAAGAGAAATTTTTTAGATTAGGTTTTTACTTTACTATTTATGGTTTTAGTTTAGAAGAATTAGATTTTGTATCTAGAAAAATAGAGAATCAACTCGGACAACAGTTGGTATATTCTAAGCCCGCTACTTCTCAACAAGAACAAGCCTTTGCTTCAACAATTCCACAGATGTTTGATCAACTTCAAGTAAGAAGAAATATGAGCACCGGTGCGTTAAGTACGACCTTCCCATTTACTAGCGCTGACTTAAGCCAAGATAATGGCATTTTGTATGGTGTTAATATGCATAATTCTGGATTAGTAATCTTTGATAGATTTAGTCTAGAAAACGGTAACTCAACAGTTTTCGCTAAATCTGGAGCAGGTAAATCTTTTGCTGTTAAATTAGAGGCTTTGAGAAGTTTGATGTTTGGCACAGAAATATTTATTGTCGATCCAGATAATGAGTATGAAAAAATGTGTGATGCTGTCGGTGGAGCATATATTCATCTAAGTCTTAATTCTCCTACTCGAATTAACCCTTTCGATCTTCCAGAGATAGTAGACACGGAAGAAGCAGACAACGCGCTTAGAGGAAACTTAATAACTCTACATGGATTATTAAGACTTATGATGGGCGGAGCTCAATCACAGATCGTAGGTGGAACTGTAACTAACGCAAATATGCTAACACCTACGGAAGAAGCAGATCTTGACGCTGCATTAATAGAAACCTACGCAAAAGCAGGAATCACAAATGACCCTCTAACCCATAGAAGCATTCCTCCGACTATAGTCGATCTTTATGACACGTTGCTACATATGGGCGGAACAGGACCTTCATTAGCTCAAAGACTTCGAAAATATACTACTGGAACGTTTTCCGGAATATTCTCTCAGCAATCTAATATTAATATAAACAATCCTATGGCTGTATTCAGTATTAGAGATCTTGAAGATGAACTAAGACCCGTAGCTATGTACATTGTTCTTAATTACATCTGGAATAAAACTAAGATTGAAAAGAAGAAAAGAATATTAATAATAGACGAAGCTTGGCAACTCATGAAATACGAAGATTCTGCTAACTTTATATATAGTCTTTCAAAAAGAGCTAGAAAATATAACTTAGGTATAACAACTATTACTCAGGATGTTGAAGACTTTATGGGATCCAGAATGGGTAGAGCAGTGGTAGCTAACTCTTCAATGCAATTACTATTAAAACAATCTCCTTCTGCTATAGATGTGCTTGCTGATGTATTTAAATTAACAAGTGAAGAAAAGAAAAGATTAAGCTCTTTCCCTGTAGGGCAAGGTTTATTCTTTGCTGGTCAAAATCACGTACATGTTCAGATAGTTGCAAGTCCTACAGAAGCTAGTCTAATAAATACGAATCCAAACACTCAACAAAATCCAACCAATTTTGCGGCTCAAGGTGAAATCGATTTAAATAGCTCACAAGCTCAGCAATATCCAAACACGCCTACTTATTAGTTTTTACAATTCAATGACCTTGCAGTGGCCTTTAAATTCTTTAGACGCAATGTCTGCGTCGGTTGTTGTTATGAAACTTTGATGCTTCTTAATTAAATTAGTTAAAGCATGCCTACGATTAGAATCTAACTCACTGAACACATCGTCTAGTAATAGGGTAGGTTTTTTGAATAAATATTTTTCTAATATATTTACTTCTGTTACTTTTAGGGATAACATAGCGGATCTAAGTTCTCCTCTTGATGCAAAAAGAGTAGCTAGATTATCTTCAAAATATAAAGTAAAGTCGTCTCGATGAGGTCCGACGCTAGTAAATCCTTGGTTTAATTCCTGAACAAAATTATTTTCTAATTCATCTAACATCTTGGTAGAGTAGTTAACCTCGTTAACACTACTTTGATACTTAATTTTTATATTCAATTTCGAATTAGATATTTCTCTATAATTAAGATTTAAAACAGGATTAATTTCATTAATGAAGTCTGTTCTTCTTTTAACTATTTCTTCGGCTAATTGAGTGATGCGCATATTCCAAGGAAATAACTGATCTTTTAAATTGATATTTATATTTTTCAATAAGTGATTTCTCTGAATAAGTGCTCTTGAGTAATGGCTTAGATTTTTCTTATACAACGGATCGATTTGTTTTAGTAAATTATCTAAATAACTTCTTCTAGTATCCGGTGAAGATGTTAGCATAATTAAATTATTCGGCTCAAATAAGACTACCGGTTCCTTTAAATTACTAGATAGTCTTTTATATTTATTGTTTTCTATTTCATAAGTTTTTTCGTTAGTATTAGTAAATTTAATTATTCTATCTAGTCCGTCATTTTTAGATTCTATTCTAAGCCAATCATTTCCTTTACTAATTAAATCTTTCTCTTTAGCTCGGTAAGATGAGCCTACTAAACTAACAAGTATTGCTTCAAGAAGGGAAGTTTTACCGCAAGCATTAGCTCCAACTACAATATTTACTTGTTTATCGAAATCAAATCTTCTATCTTTAAAGATTCTATAGTTTTGAACCCTAATACTTTCAATCATGTACTTATCTTAAGCTTTTAAAGGCATTATTACATGTATGTAATCTTTATTCTTTGGATCTTTGATTAATACAGGTTCAATTTTTGAATTAAAACTAAATTCTACATCTTCACCACTCATTGCATTAAGAGCATCTATTAAAAATTTAGAGTTTAGGGTGACACTTCCGCTTCCAGTGACTTTCGCGTCCGCCATAGATGAGTTTTCTCCAAGTTGGCTAGCGAGAGCTCTTATATGAATATTTTTTTGATCTTCATCTACTTCTATAGTTATACTTCCAGCTGTTTCTCTAGCGAACAAGCTTGATACCTTAGTTATGTTAAGTAAATCAGATCTCTTAACTACAGCATTAATGGCTTGTTCTTTAGGAATAATAGCTCTATAGGAAGGGTAGTTAGAATTTATTAATCTACTAACTAGTTCAGTGTCTCCGACTTTAAACATAGCTTGTTGTTCATCCATAACAACATTGACTATCTCAATGTGTTCATCTAAAACCCTCTGAAGTTCATGCATTGATGTAGCTGGAACTAATAATTTAATTTCCTTCTTAGTGGCACCAATTTCTTTTTCTGCTAATCTAGAACTGTCTGTCGCTACCATAAATAATCTACCTTCTTCGGTATGAAGATAGACTCCCGTAAGAACTGGTCTACTATCTGATGTAGCTGCTGCAAATACAACTTGAGATAATCCTTTTCGAAGAATTCCAGCATCCATAGTAAAACTTTCACCTTTATCTATAGCTGGCATAACAGGGAAGTCTTCTGCATTAATACCATTAATTGTGGAGTTATATTGATCTGTATCAATCTTAAGTTTATTATCTTCTAATTCAAGACTGACTACTGAACTAGGAAGGGAAGAGATGTAGCTAGAAAATAGGTTAGCAGGTATCGTAATAACTCCTTCTTTCTCTATCTTAGCTCCGACAAAGTGAGTTATTCCTATTTCTAAATTAGTTGCACTAATACTGAGTCTATTTTTTTCTGCTCTTAATAAAACATTAGCTAAAACAGGAAGGGTAGAGTGAGAATCAGCAACCCTCGCTACTAGATTTAAAGCTTTGTTTAGATTTTCTTGTGTTACTTTGAGTT
>Ga0194055_10002821_pt1 | contig 13647 bp, 8 predicted proteins | sample SepL449m_MetaG_FD_155482 | JGI IMG/M metagenome (GOLD analysis project Ga0194055, IMG submission 155482) | Anoxic zone freshwater microbial communities from boreal shield lake in IISD Experimental Lakes Area, Ontario, Canada - Sep2016-L442-9m | ecosystem: Environmental > Aquatic > Freshwater >... | reverse complement strand
CCTTCCATGTCCAATCGCCATCTGCTCGCTCGCGCCACTTTGATCATCAGCCTCGTTATTGCTGTAACAGGATCACTTCTGACATTGAACCCACTGCCGGCCGGAGCCCACGCGATCGTTGACCTTCAGAGTTCCGACGCGATCGTGGGCCACACCAGTGCCATGACGCTTGAGATCCAGCACGGGTGCATCACCGGTGGTGGTGGGACGGTGAAGTTCGTTGCTCAGTTCGCGGCAGCGTTTGGCGCGGTCACCGCCGGAAGCGTGCCCGGATGGACCTCGGTAGTCACGAGCGGCATAACGACCAAGACCGGCACGACGACCACCGCTGTAGAAGGTCAAACGGTGACCTGGACCACGAACGGTGCAGCGCAGCCGTTCTCGACTGCACTTATCGTTCCCCTCACAGTTCGCTGGCCAAATCGGGCGGGCGCCTACGGCACGGTGGTTTCACAAACCTGTAGCAATCCCGCTGATGAGACCGTGTGGAGCACGCCGGCTCAGCCCGCCACTGTGGGCGTACTGTCACCGCCTCTAACTCCGTTGGCCACCGTGTGTGTGCTGCCTGCGCGTCTTGCGAAGTCCGCCACTTGGCCAAAGCGAACGACACGGACGATCGAACGGCTTTGCTCGAAACTGCGCTAAGCGCTTTGTTGAGAGCGCGAAAACCTTTCCGATTTATCGGCGAGCGCGAGTGGCGGGGTTGTGTCGGGGTGAAGCGCGCTTCAACCTCGAAATCAGATGCCGCAACTAATACCCGGCGCTGAGCGGCGGGCGGTTGGGTTTATCAGCATTGAAGAGACTGGTGCGACTGCTTGTGTTCGGCTCGTTGTTGGTGGAATGAGTCTGCGAGACTTTGGTCGTGAATAGCTGGGACTCAATGCACGCCAGTGCGCTCGCTGATGGCAAGGGCTGGTACTTCGATCCCGACACGCGACTACTGGTGTTGACAGAGATCTCCCTACTTGCGAGAGGTCAATGCTGCAGTTCTGGGTGTCGTCATTGCCCGTACCGGCTCGCAGCCACCGAATCAGACGGGCCTGAACCCTCCGGCGAAGTTCGGCACTAGAGCGGCGCACAGGTGGTGATTGCGGACAAATCACTTACAAATCGTAGATAACGCGAACAAGGCCAGCACTATGCCACTAACTCTTAGACCATTTGCGGTGTTCGAGTTCACTACCGCAAACAACTGGCCCCAACCACGAGCGGTCAGGGGCCAGCAACAGAGTTTGAACACCCCACCTAGTGGTAGGGAACGGGGTTACTCGTCATTACCCTCAAAGCACATAGCAACTACGGTGTAGAGGGTTCCGGAGGGGTTTAGTGTCTCGCCGATATTGGCCACACCGGGCCGTACCCAACTAACACTGAGTGCGAGTCGATCGGACGGTGCTGAACTTACTGGGGTAGCAACATCAATATTTGGCATTTAGTGCTCCGTCCTTCTCGTTGTGATCTATAACTTCGTGGGAAAGTGCGAACTTCTTCGTTGAGTGGCGAGTTGTTACAACTGAGTGTGAATTTTTCTTGTAACAACTCACCCCTCAACGAAGGTTGCGGAGTTGCTACTCTTCGTTACCCTCAAAGCAAACACAAGGCATGTTGCTACCACATATCGGCGAAGAGGGGTTTAGTGTGTCGCCGATATTGGCCACACCGGGCCGTACCCAACTAACACTGAGTGCGAGTCGATCGGACGGTGCTGAACTTACTGGGGTAGCAACATCAATATTTGGCATTTCGTGCTCCAATCGTTGGACGTGCCAGCACCCAAACGGGCACCTACTTCAACGGTACGTCACAAACTGCCAAACACCTAGTGCTTACTGGATCTTTCGGCCACCCTTAAACAAGCAACTGGCCCCCAACCACGTGCGGTCAGGGGCCAGCAACAGAGTTTGAACACCCCACCTAGTGGTAGGGAACGGGGTTACTCGTCATTACCCTCAAAACAAAACGGCCATGCCAGCGTCGCAGCCGCAGAGGGGTTTAGTGTGTCGCCAATACTGGCCACACCGGGCCGTACCCAACTAACACTGAGTGCGAGCCGATCAGACGGTGCTGAACTTACTGGGGTAGCAATATCAATATTTGGCATTTAGTGCTCCAATCGTTGGACGTGCCAGTACCCAAACGGGCACCTATCTATCCATCGGACGCTACACCTCTGCTATGTCCGGGGCTTTGATGAAACTTTCTCCACTCGCATTTGGGCGCCGCCGTATCAGCATCACTCGGGTAGGAAAACTGCAAGGTTTGGGACGAGGGCCGGTTGCGCTGTGGTGTTGAAACCCTGGTGCCGGGTTGTTCAGCGCGACTCCAAGGCGGCGTAGGCCGGACCGTAAGTCTTCGCATCTGTTTGCCAAATGATCCGTTCAATGGGTAGCCCGATCTCCGGTTGGCAGGTACTGTTCGTGGGTGCCTGAAATTACCCGATGGGAGCCCGAAGCGACGTGGCCGTCGGTGGAACTGAATCAAAGGATGTTGGCTTCCGCCTCCAACCTGGACCTACTGAATGGGTTGCGCGAACTGCACGAGGCGACAGGCGGAGGGTCTTCTCAAGTCACCGTCGCGGTGATTGACGGCCCGGTTGACTTCACTCACGGTGTTTTCGTGGGAGCAGATCTGCGAACGGCTTTGGGAGCAAACATCATGTCTGCCGAGGCAGGCAATGGCATGGCGGAACATGGCACGCACGTGGCGAGCATTCTCTTTGGCCAGCCTGGCACTGAAGTTCAGGGCATCTGCCCTGGAGTCAGAGGGGTCATCATCCCCGTATACGACTCAGTGGCACGTAGCGCGTCCCAACTCGAGGTTGCTCGAGCTATTGAACTAGCCATTGAAGAAGGCGCCGACATCATCAATTTCTCCGGTGGCCAATATTCGGATACCGGGGTAGCCGATCAGTGGCTCTCCGAGGCGGTGGCAAGATGCGCTGAGGCCGGTGTCCTGTTGATTGCTGCAGCGGGTAACGATGGCTGCGAATGCCTACATGTGCCGGCTGCGGCCAGCACGGCGTTGGCGGTCGGGGCCATCAATTCTTTGGGTGAACCCATGGATTTCAGCAACTGGGGCCATGGCTATTCGTGCAATGGCATTACCGCGCCAGGGGCCGATATTTTAGGAGCTGTCCCCGGGGGAGGAGTTTCAAATCTCAGCGGCACTTCGTTTGCCACTCCTTTGGTGACTGGCGTAGCTGCGCTGCTGCTGTCGCAGAGCCGCGAACGCGTCACGGAGGTAGCCGCTAGCCCTTTAATCATTCGTGAAGTTATACTGAAGACGACCTCGCTTTGTGGTTTTGATGATGCAAATATCTGCCAGCGCCTGCTGTCAGGAACGATCGATGTCCAAGGAGCAGTGGCTGCAATGAGTGAAGAAACGATAATCGGGCCTTCGGGCGTCTCCCCAGCAGGCGGCTGTGGTTGCGGTAGCTCACCACAAAACGCTAACGCCGAGTCTGGTGTTTCAGCATCAGTTCGACCATCGATGGCCGATGCCCCTGACGGTCAGAACATGGTGTACGCGCTCGGCAACCTGTCTTATGATTTCGGCACGGAGGCTCGTCGCGATTCGTTCAAGCAATTGATGCCACCGGTTGAAATTAATGGTGACGTAGTTCCACCGAATCCATATGATGCTCGACAGTTAGTCGCGTACCTCGGCGAAAATACTTCCGAGGCCAGGGCACTTACTTGGACTTTGAATATTGAACTGACTCCTGTCTATGCACTGGAGCCCACCGGCGCCTTCGGCGCTGACCTATATCGTCGGCTCGTTGAAATCTTGGCCGCCGAAATTCTTAGCGAAGGCGAAGAAGATCATGTCCAACGAGTCAGTATTCCTGGGCGACTGACGGGCAACACAGTTCGCTTATTCTCGGGTCAAGTTGTACCAGTACTGCAGTTGGAGAATCCCCGCGGCATATACGGCTGGAAGCACAATGCGCTCGTCGCGCAAGCTGCTCAGGCCGTGAGTGGGCGTGCATCAGCAACTGCCGATCTATTAACGATCCAGAACAACCTCCGGGCCTTCCTCGATCGGGTTTACTACGATCTGCGCAACCTTGGAATACTCTCCAGCGATCGTGCGATTAACTTTGCCGCAACTAATGCTTTCCAGGCCGCGGTGGTTTTCTCAGAAGCCCTGGGCGGTGGAATGCAACTTGAATCCATTGAGACTGAAATGTCGCCGTTTGCCCGCGCCGATGCCGATGCTTGGGATGTCAAGATGAAGTTCTTCGACCCGGAGAACACCCGCCGTGCTCGTCGCGTGTACCGGTTCACTGTTGATGTCAGTGAACTGATGCCCGTCACCTTGGGCCAGGTTCGCAGCTGGACCACGGCCGTCTGATAGTCGGCCAACATGTTCCCCATTCTGGCGCCGCCGGTGCAGCGGCCTGAAATCTTCATTCCGTCCTCGACGGTCGATGTCACATCTGGAAATCTCGAGCAGTTGATCGATGTGTACATCCACTTGACCCACGGAGCTAACTACGACGACCCTTCTCCGTGGGTAAGTGCTGCGTTTGCTCCAAGAGATAGGTCACGATGACCGCGTCCAAGAAATCCACAGATGGTGAAAGCCCCGCTCCTCGCGCTGCGTTGCCCAAAAAGGCGAAGGCGAAGGCCACATCAAATTCTCTGATAGATCGTGCGACTGTGTCGGTAAAATCGGTTCCACGGAACCTGCATCCCGGTCACAGCGTGCATCCACGAGGTCATAGCCCAGATCAAGCCGTTCGAATTCTCGCCCATATCTATCAGCCATGGGCGGATGACCATCAAAATGGGTCCGGGATATATGCAGTTGCACACTGGTCCAAGTTTCTCGAGGAGCGTGGAGTTTCGGCGGTTGAAGTTTCACCAAAAGATTCCGTCGGTTTTTCTCGCGGCCTCACCCATCGTTAGGCTTAAAAATGCCGGATCTCAATTCCCTACCCGGGGTGCTTCGTTTGCGGGCGCTCACTCAAGGGGATCCGCGTGTGCTCACCGCTGTCATTGATGGCAGTCCGGTTATCACTCACCCAGCATTCGACGGAGCTGATGTAACTGCGGTGCGCGGGTACTGGCTTGATGACCGCGAAGACTCAGCAGGTAGTACCGGTCATGCAACCCATATTACGAGTGTTATTTTTGGCCAACCCGGAAGTGAAGTACCCGGTCTAGCCCCGCGGGCTCGTGGACTTTTCATCGCATCAGGTGTTGATGATGAAAGCGCCGAATCTGAGATCGGGATTGCGCGAGCCATTGAGTATGCGCTAGCGCAAGGAGCCCAGATCATCCATTGCGCTTTTTGTCACCCAAGCCAAACTGGACAAACCCAGTCTTGGCTCACAGATGCGGTGCGCAAAGCCGAGGAAGCCGGCGCGATAATCGTGGCACCAGCCGGGAACGACTACGGAGAGAACTGGTGCTCACCGGCGGCTATGCCTACGGTGCTCGCGGTCGGGGCGCTCGCCGATGACGGCGCTCCCATGCATTTCACGAACTTCGGCTCACGATATGACGGGCATTCGATCATGGGCCCCGGTGAGAACGTCCTAGGAGCCAAGCCCGATGGTGATGTTGTCAATCAAAAGGGCACCAGCGTGGCGGCGCCCGTACTTACCGGTTTGATCACCGCGATTACGTCGGCTTTGGTGCAGGCTGGCCGCCCACCTGACCCACAGTTGGTTCGAAATGTCTTGATAGCAACGGCACGCCCATGCACAGGGACGGGGGCCGATCGGTGTATCGGTGGTGAGGTTGCTGTTGACCGAGCCCTCGAAGTACTTTTCGACGGGGTGGCGATTGCCTCATTTGCGGCCGACAACGCGCGAATCTTGGCTGTGCAACCAGCCCCTGATGCGCCGTCGGCGCTGCCAGAGCCACCGAGGCCAGCTAATCAATATCAACTGCCACCACATTCGTCAGCTACTCATCACACCGGCGAACCACCATTGCCCCGTGAGGCCTACATGCGCGAGGAGCGGAGGGGTGATGCGGTAGTTCCATCAGTGGTTGAGCCATCGATCAAGTATCCTGCGCGCACTTTTGCAATTGGCACGATCAGCTACGACTTTGGTGACGAAATCACTCGGGACTCTTTTACAGAAGCCATGGGTGGTGAGTACGGCGTGGGAAGCGGCATCGCTAATGATCCGCAAGCGATGGTTGATTATTTAGATGCTTATCCGGCAGAGGCGCGGCGTTTGATCTGGGTGCTTTCAATAAATAGTGAGCCGCGGTTTGCAATTACACCTGTTGGCCCGTATGCCTCGGATGTTTATGACATGTTGGCCGCACTTGTTCAAGGCCAAGCCAATGGCAGCATCTCGATGGTGTCAATGCCTGGGAGCGCAGAGCCCGGAACTGCAACATTGCTCGACGGCACCGTTGTACAAAAGTTGCATCGCAATGGCTTGCGCGGGATTTACGGATGGCATCCGGAGAATTTGGCGCAGCAGTGCCTTTCTGCGGTTCACGCCGATGCGCTAAAGGGTCACGAGCAAGGATTGGCTGCCAAAGCCAAAGCTGAAACTATTGCAGCGGGTGCCGACGATGAAGTTTTCGGAATCGATGACATTGCAAGCGAAATCTGGACTCGCCTTCAGGTTGAACCATCACGTGATGTGCAGTTGGCTGTCCAAGATTTCTTAGAAGAGATCTACTTCCGGGCTCCACAGGATCCATCCGTTTCTGTTGAACGAGCCTTGAATCTTGCCGCAACTAATGGGTACCAAATCGCCATGGCATTCCTGGATGCTTTAAATGATGGGCTGCGATATCAGACCTACCTCACGGAGTACAGCCCATTCAGCCGGGTAGGTGGCAACTGCTGGGAAATCGTACTTCGTTTCAAGGATCCAGTTCATACAACCCGTGGAGCCCGTGAATATCGGTTTACCATCGATGTAGCTGACACTTTGCCGGTGGCCGTTGGTCGAGTTCGGCGTTGGGTCGCCGTTCGGTGAGCAAGATGTTTGGGCTTAGCCCAGCGGTAACTATTAGGTCTACCGACGCAAACTGGAGTGAGCTGATCGGGCCAAGTGGCTCAATTGTGGTGCCCGCGAACTTTGCGGGCAGGTTGCCAAGCCACGGGGCGACACCTTCATCGGTGGGCCTAGACCCTAAGTCGATGCAGTTGATGCAGAAGTTAGCCGACGGCGGGTTTCTCGCCGTTACCGCGTATGACGGCGACGCGCCGCTTGCGACGTTAGTGCCAGGGCTGAAGCCATTGGCCCACCTGCCCATTGATGCCTTACCGACCACGGCATATCGTCTATCGAGATTCGCATACGTGCGACGCAACAAGCGGCTCATGGTCATTGAGATACCCACCACGTCCGCATACCTAGAAATTCATGACCCTAGGGTCGCCGCGCTAGTCGCAGGTTTGGCATTCGACCAAACACCAATTGCGCTAGCCGCGTCCTCAGGTTTGCCTGTGTCAGGTGTGTGCGAAGTTCTGGGCCTGATGCGCTCAATCGGCATTGTGATGGCTGTGGCACGCGGTTTTGAGTTCGTACCGGAAGTTAACTCACTCATTGCCTGGGCTGAGCACGAAGCCTTGCCCCGAGGGTTTTCACATACCGGGGTGGTGGCTGGTCTTGATCAGATACCGGTCGAGGGTGCCGATGAATCGTTCCATCTAATTTTTGAGCTGCACCACGATGAATCGCGTCAAGTTGATATCTCCGTGTGTTTGCCCTACGAAGGTGATGGCAGCAGCGGTGATAGCGCACTTCTTTGGCCCACCGGCTTTTATGAGTTTGACATTGTCGATGGCATCGATTCTCTCGTGGGTGTCTTTGTTTATTTGGCGCCTCCGACTGATCCACTTGACCTCTACACCCAGGAGCAGAGACTCGAGGCGACCCTGCAGGCATTAGGAAGCACGTGCCGCGTCGCTAACAACCCCGGTGTGCGCGCGCTCGTTGCTGGCCTGGGCCTACCCGAGATGCTTGCGGTGCTCCCTGGTCGTGAAGATGCAGGGCGGTTGCTGTTTAACATTCCAGATGCCGAACAACTCAATCTTGCACGGACGATTTTGCAGGATGCCGGAGTACCCGCGTCAAGTTTGTCGCACTTCGAAGCGATCGAGCCCTTGCTAGGCGGGTTGCCACCGACCCGTCTGACAGTTGACATGAATCACACTGGTCTTGGCTCTCGCATTGGCTTTGAAGTTTGCATTCCGCAGGCGATCGCATTGCTCCCAGAGGTGATGGCCAATCTCGGGGTGGCGCGCCAGATGCAAGCAAGTGTCCTGGCGGCGGTTGCACAGGCACCAAAGGAACGCACAGTTTACGAATTGAATGCCGATGGTTCGGTGTCAGATATCCCTGCTGCTCATCAGCGAATCGAGTTGTCGCACGTAAAGATTGGCCTTGAACAAGATGGCCAAGTGTTGGTGAAGACATACACCCGTGCCGGAAGTGTGCCGCTCAATGAAATTGGTAAATCAGTCGAAGATGCTGATATCCCGAAGTCTTGGGAGTTTCACGATCTGCTTTTCCACTCCAAGACTCGAGATGGTCGATCGCTGGGCAAGTTAGGCGGTACCTCCCGATTCACGATTAAGCCGCATCCTGAGGAGCCCTCGACCCAGCCTTTGCCAGGTGACATCCTGTTACCAAATATTGACATAGCAAACGTGATTGCCGTTGATCCGCCATTTGGAGTAGTGCTTGAAAAACGGACCTCGATTCGCGCCTGGGATGGTCCGGAACTGCCAGTAGTAAAACTCGCCGAACTACTTGCGCGCGTGATGCATCTCATTCCGCGAAGCGACGAAATGCTTGGAAAGGTAATTGAGCGTGCCGGCCGCACCTATCCATCCGGCGGCGGGCTTTATGAGATCGACATCGTGGTGTTCGCAAGTCGGGTTGCCGGCCTCGCGCCCGGCGCGTACATCTACCGTCAAGGCTCACATTCACTGGGCGCCTTGATCGGCTCACTGGAACACCAGGAGAAAGTAATCTTTGGTGCCAGTGAGGCAACAGGTGGTGGTATGTCCAGGCCACAGGTGTTACTGGTACTTGCTGGACGCTACCCAGACATCGCAACCAAATATGAGGGGATCGCATACTCGCTAATGCTTAAGCATGTCGGAGTAATGATGGCGACCATTCAGTATTCTGCGACGGCCATGGGCTTGGGCTCAGTTCCATTAGGTACCGGCGATAGTGATGCATTTGCCTTGGCTACCGGCCTTGACTACTACACCCACGGGTCAATTGGTGAAATCGCGATCAGTCCGTTGGACTGATCTGCGGTTTTTCGACGAGGAGTTATTGATGTCGGGGCTTGTCAATACCGAAGTTGAACCTTGGGAGGTCAACCTTCCAGGGCTGGCTGCTTTTCAGGTGGCACCGGATGGGTCCCATGTGTTGACCGTGGCTGGCGGAGTAGATGCCCAGTGCGAAGAAATGGTGCTCAGTAATTTGATTGAGCCGCTGGCTTGGTGGCGGCGGGGGTTCTGGTTGCTCAATGGCTCGGTCATGGTTGACCCTGCAGGTAGAGCGGTATTGATTTCCTCGGCCCCAGCACTCGCAGAGCGGGTGATCATCGGACTTTCGAAAATGGGCTGGAGCTGCTTAGGTGACTCTTTAGTTCCTGCGCGAGTGGATGCTGGCCAAGTTATCGCGTACCCGCGTCAGTCGCCGGTGATCTGTTCCGCCACCGTGGCTGTAAGTGAATCATTAGATATTGAACAATTTGTGCGCCCTGGCGGTAACGCCGTGGGCGTCGCGCTTAGCCGCTGGCTGGAGCCGATTCCCTTGGTTGCCATGGCGACATTAATGCCCGAGCCACCCGAACCGGTATCACCGGGGATTGGCCGGGCTCGAATCGCGCGGGCGCTGCTGGTAGATGTGGTGGCAAAAGAACGCACACCGAGTGAACTACTAGATATTGTGACCGGCCTTGCAGTGTTACCGGCATGGGTCAGTAGTGACCCACTGCGGGTGGTGACAGACCCGGATGCGCGATGGGCATCAGCGGATGCGCAGGCAGTGGCCATCAAAGCAAAGATTGCTTTGGTTGCTGCGCTTAGCGAGCTTGCTGATTGGGTGGTCGTGAATAATGGATAGCGGCGCACTGGCCGTGCTGCCGTCAAGTGTCTGGTTAGCCTCTTATCCAAAATCTGGCAACACCTGGTTTCGTTTCGTCTGGAAGGCGGTCGAGTCGGCACAGGATGAAAAATTCAAGCCGCATGAGTCCGCGCAGCCATGCCAGATGGAGTATCTGACCACTTGGGGTATTGATGCCAGGCGCCTTAGTTGCGACGAGTTGGATTTACTGAGGTCAAGATTGGAGTTGGTTACCAACGATCGGACGGGTCGCCCAACCCTGCGCAAGACACACGAGAAGTTTCGTAGCGCACCTGATGGCTCGGAGTTATTCCCAGCGGCAACCTCGCGTGCTGCCCTGGTGATTATTCGAGATCCACGTGATGTTGCGTGTTCAGCCGCTCGGCATTTCAATATGAGTCTTGAGGGTGCGGTTGATCTGCTTTGCCGACGCGATCCGCAATCCCCTGGAACCCCATCGGTACTTATGGGCCGTCAGCCGCAAGGCTCTTGGTCAGAGCACCTTGATAGTTGGCGCCGTTTACCCACCTACCCGGTCGCGGTCTACCGCTATGAGGATTTCTTGGCCGAGCCGCATGCGACTTTTGGTGCAGCATTGAAATTCGCAGGTCTAGAAGTTTCGGAAGACGAACTTGTCCACGCCGTCGAATCAACGCGCTTTGACAAACTGCAATCGCTTGAGCGTGAAAGCGGGTTTAGCGAGCGAGCGACGGGCACCGAGGTTCCTTTCTTTAGAAAAGGCCAAGCCGGGGGTTGGCGCGATGAGCTAAGTGCTAGCCAAGTCACCAAAATTGAGCGCAATTGCGGCGCCTTGATGGAAGAGTTCGGCTACTCCATCGAAGGCAGGTTGACATCGGCTTCGCCGTCCGCTGCGAACCAGGTCACGTCATCCGGTGACACATTGTTTGCGGCTGCGCTTCCGCCAAAGCAAGATGTGCCACTTGACCTCACTACTCGTTTTGCTAAAGATGATCGGGTGATGACCTCACAGGTTGGCGACGACTTAGTACTTGTGACATCTGACTACGAGTTGATGGGCCTTGACCAAATGGGTGCATTGATTTGGGACTACCTCGACCACCCGATGTCATTTCAGGAGTTAGTTGACTCATTGTGTGAACAGTTCGGAATAGATTCGACTACGTGCATCGATGACACCACGCCGATGCTGCAATTATTGCTAAACGGCGGTGCGCTGACGATCGCGAGTGAAAGCCAGCCACAATCTGAGAGTTCTTAGCTACCAGAATATTGGTGTCGGGTTAAGTTCAGATTCCGTTAGCGCGGTTTTACGCCAACCCATCTTCACCGGTACGTCATACAGTCTTCCTGGTGCAAACCTCGGCCAGAAGTGTCGGATGCCTGGGACCACGACTTTAACAACGGGCATTCCGATATCGGGCTTGGTCATATTTGCCACCGCCATCGTCATACCGTTATCGGCAAGTAGCGACACTACCTTTTCAACATTGGCCTTGCCGTCGGTGCCCCAGTTGTGCGCGTGATCGGTCGGTGTCGTGAGAGCAAGCGTGGGGTCAGGAAGCACAAACGGGTGCTGGTCCATCGTCGGCGTGTACCACCAATTCACCTCTGGATGTGAAACGTCTAGTTCGGCGGGCGCTCCGTGGGCCTCCATGGAGGCAATCATCCCGAGCATCTGATTCATTTCGGTCAGTGCGCGAAGCAGTGCCCCCCGTTGGTCTCGGTGCGCACCGAAACCAAGGAGGATGCGGGGAAGACCGGTGCGAGCTTTCGAGGCGGCCACGAATGCCGGAATGCCAAGATCACTGGTGACGTCGAGCGCCCAAATATCGCGGTCAAGAACTTCGCTGTAATGGGTTCGAAGGCGATTGAAATACGGATCGTCGTAGGTGGATGCATAAGCATCTATATCAACTCCTGGCCTATTGATCCCGTTGTACCACCAAGTCGAAACGGCGTCACGTTCAACCAACTCGAAGAAGCCTTGTAAAATGGCATCTTCGATCGACGTGCCAGCGGCATTGCCATTTGAATCCGAATTGCAGCCGTTGCGCGGATATTCACCTACGTAGTTGTAAAAGGTATAAGCCGTTGGTAGCCAGAGGCGCCGTTGCTCGGTCAGCGACCAAATTGGCGACCACGGCATTTCAACATCCGGATCAAATCTCTTTGGAATCACATGCTTACCGTTACGAGGGGCATTCCACTCCTCGCGGGTCTCGTACTGGTGCTCACTAAAGAGCATGCACGAGCGCGGATCAATCGCCAGTTCACCAAGTTTGGTCATCGAAGAAACCATGCTCGGTTCATCGCCTGCATACGTTGCGGCGTAACGTTCGATCGCTTCTGCTAGAGCGCCCGCCCGCGCCTGTTCAGGGGTTGTGCCTTTACCGCCAGCATTCTGACGAAACCCGCACACCTTCGCACCCTTTTTCGCGGTGGCGAGGTTAACCCCCGACTCAACAACGTGCGCAACATCATTGTCCAAGTTCGTGCGTTGAAGATGTTCGACTACGCCAGTGACACGGCTGACCTGATGGCCATAGGTGTCCAAGGTCTGTTGCGGAGTGAGGCGCCGGTAGCTCCCGTCATCTTTTGCATCGAGTGCACCCGTTTCGAGAACTATTTCAACCGGTGCGTTTTCTAAAGTAAGCGGTTCACCGCAGGTCTCGCACTGCGGTCGTCGAACGACATGGTGGATGCTCCGGTCGCCGTTTCGGTGGTCGATCATTGTCATCATCGAAATCGCCGGATCCTGATGAGCACTAACGTGTGGCCGGCCAGCGAAAGTACGCAAGACTTCGAGTGCGATCTCACCACCTGCATGTGCGAGCGTGGTTGGCGTAAAGCCCTTGGCAATTGGACCCATGCGTTCGCCCTCACCGAGTAAACGCTTCTCGACCTGCCTATTGAATTCCAAGCGAACCGCCAGGCAGTGCCAACAAGGCCCGGGTGCGCCAAGCCAGGGTCCAATGGTTGGGCGAACCCCGAAAACATTTGTCATCAGGACTGGGGTACCCGATTGGTAGGCCAGTTTCGCGATTTCGGCGATTTCAGGGTTTAAGTAGTCATCGGCGACAAGCACGAGAGCCGCGGCGCTAGCAATATCTTCGGTGGTGACCAAATTGTGCTCGGAGATGGCCCGTCGGATTTCACTTACCGGCGCCCCGCCAACTCCAATAACGGCCACGGTTGTGACTGTCGCACTCTCTGCCAGGTCATCACGCCACCACATTCGATAAACGTCGGCGGGGGTGGTGAACTCACCCGCATCGACCACAAACCCGTGACCACGCAAAATCTCAATCGCCGCAGGGACTTCCTGCTCCGTTGCGCTCCCGTCGGCGACCATGCGGGCAGTAATTTCACCGACAGTGGCCACACCATCAATATGTGGTGCTAGCGCGGCGAATAACTCTCCGGTGAGAACCTGCTCGTCACCGTCGGTAATTAAATAGATTTCTTCGGGGGGCGAGACAATGGTGCGGCTATGCGGCTGCCAGAGGGGGATCAACTCAGTATTCACCTTGCAATCATATATTTTGCGAAAAGTCGTCCAAATACGCTTTTTTTTTTCTTCCAAACTGCGATAC
>Ga0194055_10002819_pt1 | contig 13651 bp, 11 predicted proteins | sample SepL449m_MetaG_FD_155482 | JGI IMG/M metagenome (GOLD analysis project Ga0194055, IMG submission 155482) | Anoxic zone freshwater microbial communities from boreal shield lake in IISD Experimental Lakes Area, Ontario, Canada - Sep2016-L442-9m | ecosystem: Environmental > Aquatic > Freshwater >... | reverse complement strand
ATCCACATTCGATAGTCGTGCGTGTTGGAAATGGACGGGGGATAAGCTCGCGATAAATCTCGTCCATTGTGTCAAAATCACTCATGGATTCGAGATAGACATTTATTTTTACCGCATCATCTAGCGCGAATCCTGCTGCTTGGACAATTTGATTAATGTTTTTAAATACTTGTCTCGTTTTTGAAGCGAAGCTACCTTCGATGGAGGCTCCATCCGGACTAAATGGTCCTTGTCCTGAAAGATACAAAAAATCACCGGCTCGAATTGCCTGGCTGTAACTCCCGCTCGGACTTGGCGCATTCTCCGTTGAAATCGGTTCTTTCTTCATTTGGACTTCGATTCTTGTGCAGACACTCGTCTATCTCGGAGTGCAGTGCATGCATTACGAACTTCTCGTAGTTCTTCCATTAGCCCAGTAACGCCCTCTGCTTTCCGTGTGTTTTGAGGGAAGTTGCGCGATCGGATAAAAACTTTTGCGACCTCGGGGCTGCAGAATGGAACTTGTGATGAGTCGATGGTCTCGAGCCAGATAGATCTCGGTATATTTTTTCCGCAATAATCACAATTGTAAATATCAAACGACAAATACATCGGTGAACGTTCAATCCATTTTCCACTCATTTGCTGATCTTCCCATCCTGGTCTGTTTGCACCTTCCAATTGCCACCTTCATCACATTTTGCGACAACCCCATAATCTTTGAAAGCGCCTTCGGGGGAAATATAGCCTTCCTGGAGGTCGGCTTGAATCCGAAGTTGACTTCGCAGCGAAGGGTCACCCCATCCGCCGCCACCCGGCGCAATGATCTTGACCTGATCGCCTCTATTGAGGATGATGTTTGAAAATTTAGATGGCGACGTGGTGCCAAATTCATCGCTGAATGTTTTCCAATCTGTAGTACCAGATTTTCGAACGTAGATTCCACTGTTCTTTCCGGCTTTTCCTCCGTGAAGCCCGAATGGATCAACGGACATACGATTAAAAATGGCACTTACCGTGATTGAGTCCGCCTCCATTGTGAAGATTCTTTCGATTCCGAGTCCACCACGATTTTGACCAGCGCCGCCTGAGTCTTCGAGAAGTCTGTATGACTCAACTCGAATTGGATATCGCGTTTCAAATACTTCAACCGGTGTGTTTCGACAGTTCCCGTTAATAACAATAATTTGGCTGTTTCCATCTTTGTGCGGTCTTCCACCCCAGCCGGTGGCTTCGAAGTGAAAGTTTGAGTACAAATCTCCCGTCTCAGGCTGAGCGCCGCCAAAAAGGAAACAGCATGATGTGCCTCCCTGCGATGCAGGTACGCGATCGGGCAGAGCAGGGGCAAGTGCACCGAAGATGATGTCGGTTATGCGGGGACTCAATTCGGTGTTTCCACCAACGAGGGGGGCGGGGAATTCGCAATTAACGATTGTGCCAGGGGGCGCAATGGTGTGAATCGGCCGGTAACAACCTTCATTCCGGGGAATTGTTGGATCAGTGAGATGCATTAACGCGTTGTAAACAGCTGAAGCTGTTACTGCGAATGTTCCATTCATTGGCCCTGCTGCTTGCAATGACGATCCCGTAAAGTCACAGGTTATTTGATCATCATCGACAACTACGTTGCAACGAACTGTGTATGGAACATTTACGACACCATCATCTTCGATGATGTCCTCGAAAGGGTACACACCATCAGGAATCTTTCTTATTTCTTCACGCATGCGACGCTCTGCAATTTCGATCAAGTCGTTTGTGGCGTTTTGGTAGGTTTCTAAACCATACTTTTCGATAAGACTGGTGATCCGACGTTCTGCAACATTCAAGGATCCGACCATAGCCATGAGGTCTCCGTATGAAGTTTTTGGAGTTCTATGATTCGCAAAAATGATTTTCCAAATATCTTCCTGAGGCTTTCCTTCGCGTTGCAACCAGAGAGGTGGTAGTCGAAGACCTTCTTGGAAAATATCTGTCGCGTCTCCAGAGAGCCCACCAGGGGCCTTTGCACCCGGTTCGGCAAGGTGAGCACAATTGGCTACGAAAGCTACGATCTCGCCCTCATGAAATACTGCTTTTAGGAGTGTGTGTTCCGGGATGTGCCCACTTCCGCGGTACGGATCATTCATTATTATTATGTCGCCAGGTTTGTATACGTCCGGTCCAAGCTCGTCGATCATCCACTCAATAGTGAATTTAATTGTTCCAATTTGAGAAGGACAGAATTCTGCTTGAGAAATCATTCGGCTGTATTTATCAAATAGAACACACGAGAAATCAAGAGACTCATTAAATATCGGGGAGTATGCGGTGCGCATCATTGCAATTCCCATTTCTCGGCAAGTAGTTGATAGATAGTTATCTATAACCGTCAACGTGACTTGGTCAACTTTGAGCCCAGTTGGCTTGGAATCCGGTGTCTTCATTTTGCTACCTCGATGATGAGTACGTCGTACTCGTTGCGAATGATGTTGGTTCCTGGCTCTACGAGTGTCGTAGATCCATCTTCTTCAATTATCAGTGGACCATTTATTAGTTCGTTTATCGGCATGTTTGATCTGCTTACTATCTTGCAAGACACTGTTCCGATTTCTTCAAAGTGAACGTCTCTATGTCGGACCTCGTTCTTCTCAGCAGGAATTGTTTTTGCAAGCTCCGGGTGCTCGATTTGGCCAACTGCCGTAACCTTGAAACTGATCATCTCGATAATCGATTCGTCCATTTTGTATTCGTACATCGCAATGTGTTTTAGATTAAAGGCTTCGTATGCATTATCGAGTTGCATTTGAGCCATATCCTCACTGCCACTCTTAAACGATGTGACAGGTACTTCCATTTCATAATTTTGTCCGAGGTATCTCATATTGATTGAGTACTCAAATTTTGGTGTTCCATCAAACCCTTGTTCTGTGAGTTCTTTTGCTGCAGCTTCGGCGATAATTTCAAAACGGTTTATAACTTCGCTCGGCTTGACGCGATCAGAGCGGAACGATTGAGTCCAGACTTTGTCTACACGCAGATCACCCATGAGTAGTCCAAGTGCACAAAAACCACCGGGGTATGGAGGAATGACGATTTTTGGAATTCCCAGCTTGCGCGCGATGGCCGATCCGTGTAGTGGCCCTGCGCCACCGAAAGCAAGTAGAGCAAAATTTCTGGGATCGTGTCCGCGTTCAATACTGACCATTCGTATTGCATTGGCCATATTCTCGTTAGCAATTTCGATAATTGCTAAAGCAACTTGCGATTTGGTCATGTCCAGTTGGTTGGCTAGCGATTGAAGTTCTATCTCTATGAGGTTCTTGTCAAGTTTGAGTTTTCCTGCATTGAAGTAGTCCGGATTGAGTCTCCCAAGGTAGAGATTTGCATCAGTCAACGTAATCTTTGTGCCACCGTTCCCGTAGCAAATCGGGCCTGGGACAGCACCTGCGCTTAATGGTCCTACTTGTAGAAATCCACCTGAATTGACCGAGGCAATCGATCCACCACCCGCTCCAACCGTCTTGATGTCAATGAGCGGTATTGAGGCTGGAATGCCCCACTCAATTTCATATTCGGTCGTGTAACTGATCTCTCCATTAAGAACCATCCCGACATCGGCGCTAGTTCCTCCCACGTCGATAGTGACGACATTTTCCAAGTTAAGAAGTGAAGAGATTCGTTGGCTGGCAACTGCACCTCCAGCCGGACCAGACATTGCAAGATGTATTGGTTGCAATGCTGCAGCATCAGCATTTAACAGTCCACCATTGGATTTCATCATTGACCATGGATGGTTAAAACCGATATTCGCAAGTCCTGATTTAAGGCTATTCACGTATTTACGGATGAGGGGTTTTACAAATGCATCAGCGATTACTGTGCTCGATCGTTCATATTCGCGCCAAATTGGAGCGACCTCATGTGATACCGAGATTGGAATATCGGGGAAAGTTTCGCGGAGCATTTTTGCTAGCGCTGCTTCGTGGCTTGTGTTCAAGTACGAAAACAGTAAACAAATTGCAAGTGATTCAAAGTTTGATTTCTTTACTTCGGCAGAGACTCGTGCGATCTCTTCATCTGTCAGGGAAGTAACTATTTCACCTTTTGCATTTACACGTTCATGAACACCGATGGAGCTACGTCGGCTTTTGAGCAAAGGCGTCGGTTTATCCCAATTAAGGTCATACATGAACTGCCTATTTCCGCGCTGGATGTATGCCGTGTCTTCATATCCAGCAGTACATATAAAGCCCACGTTGGCGCCTGTTCGTTGTATCAGAGCATTTGTTGCAACGGTTGTTCCATGCACTAGACCTACGACACTGGGGAGGGGAACCTCAGACTGTTCTAGTGCTCCGACGAATGCCTCTAATGGTTTGCCTGGAGTACTGGGAACTTTAAGAGAAGAAATCTCACCTGTGTCAATATTGAATTTCACTAAATCAGTGAAGGTCCCACCAGTATCAATACCGAATCGAAAATTGGCCATGCGAATACTATAGATAGTATATTATACAAAAGCAAATTGGTGGAGTAATTTCGTTGCTTATGGATTATCGAAATGGAGAGTTGATGTCGTCAATCTCGACTAATCGTTTAAGCGGAAAAATCGCAGTTGTTACTGGCGGGGGTCGAGGAATTGGTAGGGCTGTTGTAGTTCGACTCGCTCAAGAAGGTGCAAAAGTTTATTTCGCTCAACGAAATATTTCGGAAGGTAAAGAATTCGAGTCTGAGTTAGTGGCACGTGGATTGTTTGCGACATATGTATGTGCAGACGTGACAAATTCGGCTCAGGTTGAAGATTTGTTCGGTTTTGTTCAAGGACAAGAAGGCTGTGTTGACATTATTTGCAATAATGCAGCATCAGGTCTGCTCAAATCAGTAGTTGACACAACAGACGAACAATTTTTGGAGATTATGGCGACAAATGTCGGGAGTATTTTCTTGACGTCACGTTTTGGAATTCCATTGATGTTGTCCGGCGACGGTGGAAGCATTATTAATATCGGTTCAATTGCGGCAAGTGTTGGTCTTCTCACTGATGCGGCATATTGTGCATCGAAGGGTGCGGTTCATGCATTAACAAGACAAATGGCTTTGGATTACGCAAAATCTTCGATTCGGGTCAATTGTGTCGCACCAGGATTTATCCAGACTGATCAGCTTTCAGAATTCGTCGCGAGCCATGAAGGTGACTCAGATTCAATTATGAAGTCAATAATTGATCTACATCCGATGGGGCGAGTGGGGAGCCCGGATGAAGTTGCATCTGTTGTAGCGTTTTTGGCATCCGCAGATGCTTCATTTGTTACCGGTTCCACATTGGTGGTTGACGGAGGGTTATTGGCCCGTTAGAAAGAATTCTTTCGTGACACAACGCGTGTCCATTTCAAACTCAATATCTTCAACTGGTGGTCGACACCGGAATGTCTGTAATCCAAACCTGTTGGCTGCGCCAATCTTTTTTGAGACATATTCGTCAACTAACTTTTCAACTTCATGCAATGTGTAAACAGATGTGCTAGTCACCTGTGACCAATCAACTCCGAGTCCCATGAGTCTTTCCGTCATTGTTTTTTCTACGGCGACTATTTTTTCGCTGAGACCCTCGCTTGAGAGATCTCGATAGCGGACGATATTTTCGACCTTTAGACCAGAACCAATTAGCTCTCCAGATCCGGCCACAATAAAAGATGGGTAATGGGGCGTTAGACATGAACGAACGTATGTAAAGGCATAAATGACAGTTTCTGATAGTCGTTCGTAAAAGGGTACGACGTTGGTTCGAGCTATTGGATTAACCGAATCCAATAGGAGTCCGCGAGTTTGAAGTTGGGCAATGTATTCGGAATTAAAACTTATGAAATCATTCATTGACCGAACTACTGGTGAGCGAAACTCCAGAGCCGCTAGTGCACTGATGTGAATTTTCTCAGTGTCAAGAAATCCTTCGATAATGTCGAGAGCGTTCTTCCATTCAGTTCTCTTCAATAATGTGACACGAACCAATTCGAATCCATCATCGGCAATAACACCACATGAATATGGGTCTATACCTTGTAAAAATTGGTAATTACCACTTGGATTCTTGAGCAACATAGCAAATATGGTTTCTAGGCAACTGCTTGTTGCAGTAAGTCAAAAAGACGATCTACTTCGGATCTAGTCTCGTTGTCCAGTACATAACTTACGGGACCTCGAATTATTTCATTTTTGAATATTTGTTGCTTGACAAGTAGGTATTTCTCAATTGCAAGAAAAGCATCGAGACTATTTTGGAGGGAGATAATAGAAGTGAGAGGGCCATTGATCGCGTTGACGCGTGCTTCGTCATTGGATTTGAGTGCTTCCCACAGTGAAACTAAAGCCCAACACAAGTCTGCTCCCGGCATAGTCGCTTTTATGCCACGGTGGAAACTGTCAACAAGCGAAATTCCTCCACTTCCTTCAAAAATATGTGCTTGACCATTGGTCAAATCGCGGAGCAAACTCAGTCGTGGACCAATTGGGACTGCCTCTGGCTTGTACATGATGCGATCGCCGAATTTTTCTAGGAGCGAGGATTGCATAACGAGGGACATAGGTGCACCCACATAGCCACTTGCGTCTTGGACTATCAACGGGATATTGATTGAGGTGATAATTGCTTCGTAATACTTCATCAGCTCGATATCGCCCGAAGATGTAGTAGTTGGTGGAATTGCCATTACTGCTGCGGCACCAACGTCAAAGGCATGTTTTGCATGTCGAACTGCAGTGCTTGTGCTTTCGGCGCCCACACTAATAATCACCCCGCCTCGTGGTGATCCGATTTTGCATGAGAATGTTGCTAACTGATCGCGCTCTTCGGACGACAATCGGAGAACCTCGGAGACCATAGCCATCACAATTCCCTGGACACCGTTGTCGTAGAGCCACTGTATTTCTGATTCAAGAGTCTCAAAGTCAATTGAGAGATCGTTGTTAAAGGGGGTTTGAAACACGGGAAAGACTCCGCAAAAGTCCTCATTGCCAATATTTTGCGCCATGGTTTCTCAGATCTCTAGGTGTGTAAGGATTGCAACTGTCGACAAAAATATAGTATAACAAGTGAGTCAGAACCAACTGGGGGCGAAATGGCAATCAACAGACAACTTGAAAATCGTTCAGAACTTCTTGGCTACTCGGATAGGCCGAGTGCTGCTCCTGGTGAACAAATGCAATTTATGGTCAGTTCAGAGTTCGAGAAATATGAGGCAACTCTGGTCCGGCTCCTTCATGGCGATACAAACAAAAAGGGTCCCGGATTCAAAGAGATTGTTATGGGTTCACAAATTAACGGAACCCATAAGGGGGAGCGTCAAGAAACGCACGTTGGTTCGCACATTGTTATAGGTCGGACGGATGATTTCGAGTTGTTGAAATCTTTGACTGTTCGAGCCTGGGTGTGTCCTTCGAAGCCAATTTTCGTATCAGATCAAGGAATAATTTCTTGTTGGTCTGAAAGTCGGACTGGATTCACGTTGGGTGTCGACAGTGAGGGGAAGGGATTCTTTGAAATTGGATCCAGTGATGGAATTGAAAGAGTTTCTACAACCCATCCGATGCGCAAAGGAGTTTGGTATTCAATTACTGGCTCCTATAACCATAATCGTGGGGAGATCTCACTTGTGGTTGAAGGGTTTCCAACTTGGCCACTAGATGATTCAACAATGTTGTCCACACGAATTCTGTCGAAAAAAATCAAACCAAACTGTTCGGCGGATTTATTGGTTGCAGCTCGATCGCAGAGTAGAAGTCCAAAAGGAAAAATTGCAACCTTGGGTCACTTTAATGGTCGAATCGAACAGCCGATTATCTTTGCGCGCTGTTTAGATATGGATGAAATACGTCAGCTTGATGCTGGTGGTAATCCTCAGGCATTGAGTGAATTGTTCTGTCATTTGGACTTTGGAAGAGATTTCTCCGAATCACATGTACAAGACCTATCGATCAAAAAGCTGAACGGCACTTGTGTGAATTTTCCAACGCGTGCTCTCCTTGGACATATTTGGGACTTGAAAACTTTTGATTTCCAATCAAATCCAGCACTTTACAATGCCATTGAATTTCATGATGACGATAATTCGGATTGTGATTGGGACGTCGCCTTTACCTTGGAAATCCCTCATGACGTCCAAAGTGGCTTCTATGCAATTCGCCTTGAAGCGCAAGGCACTGAAGATTACATTCCTTTTTTTGTAAGACCTAAAGTTTGTGGTGCGACATCTGAAATTTGCTATCTCGTGCCGACGATTACGTATCAGGCTTATGCTAATGAAAGTGTTTTATCGACGTCACTTGACACCGATTGGGGTGCCATGACCGATATTGAAATTATCCCTGATTTGTATGACACATATGTTTGGGATCATCCGGAATTGGGTTTTTCTATTTACGACAAACATTCCGATGGAACAGGAATCAACTATTCCAGCTGGAAGCGTCCGATACTCAACATGCGCCCAAAGCATAGATATTGGGTTACTAATGCTCCTCGACACTTCGCAGCCGATTTGTATATGGAAGATTGGCTAGAAAGTAAGGGTCATGTGCACGAAATTGTTACCGACCATGACCTTCACAGTGAAGGTGCAGATCTGATATCCAATTACAAGGTAATCATTACTGGTAGTCATCCTGAATACTGGACAGAACCAATGCAAATTGCACTTGAGAAATTTATGTCCGCAGGTGGAAGACTCATTTATTTTGGTGGTAATGGCTTTTATTGGGTAACGGCGGTCAATGCATCTCAACCGCATATCGTCGAGGTTCGTCGTGGATATGCAAGTTCACGAACTTGGACAAGTCATCCGGGTGAAGTGCACCTTGCAAGTACTGGGGAGAAGGGTGGAATCTGGCGATTTAGGGGCCGATCTCCGAATGCGATAGTCGGAGTCAGCTTTTCTGCTCAAGGTTGGTCAAAGAAAGCACCTGGATACCAAAGACTTGAAGATAGCTATGACAAACGTGCCGCATTCATATTTGATGGAGTGGACGAAGAGCTAATTGGTGATTTTGGATTAGTTATGGATGGAGCTTCTGGTGACGAATTGGACAGAGTCGATTTTGAACTTGGAACTCCAACACACGCCTTGAGATTGGCTACCTCGCAAGGCAAGCAAAGCGGCTTCTATTTGATAACGCACGAAGACCTTTTGGTTACAGATAAAAAAATTGACGGCACCAATAATGACAAGGTGCGATCTGACATGGTCTATTTTGAAGGCAAGAACGGGGCTGCTGTGTTTTCACTTCCTGCTATAGGGGCGTCAGGAAGTCTTTCTCATAATAACTACGACAACAATGTCTCGCGCATTCTCGACAATGTGATTCGCGAATTCGTCAAGTGAACTTTAAGACGTACAGTTTTTTTGCATCCATTCGAGCGTGACTGAGTTGAACTCTTCGGGTGATTCCATTGTTACAAGGTGGGGTCTATTTTTGAAAACTACGAGTTCCGAATTTGGAATCGCATCCACGATCTCTTGTGAAGCTGAAACTGGTAACAGGTAATCAGATTCCCCGACAGTCACCAATGTTGGGATTCCAATCTTGGGTGCTCGATCTGCCAAGTCATGGGAAAGATTGGCTTCTATCTGGCCACGGAGACCCTCGGGTGATGCCGCATTAGAACGCATGTGGGCAAGAATTGATTTGAGCCGATCGTAATCCGCACTAAGAAATGTCGGAGAGAAAAGTAGTGGTAATGCTGCCGAGTAATAAAAGTCAACTCCGCCTAGAACAAGAAAATCTTTGAGCAGGTTTAGGGAAAATTCCATATATCCGTGAGTCTTCAACCAGCTGGAATGCATTTGTAAGGTTCGTATGCGAGTTGGATGATCAAGTGCAACGTTAAGCGCAATTGCACCGCCGAGAGACGATCCGGAAAGATGACAACTTTCAATCTCCAGAGCGTTAAGAAGAGCAATAGTGTCATCCGCCATTTGTTGGACTGTGTATGGTCCGGGAGGAGTATCACTTTTGCCGACTCCTCGGTTGTCAAAAATAATCACATGGAATTGGTCTTTGTAAGCGGAAACTTGAGGCATCCATCTACTGCTGTCGGCCCCAGTTCCTCTGATGAGCACAACTGTCGGATTTTGTCTGTCACCGAACTCTTCAAAATAGAGCGAAAAATTTGAGGAAATTAAGATTTTGCTCATGACTATTTTGTATCTCCTGATCGTTGTTTTTCGAAATTTGGCGGAATTGGAACCGTGATAATCCCAGCTTTTTCCATTGCTGAACAGATGGCTAAAAGGATTGGCTCACTAAATTGTGGACCAGTCATTTGAATCCCAATTGGAATTCCATTTTCCGAACCATAAGGAAACGTGATCGATGGCAGTCCGGCGAGATTCTGTGGAACTGTGTCTGGCATTACCGAGTTTCGCAATGGTTGGCGAGAGCCATCAATGACCACAAAATCTGGGTCAGAAATAGTGCTTGGTCCAGATTCGCCAACTAAAGAAAAGTAGACATCAACGGATTCAAAAATTTGTCTGAACTGATTTTTGACGAGTGTTGCAAATCGTCGGGCTTCGATGTATTCACTTGCTGTGACCAAAGATGCTTTCTCTAATCGATCACGAACATCTGATCCATATTTGTCCGCATATTTTGGGAATAATTTCATGCTCGTGTTATGGATATGAAATGCTTCAGCCATTTGGTGCGGAACAAAGTGCTCGAAACATTCGCGTGAATCAGGGGGGGCGATTTCAGTGAATGAGGCACCGTGTGCTTTCAAGTTGTTGCATAAATCCAAAATCGAATTGAGTCGCTCTTTCGATCTGACTGACGCGTTTAGGTTCGGAGAAATTCCACATTTGACCGTATGAATTCCTTTGAAAAGGTGATCAACCCGAGACGGTATAGGCGTATTCAGTGTTGCGAGATCATTTGGGTTCTCGCCAGCAGTTGCAAAAAATGCTTCTGTAAGAAGTGTCGTTGATACAGACAAAAATCCAGGTGTATCGAAAGATGGGGCGAGGGACATGCCACCGTTTCTCGAGATACTTCCCCAAGTAGTTTTCAATCCCAGTACTCCGCAAAATGCTGCCGGTATTCGAATAGAGCCACCCGTGTCACTTGCAACAGCCAGCGGTACAAGTCCAGCCGAAACAGCCGCGGCAGAACCGCCGCTTGATCCTCCTGGCACTAATGATGGATTCCATGGGTTGAAAGTTGAACCGCGACTTTCGTGTTGGGTTGTTATACCCCAGCCAAATTCGTGAGATCGAGTAGTTCCGACAACAATCGCCCCAGCTTTTTTAAGTTTTGCGACAACGGTCGCATCGGTGAGAGCAATACTCCCAGCTCTCGTTAAGGATCCGTATGAGTTGTCGGCACCTGCCACGTCAAAAAGCTCTTTTACTCCAATGGCAATTCCACTGAGAGGTCCTACGTATTCCTCATCCTTGATTTGCTTGTCGAGTGCCTGCGCTTCAAGTTCCGCTCGAGATGCCAAAATCTCGACAAAAGAATTAATTCCATTATCAGAATTTCGAATTCTGTCAATAGTTTCGACAATTTGGTTGGTGACAGATCTAGGATTTTTCAGGGGAGTACTTCCGGTACGGATAGATATCCTGCGCGTTCCAGGGATGGCACGCCACCAAGAACCCAAAGTATGACCATGTCTTCATCACTTGTGCAGCATGCAGAGTGAGGTGTGTTCATTGGGACGAACACAACGTCTCCGGGTCCAATTGAGTAAATACTGTCGCCGACTCTGTGCCATCCAGAACCGCTCATAACAATTACAACCTCTTCGGCTAAAGGGTGAAGATGGTGCTCATGCGTTCCGCCTCGAGCCGGATAAATGGTTTGTCCAACCCCAACGTGTTGAGAGCCCTGTCGAACATCATTGACAAGCCATCGGACATCTAGATGGGAAAATGCAGTATCAGAGAGATCCGACGGATCCGTTGTTGCAGGATTTACTACGAATTCTGTCATGGCTTCCTTAACTGAGCATCTGCTCGGTATCGCTCGGTGATTTGAGGGCCAAACTACCTTGTGATATAATAATATAACCTCAATATTGTGGGGTCAAATCGAGATTTAAGGGGAGTTCGAAGGATGGAGTTATCAAGCATCTCGACGCACGAACACTGCAGATCTCAAAGACTGAGCATTGACGAAATATGCGAGTTCACGGAAAAGGGCTTTGTTCGAATCGGTCGAGTAATAACCGATGAAAAAATTGCCAAGCTGAGATCAATCATCGATAAGTGTCGTAGCGCAGGTCAGGAAGTTGACCTCCTCGACCCTAAGCAATGGGAATTGGGCAAAAACGGAGTGCCTCAAGAGCCTGGGAAGACGGTTTCTTTTCTCTTTAATCTGTGGCGCGTTGAGGATGAATTTAGATCGCTCACTATGGACAGCAGATTTGGGGTCTGGGCTGGCCAATTACTTGGATGCAGGAGTGTTCGGGTTCTCGAAGATAATGCACTATCGAAGGATCCTCGCACAGGAGGCGCATTGAAGTGGCATCAGGATTTCTCATATTGGCCCCTGGCACAACCAAATGCAGTCACACTTTGGATTGCTTTGGACGATGTGACCTTGGAAAATGGTGCTGTTCAGATGGCAGTTGGAAGCCACCTCATGGGTGAGCGACTGCCTGCGGTTTTTGGGACCGGGGCAACCTACTTTCAGGAGCGACGGCCTAAATCGGTGTTGCCCATAGTGGACCCCAGGACGATCAATTTGGATGTCGAAGTACTGCATTTGAAGGCTGGAGAAGCAACGATTCATCACTCACTCACGTGGCACGCATCAGGAGCGAACAATACAGATGGTCCACGAAGAGCCGCAGTATCACGATACGTGGCAGACGGAACAACTTGGCTTGGTGAAAGACGTTATGAATACAACTATTCAACCGAAGAAGCTGGATTAGTAATCGGCGACCCAATAGGCGGAGAATATTTCCCACTACTGGAGAATTTGTAATGGCAGTTGAAACTAAACAATTTCTTCGACTCGAGAATGCCAGAATCGCCACCGGTGAGAATTCGGTAGTTATTGATAATGGTGTAATCGTTATCAGTGATGATCGAATAGCTTGGGTCGGAGACGCTCGGGAGATCCCGAAAGAGTTTCAGTTTGCTGATCAGATCGTGGATTTGGATCGCAGAACGGTTATCCCTGGTCTTGTCGACACTCACATGCACATAAGTTTTGGAGAAGCACAAAGCGAAGAGGAGCTTTCAATTCATACGCCGATGGCGTACCGCGCAATTCGTGCGAGTGTAGATGCGCAGAAAGTGATTCGAGCTGGAGTAACTAGCGCTTGTGATCCTGGTGGTCCGATTGGAATCGCTACTGCGGTAAGGGATGCAATCGATGCAGGGCTGGTTGTCGGACCAAGAATGGCTGCAGCCGGTAGACAAATCACAACCCAATTAGGGGTCGGGGACACATTGCCAGAACCACTCGGTGACTTGGCTACATCATTTGGCGCTCTCGTTCGCTCAAAGAATGAAATAGTTCAAGAAATTCGAAACGAAGTTAAGGCAGGAGTCGATCTCATTAAGTTGGCTGGTTCCGGACCAGGCACTGAAGAATTTGGTGCATTCGATTTTGAAGAGCTTTGCGTAGCAGTAGCTGAGGCGCATCGACTGAGCAAGCCGATAGCGATACACGCACGTAGTCGACA
>Ga0194055_10002818_pt1 | contig 13657 bp, 15 predicted proteins | sample SepL449m_MetaG_FD_155482 | JGI IMG/M metagenome (GOLD analysis project Ga0194055, IMG submission 155482) | Anoxic zone freshwater microbial communities from boreal shield lake in IISD Experimental Lakes Area, Ontario, Canada - Sep2016-L442-9m | ecosystem: Environmental > Aquatic > Freshwater >... | reverse complement strand
CCACACGCCCTCCGTTCCAAAGCAAAAATATCGGGACCTCCCCTGCCGATCTCGCCTTCCCCCTTGACATCCAAACCACATCCATCCATAACCAAAGCACGCCTCTCCGCCATAGCTTGATTTCCATCAACTCTGGCCGAATAACGGGGTCTCCCTCAGCGTTCGCTCACAGAATAAAAAGATGAAATACAACGTGAAATACGTAACTCTCGCCCTTTTCGTACCCCTTATCGCTTTTGCTCAGGCCAATGCTGCACCCAAGGAGCAGGAATCAGTCGGAGTCTGGAAATCAGAATCGCCAGACGGAAACTATTCCGGCGCCATGCGCCGCAGGCCCACTGTCGATAATCCAAATAATATTGAATTCGATGGCTTCCTACTGGAGATATTCCCAATTCAAGAGAAGAAAATACCCAAATCGTTGGGCGAGCTGTATTTTGCCTTTTACGTAGGAGGGCGTCTTCCTGCGGTGCTTAAATGGACTACAGACTCCAAATTTCTCGTATTTACGACGGTCAGCTCACAGGGACATTCGCCATGGCATTTCACTACCTATGTATTCAGTGTGTCCGCCAAAAAGATCGTGTGCCTTGACGATGTGATTGGACCGGTTGTTGACAGCGATTTCAAGCTGGAAGGTCCCCACACGGGAACGTTTATAATAGACGAGCAATTTCCGCGTGGGGAACACCCCGAACCACTTAAGTTGGACATCTCACTACTGTTCTCAGAAGATCCAAAAGAGAAAATCGAACAAGCGGGCGCTGACCAACCGGCTACCCAGCCCGCAGACAAGCCTTCCGTGAGAGATCAACCCTCAACTCCCACGCCGAAGGAAGTCCCCCGGTAGCCGGTGGCAGGCCCTTGACGTTCGCCCAACCAACAGCTCCACTCGTAATGCCATCAGAACAGCAGCCCATCACATTTCGCTGCCGACCTTCACCGAAGGCTACGCTGCTTCGTTGTCTATTCTTCGGCGCTTGTGCCGCCGTGATTGGCCAGGAGGCATCCACGAACACGAAAGGCCTGATCCTAAACGGGATCATCGAGTTCAGTCCGTCTAGTGCATCGGTCTTCTATTGGGTTCTGGCTCTTTTATCCGCTCTATTTGTCCTAGAAGGCGGCTGGACGCTCCTCACTACTTTTATTCAAGGTGTCCCCGACGTAGTTCTGACGGACGACGCAATTTCGTTTCCGGTAGGCTTTCCGATCAAGCGGGCCTTCAGTCTGCCTTATTCTCAGGTCACCGAACTGAGCCAGCGCGAATTCAGGCGTCAGCGATTCCTCATCCTGCACACCGCTACGAAGCAGCACCACATATTCATGAACTGGCTTGGATCGAGGGATGCAGAGGCTGCGCTTCTTCAAGCGTTGGCTCAGCGTCTGGCTGCGGTGAGCACTAAACCGCAGGCATGAATACCACATCTACAGCCAGAACAAGGGCGAACAAAACGGATGTAGGCAACAGCTCGAATGGCATCTGCCGTGTCATCGACGCCTCCCGCTCGCCGTCGCCTGATCCGAAACGTTCTGCCAATCGCCAAGACAGAGTCTCGCCCGGGAGGGTGCTTTACGAAGACCAATCAGCGAGTAGGATCACACGGCATGGAGACGGTTTACATTGAGACGACGATTCCCAGCTACCTGACGGCTCGCCGCAGCCATCAGGAGCCGCTGGCATATCATCAACAGATCACTCAGGACTGGTGGGATCATGAGCGGACGCGGTTTCGTCTCTACTCGTCGATTGCGGTGCGCGCAGAGATTTCCAAGGGCGACGCCTCCGCTGTCGCAAGACGGTTGAAGGTGATGATGGGCATACCAGAGTTGGATGTCACCGCAGAGGTTGAGCCGCTTGCCGATTCCAACGTCCAGCTTCTGCAACTGCCTCCGAACGCAGAGATGGATGCAACGCACGTTGCTTTTGCAATTGTTCATCGGATGGACTACTTGCTTACATGGAACTGCACGCATCTTGCGAATGCCACGCTCCAGAAGACATTGTTTGAGTATTGCACTTACCACCACCTTCACATGCCCGTGATTTGCACTCCTGAAATCCTCACCAAGCCACAGAGATGAAAGACCCCATTGTCCAAGAAGTCCGTGAAGCCAGAGCCGCTGTCGCCGCCGACTTTGGTTTCGACCTCCACAAGTTCTTCGCATGGGCGAAGACGCACACCGCCGCTGAGCGCAAAGCCAAGCACTGGCTGCCAACCGGCCCAAACAAAACGCTGGAGACAGCCAGCGGGGCGGTCTCCCCCTTGGCTCGGAAGCGCCGCGGGGGCCCCGCCCGTGCCTCAGCTTAGTCGTTAGGCGTTCTCGCACCTCTCTGATAGATGCGGCGAAGTAAGCGGGAAATAGCCACCAGTAACGATCCTGATCCGGCTCCCCAATGGCGAGGATTGCAATAGCCAGATTGGGAATAAGCCAACCGAAAAATCCCCAGAGCAGGCTCCCGAACACTCGTCTGGCAATGCTGGAACGTTGCCTCGGGGAATCGGTGCTTGGGTTCATTGGTGAGATGCGTTCGTCGTCGACTCACCCCCAAATCAGGCGAGCGGGGTGCCGCGATGACCCGGCAGATGCCACACGGGGCGTTGGCCGCATCCGTTTTGTTTGCCCCGCTTCATTGCATGGTGATTTATATCTGAATCGCGGGCTTCCGTCCCTTGGAAAGATCAATGATGGCGGTCCTCGTGCTGGGGTGAAACGAGATCCCCGCAATCCAATGGCGGTGATCGTCTCCGTCGATCGTGTGCACTACCGTCTCTCCAGAATGGTCAGTGACCCGCAATTCCGTGGAGTAGAAGTCGCTGAAGTTCCAATACTGAACCACGGATGGCGGCGCGCCGACTGCCTGGGTGAAGGTGGCGGACCAACCCGCGTGACACCGCCGCGGTTCGCGACAACGCGTGGTTGGGCACGGGGATCATTTGGTTTTGGGCTTCGCCGGTGCGCTCTGGATGCGGACAAGAACCGTGTCCAGTGACTGCCAAGACAGGGTATTCCGCTCACCGGGGATATACCACTCCACCTCGGTGTCCTTAATGGGGCGGACACTCAAATGCCAGTTGCAGCCAACCAGAAATTCACCGGCGTGATGGAGAAAGACAAGGAAACGACCGGGTTTGAAATGAACCTGAGCACAAATAAACGACTCGCCCCCGTAAATCTTGATCTCCTTCGGCAACTTGCCCTTGAGGGTCTGTTGAACCGTGGCGTGGGCAATCTCACCGTAGTCGAAGGGCTGGGATTTCGTTTCAGCCTTCTCGACGCGGGAGATGTCCACAATGGCGATGACCTCGGCACGCTCAATCATCTCGTCCTCGGGAGCGTAATACGCTTTGGCGTCGGCGTGTGGCACTGCGCCAGCCAGCGATGCAGCGAAGAGGACGGCGAGGAAATTCCAGAGATTTCTTTTTGGGTAGCTCATAGAGTGGGTGAGGAGGGCGGCGGGTAGGTTACGGGTCACTCCAAGGACTCCAAAGGCAATCACCCCGAGCAGTCCACTGATCATGGTGAGCATTCCGAGAAGAGGCATGTTTTGCAGAAGGAAGTGGCCCCCGTTCTTCGGCCCCAGTCGGGTGGATGAAAGCGATGGTGGCGGGGATGGTGGAGGATTTAGGGGAGAGTCCGCGGGGATGCAATGTTCAAAGAGGAAACGCCGAAACTAGGTGGGGGCTGGCTGGTTTTGATGCCGCCTCCTCGGCTTGGCGACTTTGGATTCCGTGGCCTGCTTGCCCTCTCTTTTTACAGAAAAATCATTGCTCAGCCCCAGTCGGTCATTCAGCCTCGAGCATTTCCCTAACTTTTTATGAAAAAACTCTGGTTACTTCCCCTAAGCCTCACCACTGCCGTGCTTTTTTGCGCCGAAATCCCCTCGGCATTCGCCCAGGATGCCCCGCCAGCTGAAGTCGACGATTCCTTGCCCCTGGAGAAGTTGCCGGAGCGGATCAAGCAGATTGATGATGATTTCAAGAAGCGGGCGGGTGCCTTCGTTGCTGTCGTGGATGCGGAGGCCGCGGCGAAGCGCATCAGCGAAACCTTTGCCCAACTCCTCCGAGCACTGGCTCTAGCACCGCAGTTCAATTTCAATGAGTTAAGCATGAATATCCCGCAGAAAAGCGGGGCGATCTCTGCTGAGCAGCCCGATCCAGGGACGGGGGCGCCGGGTGTCCGGAGCATCCCGCCGAGAAACGAGGCCATCTATGCGGCGTCAAAGGAATTGGAGGCGGCCGCCAAATTACAGCAAATCCGCATCAACGCGGTGATCAGCGACTTCTCGAAAGTACTCTCCCAGCGCTTGAGCGCCTCGGTGCTCGGAATGCCCAAGCCAGAGGAACTCGCCACCTTGATTCAAACGATTGAACGGATTCAGGGCACGATGCGGCGGAGAATGCTCAGCATCAGTACCGGAAACGGATCGGTCTCAAGCGAAAATCTCCTCGCCGCTTTGAAGGCCGTCAAACAACTCGTCGAGGCAGACAATACCCATTCCGCCACCGCAGTTCCGGCGGCAATCGCGGCTTTTCGGAACGGCGCTGCCATGCGTAGTGAATTGTTCAAACAAGATGAAATCCGGGATCTCATTACCCGCTACCTTGAGCCCATGCGCAAAGCGACCGAGGAGCAAGGGATCGCTATTGAGGCCATGATCGAAGCGCACAAGCCCGCCCAGCAAATCGCCACGGCCGTCGAGACCTACACTCAAGCCGTCAAGCAGTTCAATAGCCTCTTGACCGGAGCAGATTACTATAATGGGACGGGGCCGGGCTTCTCGGAGGCGACTGCAGATTTCTACCGCCACGTCGCCGCCGCTCTCCGGTCTTTGGAAAATAACGAATATGAGGCGGCCGATCGATCCTTGAAGGATGCGGCAGGAATGGAGCGCCAACAGTTTGCGCCTTCCAGTATCAGAAACCGCCGAAAGAGTGGCGGCGACTCTGAAGCCAGAGCGCAAATTGTCGGCAGGCTTCAGAAAGAATTGGCGGAAAAATTCACCAAACTCCGCGAGCAAACCAAAGCCGATATCAACACCCGGATTTCGACTTTAAAGGATTCGGCAGACATCACGGCCCTCATCTTGGAAATCGAAAAACGTGCCCGTCCGCTGCGCATGAACAGCGATGGTTCAACGAACGACGAATTGGGGCAACTGAATGTCGCCCTGAGGGAACTGCAACGGGCATGGGCGGCGAACAGCGCGCAAACCATCGCCCGCCTCGATCAGCAAATTGTCATGATTCAACAAGAACCATTAATAGCCTTCAGGAAGGAATTCACGGCGTTACAAAACCGGATTCGGCGAACCCTTTTCGTGGACATCTACAAAGCACCAGAACTCAACGCCCCACCCTATCTAGACAAGGATCCCGATGCCGCCGTGGAAGCCTTTTGCGATGACCTTGTGCTCCGCGGTGATTGGCAGCGCTTGCTCGGTATTCTCCAAAGTCGCACCCCCGTCGTCGTGCAGAGAACTGGCCCGAAGGAAGACGAGACGATCCTCGCCCTTCGTTCCTATCTCTCAGGGAAAAATTCCGAGTTGGCCGAGCAATGGGCCGATGCGGTGCTCGCTTACAAAGTCGTCCTCCGGAGCACCGCCACACGCGCTCCCATTCAGGCCGCCGCCGAAAGCATCAAAGCGATTGCCAAAGCCCATCCCGAAGCAACGCTGAAGCCGCCACTCGAGAAAAAACCGAAGTCAACGCCCCTCCCACCGAAAAGCCCTCCACAAAAACCTCGACTCCTCGGCCAGTAGCTAACTGACAACCTGCGGGGAATTGGCTTTCGCCCCCCTGCCGATAGGCTTGCGCCTCGCTTTGCGTCCAAAGCACGGGAGATGCGGGGCGACGGCGGAGAGAAGAAGGCGAGCCTCCGACGGGCAATAGCCAGATGCCTCGCACCGAACGAGAAACAAACGAACGCCCATTGCCGTGCGACTAATGCCGCCACCCGTGCCGAACTGATCCACGGAGTCGCTCCGATCCACTCAGACCCGATTATTTAGACAGTCGAAACTTGCCGTTGCCACCGGAATCAACCTCGATGAGATAATTTTCCCGGATGGAGAATTGATCTTCAAGGAGAACAGTTTTCGGGTCGGCCAGGGAGTTTGCATTGGGGTGATAGACGTAGCCGATGGGCTCGCTCGGAGCAAACGGTGAGACGAAGGTAGCGGCGTCGGGCAAATAATTCGGGACGAGGCCCTGCAGTGACGGCGGAAATTTGCCTCCATGATCGTCGGCATACAATTTGCAGGCCATGGCGATTTGGCGGGCGTGGGAAAGAGATGCGGCAGCTTGGGCCTTGCTGCGGAGCGAGGTGACCATGGGGGAAGTGGCCACGGAGTTGGCTGGGGTGGAGGAGGTTGGGGACTCCAATTGAATCGATTGATTGATGGCGAGCCAGCCATTGGGCAAATGAGAGATGACCGTATAAAAGGAATGCGATTTATTTGCTTCGAGGAGCTTTTTGACGAGCGTCAACTGTGCGGGGGTGGTGCTTGGTTGCGTGGCAATCATTTCTTTTTGGAGGCGGACGACTTGGTTGCCAGCGAGGGCGGTGGCGATGAAAAATCCGTTGCCCATTTTAGGAAGTCCACTGGCGAGTTGGCTAAACTCGGAGGTATTCTTGAATCCTTGGCCGGTGGTCTTGGCGGCAATGATCTCTCGGACAATTTTTTCTCCAGTGGCCACAATCAAGTAGCCACCCCATTGGGCGATCGTGGGGCAGACTTCTAGAGGGAGATCGTTTAAGGGTGGCAGAATCCGCAGGTGAAGATCAGCTTGGTCGATTTTCGTGAGGTGGTCATGGGACTCAATCAACTTGTCCATTTGGCGGAAAATCCGCTCACTTTTGACTTGAAAAAGCAAGGCGACTTGAGGGGCAGGGAAGGAAACTTTTTGATCGGGAATCGGCAGCGCAATCGGTTTGTCGGAATCAAGGGTAATAATAATCCCCACCGAATCAGCAAGTGAACCAAGCGCGTCTTGAAGACTCAGACCTAGTTCCGTGCTGAATTGGAGGAGGGCTTTTTCAAGAGTCGTTTTGGCCTCAGGAATGTCGGATTGGGCGACCTCCTTTTGGAGAAAGGCCACAATGGCGTTGGCGTCGCAGTTTGCGAAGCCCGCGATGGCGGTATGAGGAGGAAGAAAGTCGAGCGCCGAGAGCGTTTGGGGAGTTTTACCGAAGGCAGACCAAAAAGGACGATCGCCTTGGCCAGTGCGATGGTGGACAAAGAGTTTGTCTCTCGAAACCTTGGGGGCGATGGCGAAAGAACTGGCGCCCACGCCTGTGGAGTGTTGCACGCCACTGTGGGTGTAGAGGTTGTCGGCAAACTTGATCAAACTTTGGTAGGTCTTTTGGTCAAGAGGGGTGGCGGCTCCTGAGGTGGATTGAAGGAAGTTGTGCCAGTTGCCTAGCTGCGAGGTTAAGTCTGCCAACCACTTTTCGGTGCTGACATAGGCGTAAAAAGAGCCGCCCCGGTCAAGTTGTGCAGTGACTTCATCGAAGCTGTTGGGTTCGGCAGAAACAAGGACTGGAGAAGTTTCACGGGTGGCGGGGGGCGTCGGCTTAGCGGTGACTGAAGTAATTTGACTGGGGGCTTCCTCCTTTTTGCAGGCGTTAAGGAGGATCAGCGTCCATCCGCACAAAAGCAGCGGCGCCCAAGCTGATGGAAAGAATCCCCAGAGATTGGTTTTGGGGAGATCGCTGGCCGGACTGGGTTTGGATGAAGTTTTTTGCATGAAATTCTTTGGGGTGGTTGCTAGGGATGGCAAGGCTCAGAAAAGGGCGAGAGACGATACTTAGGGACGAATGGCATTTGGGCAAGCCTGAGAATTTTTACGGACTGGAGAACTGGGCTAATGAAGATCGGGACAGACCTTTTCCATTCCAGATGAGAAAGTTATGCCTCCTTTCCAGCTCATGAATCATCCTCAAACTTCGCACCCAGCCTCCCAGGGCTATGGGCCACGATTCTTTGACTCCGTTGTGAATCAAAAAATCGACAGGCCTCCGATCAACACTCTCCGCCTGATAGAGAAGGCGACCAAGATCAGAGAGCACGCCGTGGGTGAGGAGAACGACGGGCAGGATACGGGCAGCTCCAAGAACTCCAAAGAAAATCACCCCGAGATGTCCGCTGATCATGGTGAACCTTCCAAGAGGAGGCATGTTTTACAGAAGGCCCAGTCCGTCCTCCGATTGCTGAGGTAAACTGGAAAAGAGACGATGCCCGGTGTCGGACTGGCGCGACTGCTTAGCCTTCATCGCGTAAGTACTTTGCCAGGAACGCTGAGACTTTAGCCTCATATTCGGTGGGTTGAAACCGATACAAATTAATGTGTCCCGCTCCTTCGACAATCCAGAGTTCCTTGGGAGAGTTGGCCGCCGCATAAATCCGCTTTGTCTCGGGCAGAGTGGTCCGGAGGTCCAACGCCCCAGAAATGATCAGCACCGGCGACTTGAGCGAAGCCATGTCGGCGATGGGACGCAGTTGATCGGGAGAAATGCCCAGCCGCAGAGGCAGCTGCCAGAGGAGCATGGGGGCCAGTAAATCGCCGATTCGCCCAAGGTAGAGATCCAGTCTGTCGGAGAGGGCCTCCCTGATGGTTGGAAACATCGACTCCAAAATCACGGCACTCGGTGCGGGATCGGGCTTCGCAAGCACCAGCGATGCCGCCCCCAGCGACGCCCCGATGACCCCGACCTTTTCCTCGGGCAGTTGCTTGCGGAGATATTGGAGTGCAGCTCTGACACCCTCCGCTTCGTTCAGGCCGTAGGTGATGTGTGCGCCCGTGCTTTCTCCGTGTGCAGGCAGATCAATCAGGAGGACAGAATACCCCAGTTGATGAAGAAACTGCGCCCGCCCGACCATATCGTGTCGATTTCCACGGACTCCATGAAGCAGGAGCACCGCACCACGAGTTGGTTTTCCAGGAATGAACCATCCCGAAATGAAGTCGCTCCCTGAGGTCGTGATCTGGACGGATTCAACGGGAAGGCTCTTCGGCGGATGGCCCACTCCTTTGCGTGACCGCATGAGCAAGGCCTGACCAGCCCCGAAATAGGCAAGCACGAGAACGGTGAAGATGCTCAAGAAGGCAATTTTGAAGCGGCGGATCATGGATTTAGGCGAATGACCTCAAGCTGAGCGACGGCCCCGCGTGTTCGCTAGAAGTATGAGCGGAGAGGATGGGCGCAGGAAGTTTTGAAAATCTTTTTTCATCGATGCTGCTTTGCGTTTGTTGAGCGGGGCCAGTTCGCTGGACTCACGAGGGAGCGGAGCGTGGGGCGATGTTGGGAGTCTGCGGTCAGTTGGAATAGAAGAAATACCAATCGATGAACTGGCCTGGGTCTGTGAAGACGAGAACGGCGGAAGCCAGCCAGATAGCAAGGAGGCAGAGGAAACGACGAAACGAAATGACGGCTGGCGCAATGAGAGAAAGGCCAACGGACGAGACAACCCACGAGACGAAGAAAAACGGCAGCAAGAAACTGCCGTCGCCGACAAGCATCCCGTGAAGCGGAAAGGGAAACGAGGAGTGGCCGAAGTCGGAGAAGGGCGTGGGCCAGACGCCTCCAGTAAATCGGACTCGGACGATGAATCCGTAGAACGCCAGCAGCCAGCAGAGCGGAACGAAACCGCCACCATAACAAAAAACCGCCGCCGCGATCTGAAGCGCGCGGCGCCAACCAGTGTCGTGAACCTGGGAATCGGGGGTTGAAGTTGCGTTTCTCACGGGATGCGTGCTCATCTGCCTAATCACGGAGGTGACCGACCGCCACCGATCGGAACGAAGGGGCGAACGCCCCACTCCCGAATTGCCGTGGGGCCACACAAGGAGATGCGAGGTGGCGGTTCGCTCGAACACTCTTGCAATGCTTCATCTTCACTGTTTTCTCAGCTTCTTCCATGGATCGTTGTCGTCGAAGAAGCTGTGGGCAAAGTCTCCAGACTCGTCCGTTCGCTGGCGATAATCGTTGAAATCCTCGCCTGCAATGAGACGTCGGATGGCTACGGCGGCTTCGGCAGGCTCCAGCTTTAGTCCGTAATACTCGTTCCGCGGCTTACCTCCTTCACCGGTGATGGTGTTTTTTGCCGGCAGTCGAATGTATGTGACCGTCTCCTCGTGCATGCCAATCGGCTTCCCCTGGCCGTCGAGCTCGAGGATGAACCACAACTCAAGAATTCCATCCCAGTCTCCCGCTTTCAAATGATACTCAATCACCGGAAGGACGGTCCCGCCGTTCTCATACGTCGCGAAATCGGCATCGATGATCGCGGATTTGGGCAGTGTTGCCAAAATTGGGCGCTGCTCTTTCAACCACTTCTCGTAGGTTCCCCTCTTGAGCATGATCGAGATGGTGTCGCGATCCTGCCGCTTGCATCCTGCAGGAAGAAGTCCCGCCATCAGAACGAATAGAGCAGCGAGGTTAGTCCAGCGCGCGCTCATCGTGGATAACGCCAAGCGCAGCGAACGAGGGGCGTTGTCCGCCGTTGCCACCACTGACATGTTCACCTTGGGATTCATGGTTGGAAACCTATCCGGGTGGCGTGGGGTGATCGACCTTTTCCATCTGGTCCAACCGTTTGTTGACGCCAGCCCCTTTGCTGTATTCGTAGCGCAGCACATCGCCCTCAAGGGAACGCACCTTGGGATACTCGTAGTCAATCCCTCCGGGAGAACCGGTCCCCCTCGACGGAAGCCGCAGATACTCCCCTTCAACGAAGTGATTGAAATCCAGATGGATCCACAAATAATTCGAGCAGGGCCCACAGTCATTCGGGATCTCTTCTTCAATGAGAAGCGCCCGACCGCTGGGGTCTTGAACGATGCGAATCCAGTTTCGCGGATCGCCATTCGTCACCGACCCAAATCCTCCAAGGCTGTGCGCACTCTCCATGACGACGCTCCGCTCTTCTTGGCCTGCGGCGGTGTAAGTGATCTCGTAAAAGGAGTAGGATCTGCCCGCCTGTCCTTGCGGTCCCGCCTGAAAGCGCACGTGAAAATCACCCTTCCTCCACTCGGCCGAGGTGGGAGACTTTCCGTGGCGGGGAATGGGGGTTGCGCATCCGATGAAAAGGAGGATGAGCAGAGAGGTGAATGCTCCGAAACGCATGGGTTTTTCTAGCGAACACCTAAGTGCTGGCAAACAGAATCGCGATCTAAGAATGTTCGCTGGGTTCTCATAGAAAAGGAGAGGATCTGTCTCTGAGCATGGCCTTGAGCTGTTCCAGCGCTGGCAGATGATCCTTCATCCAAGGAAATTCATGGGCATTCTCAACGAGTTTGAGAACCTGGGCCTCCAGCTTCGAGCCCGGAACTAAGACGACTGCTTCACCGTCATTAAAGCTCCGCTGCAGGGAAATCACCCGCTTCTCGGAAGATTGCATCGGACTGAGGGCCACCAAATAGACGATCAAACCTTCATGGTTGATGAATCCGTAAGCAAAAGATCCGCCGTCACCAAAGACGCTGGAATAGGCGTAGTCCCAGTGGTCCGATTGGGTGACGAGTTGAGTCGCCGAGGTTGGGTTTGGCGGACTTTGCTTTTGGCACCCAACCGTGCAAAGGGCGATCGCGAGACTGATGGAGAAGGTCTTCATCCCCAGCGAACGGTCCGAAGCTCCACGACAGACGGAACCGTTCGCGGTGGGGGCGTGTGCCATGCTCTCTGCAATTGGTTCGCTAAGTTCTGTTTCCGCCCTTGCTCACTCTTTTACATCAAAAGGCCCGAGCAGATCCCAGAGCGATTCCAAATCCGTAATACGATGCTTAGTGATCTCCGCGTAAGCCTGATTGGCGACTGTAGGCCGAATGGATCCACCTTCAAAAAAGCTTGCACGAAAATCAACCCCTTTCCTTCGGTATTCTATCCAACACTTCTTCAGATCCTCGAATTTATTCCGATCTGTGGCGCTAAACTTCGTCGCAAGCTTCTTCTCCAGCAGAAGGAGCTTGGCATCCAAGTATTCGCAGATCTCCATTGAAGTAAAATTCATCTCCCGCTGCGTCTGCGCTTTCCGGTATACTGAAGTCAATCGTTCCAATTCAGGATCGGGCGGAACTGCCCCATAAACGGTCATTCCAAAGAGCAGACTTACGAGGCAGAGAAGAATACGCATATTAAAGTTTTGCCGAAAGGCGTCTTATTATGTGACTAGACGTGATGTAAAGCGACCAGTCGTGGCTTGCAGTTAAAAGCAAACCTTAGCTAGATCCCATATATAATACTCGTTCCGTCTCCGTCAATACGAACAATTGCCGGTAGTGAAACGCTCTTCTCACGGGCTGGTGTATGCGGCGCCCGCCAGTGGAGTCCGACACCGAAAAGCGATCCCTCGAGGGTCAGCAGAGATCAGCAAACGCGGTGGTGTCCCGATGTCATGGGAGCTTCCAGCAGGCAGCTTTCCACCGATCCAGTTTAGTCATCTCGCAGACTGCGGACGCCGCGACTGGGCCGCTTGATGCCGTGCGGTTCGATTTCGTTGGTGGTAACGCGGGCATGCCCGAAAAGTTCCCAGATGGTGCCGAGGACGCAGTGATTTTGGAGGCGATGAGTAGCAAGGCGATCGCCCGAAAAATGCCCAAAGGAACAGGTCCGAGTGGCACTCGGAGTTTTAGAAAACCTCCCCGAAGTTTGGAGGTGGCGAATCGTTGTCTTGGAAAGTCGGGCGATCACAAAAAGCCCATACCTCGCGGACGATTGATAAAGATACCACCTTTTCCTCATCAACGCCGTTGACTTCTTCCGTCGCTTCCCCGAAGAAATCAGCAATGCTCACCCCCACACCTCCCCCTACCCGATCTCTCCTCACCCTCCTTTCCATTTTCCTCTCCACCTTCCTCACCTCAATCGCCCTCGCCGAACTTCCCCCATCTCCACCCCAAACCACCACCGCAGTCTCTCCGCCAGCACTCCTTCTCGCCAATGTCTGGAACCCCTCCATCGACCCCACAGGGTGGTGGATTAGCGAAAAATACGACGGCCAACGCGGCTTCTGGGATGGCCACAAACTCTTCACCAGACACGGCAACCCCATCATCGCCCCAGACTATTTCCTCGCCCAACTCCCCCAAAATATCCCCCTCGATGGCGAACTCTGGCTCGGACGAGGCCAATTCGAAGCCACTCTCAGCGTAGTCAGCGCCCACTCCCCAGACGATCGCTGGAAAAAAATCCGCTTCATGGTCTTCGATGCCCCTGCCGCCAAAGGCTCTTTCGAAAAACGCCTCAAATTCCTCCAATCCACCATCTCCACCGAAAATCCTTACGTCAAATTAGTCGTCCAATACCCCTGCAAAGGCCGCTCCCACTTGATCGCCGAACGCGACCGCATCGTCAACCTCGGCGGCGAAGGCCTGATGCTCCGCCAACCCGAGTCCGCCTACGATCCCCGACGCTCCCCCACCCTTCTCAAGGTCAAACCCTACGACGATGCCGAAGCCACGGTCATCGCTCATCTCCCAGGTAAAGGGAAATTCACAGGAAAACTCGGCTCTCTCCGCGTCAAAACCACCGAGGGCATCGAATTTTCCATCGGCAGCGGCCTCTCCGATGCCCAACGCTCCACCCCTCCACCCCTCGGAACCCTCATCACTTATCGCTTCCATGGCCTCACCAAAAATGGCCTCCCCCGCTTTCCCTC
>Ga0194055_10002813_pt1 | contig 13666 bp, 3 predicted proteins | sample SepL449m_MetaG_FD_155482 | JGI IMG/M metagenome (GOLD analysis project Ga0194055, IMG submission 155482) | Anoxic zone freshwater microbial communities from boreal shield lake in IISD Experimental Lakes Area, Ontario, Canada - Sep2016-L442-9m | ecosystem: Environmental > Aquatic > Freshwater >... | reverse complement strand
GTGGCGGGGGGATTGCCGGGTTCAGCAGGCTTTTCTTGTGCCGATGTTACAGAGACGCTTCCGAATACCCAGCTTGCGGCAAAAAGGATGCTGGGGGCAATACTGAACAACATGTTTCGCGACATATAACTACCTCACCTCGAAGGAATGAAACCTACGCACTATGATAACCCGAGGGTTTCGGTCGAGGAGCTCGTATCGTTGGTTAGGTTGGAAATTCGCTTAGCATTCGTGAATCCATTTTGGGATACAGAGCGATCGTTTTCATCGTGGATACGTTCGTCGCATTTGATGTTTTGATGGGAATGGGCAACGCATGATCGTAACGATTGATGGTCCGGCGGGGGCTGGAAAGAGCTCGGTATCTAGGCGTCTGGCGGAAGCGTTGGGATTTCATTTTTTGGATACGGGCGCGATGTACCGCTGCGTGACCCTCGCCTGTCTAGATCGCTCGGTACACATACTCAATAGTGAGCACGTGACCGCGATCGCGGAACGGATCGAAATTGCGTGGGATGGCGAGCGTGTGTTGCTGGATGGGATCGATGTCACCGATCGTATCCGCGAATCGTGCGTCAACCAATCGATTAAGGCCATTGCCGACAATGCCAATGTGCGTTCCGCGTTGGTGCAATTGCAGCGGCGCTGGTGTCTAGGTCGGGATGCTGTCACCGAGGGACGGGATCAAGGAACGGTTGCCTTCCCGGAAGCAAGTTGCAAGATCTTCTTAACCGCGTCCTCCCAGGAGCGCGCTAGGCGGCGATGGCAACAACTCCGGGAGCAAGGGCTCGAGGCCGACTATGACGCAATCTTGTTGCAACAAAATCAGCGCGACGAAGATGATATGACTCGAAAATCGGGTGGTTTGAAAGCCGCAGCCGATGCAATTACGGTGCAAACGGATGGAATGTCGGAAGCGGACGTATTGAATCGCTTGCTCGAGATTGTTCGGAGTAGGATGTAGACATCCGCGGCGTCGACCTGTACTTTTTCATGATCAATGCGAGACATGGACAGCAGCAAACCATCGAACGATCGGCAGCCAGGCGAACGTGTCCTGTTTTGGGTCTTTCGTAAGTTTTTTTATAGGTTTCTGCGGCTAACCACGCGCAATGTGATGCCATTGCTCTTCAGCATGCGCGTCGAGGGGAGATATCTGCTACCTGAGTCGGGTGGAGCAATGCTGCTATCGACCCATCAATCGATGATGGATCCGGTTTTGGTGGGTTTGACCTGCAATCGCACCATCAACTACCTAGCGCGTCACACGTTGTTCAAGAACCCTGTCTTTTCGTTCTTGATTCGAATCCTCGATGCGATTGAGATCGATCGAGAGCGAGGGGGACTGTCAGGGCTACGCGAAATGCTCAAGCGGCTCAATCGAGGAGAGGCTGTTCTGCTGTTTCCTGAAGGGACCAGAACGCAAAATGGGCAGATTGGTACTCTCAAGCCCGGATTCATTCCGATCGCACGCCGCACCTCGGTTCCGTTGGTACCGATCGCCATCGTAGGTGCTTACGAATGCATGCCGAAAGGTTCCAAGGGCATCTTCGCAAATCCTATTTGCCTAGTCGTAGGAAAACCGTTCTTGTGCGAAGAGTATTCGCAATGGAGCGACGATCAACTCCTCGAGCAGCTTGGTCGCCGGTTGCATGAATTGCACGACCGAGGGCGATCACTGCTGCCGGATTAGTTTGCCAATGGGTCGCTCATTGGATTCGTCGTCGGTAGCCAGAAGGGGTTTTAGTAATTCCGTGGGTTTTCCTTCTTTTGTGTACCAGCCAAAAACACGTCCCGAGCTATCTGCGGTGATGAGTGAGTCTAGATTATCGGTCGCCTTGCCAGCGAAGCGAACCGATCGGATGCGGCTGCCGGTGTGTCGGGGTAGATTGAATAACGTTCTCGCTTGCTTCTCTAACTGAGGGGATGCAAACCAAGTTCCAAGGGTGCCCGAATCGTCTCCGGCGACAAAGATATTTCCTTCTGGCGAAGTATCCATCACCATATTTTGGCCATTGAGCGAGTTTTGGAAACCGCTTTCAAATTGCGATTTTTCTTGGTTCAGTGGCAGCCAATCGATCCTGCTTCCTTCAGGAATCGCCGAGAGCAACATCAACGACCATTCCTGGATACTTTCCGATGTCGCCCTTTGGCGGAACCAAGCCATCTGAGTGATGCCGTGACTGTCTTGGATCGGGCCATCAGCGATGGGGATTTCCTGACGCTTGAAGGCACCGTTCTCCCACGACGCCCGCTGAATGGTTCCTAATGGAGTCAAGAAGAACCAATCGTCCGAAGTGGGGGACTCTGCCAAATGCAGGACATCCGATTCGATAGCTTGCAGGTTCCATGGTTCTTGGTCTCCGGACGCGGCATAGGTGCATGCAACATTCCTTCCGTCTCCGTCCTGACCAAGAATCCAAAAGCGTTTTCCATCACGAGCCATTTCGATTTTCGTGGCTCGAGTCAACGGATGTTGGATCGGAAGCCACTCCAAGCCATTGATTGAATTGGATTGAGCAAACCATACGGCGTTGTCTCGATGCAATGTTAACCATCGATGTGCCGATGCGTCTGCGATAGCAGCGATGCACCGTGTGCGGTTTGCGATTCGAGAGTCCGTTTGTTGGTTCGCGTTGCGGAGCAAGCGATGAATCGTTCCGTTTCCTTCAACCGCGATCCATTCGTTGGGAACGACGGGTAGCACTTGGCTCACATCGCTTTCAGCGAATACCAATGGACTCTCTTTGAGGTTCCAAGGCGTATCGGAATGGAATACCCAGTAAGCATCTCCAGCTTGCGATTCATCCCTATCGATGGTTGGCTGTAAATCGGAACGGGGCCAACGCAAGGACAGCAGTTGCGTTTTGCGCTGCGTTTCGCTGGTTCGTTTGGCGATACGAATTTGGTCGATTGCATCCGCACCGGGATGGACGTCGAGGTCGACATAGCTCCACGCCGTGTCAGATTCCGCATCGATGCCTGCGAGCAAAGGTGTGCTCCACTGGAAGTCGGTCAAATGGCTGTTCTCCCAAGACAATCGGGCCAGGGCGCCGTTATCAAAAAGCACGAACAATCGTTTGCCATCGGACGACCAAGCCGATTGGACGGGGAGCGAGCGATTGTTGATGGCCAAATCGAAATTGCGGAGATCTTCGTTCTCCCAACTGCTTGCAACGGAAGGGTCGAACAATCGGACCGCTCCCGAATTCGCAATCAAAGTTACCAGGTTGGATTCGACGGGGTGTGGTGTGGAGATCACGGAGCCGAATCGGGTTTCCGGTGGATTGATTCGCCAATCGTCCGTAGAAATCGACCAGTAGGCTTTTCCGTCGGTAATGCCGATTTGTTTGTCCCCACGCAGAAACGTGACTCTGGAATTCATTCCTGATGGCAAAGTTTTGCGAGTGACCATCCGTCCGGTATCCAGATTCCATACGCACAGCTCCATGAGTTGATCTGCGGATCCAAGGTATGCATGCGAGTTCTTACTCAATCGCGCGAGAGTGGCAACCCAGGGTTGGGTGGAAGCTTTGGAAGCGCCTATGATGGTCGAATATGGGGTATGTCCGATGTAGTCATGGGCCAAGCCCGATCCCGAATCCGGAGCGCTCGTCGCAACTCGGGAGATGAGAACGCCGTTGTCATCTACGGCAAACGGTTTGAGTTTCGGATCGAACGCTGCTGCCACGATTCCTACAGGGGCGCGGTCTTTGACAAGGGGGGTATGCAACAAGAGTTCACCGCTGCGCTGGACTTGTTCTTGTCGATTCCATCGCATTAGGGTGCCAGCGATATCACTTGCGATGACCGTATTTCCATCCCTCAGAAAGCGAAAATGCTTGACCGCGCGATCCAATCCGTAGAGAAAGTTGGGTTGCGAGAGTTCCTTTTGGGCATTGAGATTCCAGATAGGAATGACGGTTTCATGAGCGCGGCTCATGATGCTTCCGTCTTCAAAGCAACGAATTTCCTCGACCCGATTGCGATGGTATTTGAGGGGAGAGTATTTATCAAAACCTGCTTCTAGATTTCCCGATAAATCCACTTTGAATTGTTCGTTGCCGTTTTTATCGGTCGCCTTCGTCCAGTTCACTCCAATGGGAACGACGTTGCCATCGTCGTAGCCCAAAACGATGGCATTTCCATCTGGGGTCATGGATGCCGTCGAGAGTTTCACGTTTTTCAACGAGGGGATTTGGACCAATGCGACGCGCTCAGTCGCGAGATCGGCAACGAAACAAGAAACGTTGCTTTGGGGGAGGCGGGAGATTCCAAAAACGTAGTTGGATTTATCACCTCCAAGACCATGCACCGATTCGATGGTTCCTCGAAAGGTCATGACGGAGGGGCTGGATAAGCCATCCTCGAGCACTTTCCAAGACCACAATCCCGTATTGATTCCTCCAAAGAGCCATTTGCCATCGGTCGTAAAGACCACTTGTTGCAGCGGTTTGCGATCGACTCCTTCGACGGTTGACACGATCCCTTTCTCGGGAATCAAAAGCAGAGCGGTCGAATGGTCCGCCGAGTCCTTGCTCAGCAGGATGACTTTGTCTCCGCCGGGTGCAATGGCCAAGCTCCTGATTGAGTCTTCGGAACGATAAACGGGGCGATCATCCCACTTCCATTCAGCCTCGTCTGGCTTGAGCCAGCGGACTTGATGATCGGCATCCGCCGCGACGAGCCAACCAGAAACGGGATCGTAATCCAGGGCTACGTGGGGCGAAGGAGAAGTAAAACGCGGGAGGTCTTCGTTATTGAAGTACTGGATGCGTCTTAAGGCCCAGTTCGACAACATGTCACGGACCGCTTCGGGTGTGGGATCCAATTTCGAATCTTTTGGATCGGGCGATGTTGGCCAAGCCGACGCTAACGAGGCAACATCGCGAATCGATTGGCTGCTTTGCGGGGTTTCAAGCTGGGCGGATTGGGAGTTCGCTAGGGTGATCTTCGACTGGTAGGATCCGAGGATTGCGATTCGCGATTGGCTGACAGCCACTCTCGCATTTTTGTCCGCAAGTACCTTTTGTGTTTCAGCTTCTTCTCTTGCTTCGACTGCTACGTCTTTCGCTTCCTTTTCTTTCTCTCCTGCTGCGACGGCTTTTGCCGCTTCTTCTTTGGCTACGCCTTCAGCAATTTCCGCTTTGTTGCGCTCTTCGGTTGCCTTTTCCGCGGAGGTTTTCGCTTCACCTTCTGCGATCCGAGCACGTGCGGCTTCGGTCTTAGCAATTTGCGCTTGCCATAGTGCATAGCCTGCGAGCACCGATAGGCTAGCCGCGGCAGAGAGGACCACTCCGGCTAGGACTCGTCTGGTTAATTTTAGGCGAGCTTCTCGCTGCAGGTTCGCATCCTTTCTCTCGCGAGCGAGATGCATTTGAGCTGCATGTTCTGCGATATTGGGGTCCATGACTTGGAGGCACAAGTCATAGTCCCCTTTTTCGAGGGCGCTCTTTCCGTAGGCGAATTTCGCCTTGGTCACTCCCTCGATGGCAGTCCTGTTTTCGGGCCAAAGATCGATGGCTTCTTGCATCGAAAAAAGAGCGCGCGAAAAGCCTTGGTAGTCCGATTGATGCAGTGCCATCTCGAGCCAGTCTTCGGCGCGTTTGGTCAATGAAATGCTTTCGGCATGTCGCAAAACTTCGCGGATAGCTTCCTGCATTTCGAGGACGGTGGCGTAGCGATCATCGACTCGGGATGCCATCGCATGCCGTGCGATATCGACCAAGGGATCGTCGATGTCAGTCGGCACGATCTCATTTCGGGTTGCATTGATCAAGCATTCCCGCACGTTGCCGCCCGTATGGGGAGCGTGGCCGGTAATGAGTTCGTATAAAATTCCACCGAGGATGTAAACGTCGCTTCCTTTGCCGATGGCTGAGACATCATGGCGAGCCATTTCGGGGGACATGTAGGCCGGTGTTCCACTCATTCCAAATGGCCTGGTGGGAGGCAATTGAATCGCGAGTCCCCAGTCCATGACGAGAACTTCCCCGAATGCACCCAGCATGACATTTTCTGGCTTCAAGTCGCGATGGATGACATTTCTTGAGTGGGCAAATGCCACGGCATCGCAAACCTTCATGAAGGTTTCCAAGTTCTCTTCCTTGGATCTCTTTTTAATCACTTCTTGCCAGGGCGTACCATCCACCATCTTCATTGAGTAGAAGAGGGTGCCGTCATCCTGCGTCCCAATTTCATGAATGGGTACGATATTGGGGTGATCGAGATCGCCCGTAATCCGTGCTTCGTAAAAGAACTTGCGTCGCGCGTCCTTGGAAACGGCAGCTCCACCTTTGATTGCCTTCACAGCGACGTGGCGGTCCAGAGACTTTTGGATCGCAGAATAGACGACCCCCATTCCTCCTTCGCCTAGCTTCTTAACGATCTTGTAGTCGGGAGAGACAATGCCCGTGGTAATAGGTCCGTCGGGTGCCAACGATCTCTTGCTAATGGACTTCAGCAGCCATTCGTCATCCACGGAGTCAACACTGTCTCCGGTGGATGGTAGGGTTAGACCACCCTGATTGGTTCGCCCACTGGGAATCGAGATGGAAACTTCACCAACGGTCACGTTATCGGATCGGACGTGAATGGTTGCAGAAATAGGGGCCGTCAGACCATCGGCGGAAAAGTCGAGTGTTTGCGAATGCTCCAGCGGTGAAGCATCTACGGTCGCGCCTAGTCCCCCTTTTTGATTTGCGTTGGATGGATTGCTATCTTCCATCGTCCTTGCCGATGCGATATTCGGTTTTTGTGAGGGCTGGCGGTCTTTCGGTTCACGATTCTGCCGGTCTAGTTCATCCACCGAGAATGCAGCACCATCCACCGTGGGGTTTGCGGGTCGCGCGACAAAAGTTTTGTCGGAGGATCCGACATCGATGGTGGCGGAAAGGTCGGCGATCGGTTTCTCTATTCGGTCCGGGACGGTTTTTTTCGACTCAGAGTGCGACCCAATCGCAAAGTCGGTGAGGCTTGGCTTGGTTTTCTCTACGATCGTATTATCCGAAACCGTTTTAGCGGCGGGGGGTGGCGGCGATAGTGTCTCGGAATTGTTTGTAGGCAAACGCGAAGGCGGAGTCCAAGTGAAATCGGTATTGGAATCTGTTTCTGCAAGGGTTTGATTCAGATTTCCTGGATGGGAAGAATTCGCCTCGCCATGAGGTTCGGTCATCTTCTCGTTCTGGGAAGCGGGCGATTGGGTAATGGGAGCGACTAGGAAAGGGATATGATCGGGGAATCCCAATGAGAATTCCGCGTTCTTATCACCATCTGCAATCGTCTTTCCCAAATTAGAAGGGATGTCAGGCGTCGCGCTGCGCTCCTCGTCGATTGTCTTCGAGGAGGAATTCGAGATTGGATCGGAGGGAGTCGATCCATGGGTGCCGGATGGAGTTGGCGTCGCAAACGAAAAATCAACGTTGCCATCCTCTTCCGATAACGTCTTCCCCAACTCCAAGGATGGGTGAGTAGTCGGACGACGGATATCCGGGATCGTGTTGGCGTTGGTGCCAGAAATTGGTCCGAGGAGCGGTGGCGCGGGTTGGGAAGCAGGATTGATTGGGTCCAATGAGAAGTCCAAATTGCTGTCGTCTTCTGAAATCGTCCTGCCTAAATCGTTGGGGGCGCCGCTCACAGTTTTTGCCATCTCAGCTACGGTTCGAGCGGATGGGTCACCGATGGTATTGTCTTTGTCGTGGCGAGCGGACTGTGAACTGTCGATACCACTTAGCGTTTCAGCAATGGTTTTCTTTGCCGAGGTCTGTTGCGGATGTAAGGATAGCTCGAAACCGCATTCAGAACATAGCGAGTCTGAGGGTAGGGACTCCATAACCATCTTACACTTGGGGCAAGAAATCATTTCTTGTTCTCCGGTGCATCGGGTTGTTCGGAGGCATCCTGTTGTGGACTGCGTTCCGAGGATTCGATCAAACCTCTGTCCTGATCTAATTGTTCTGCATTCGATCCATCGACATCAAAGTCGCGTATCGAGAACACTTTGAGAACCTTGGTCCCAATGGATGGATCTTTGGAAATAATCGCATAGACCCCAGACGGTTTTAATGGATCGCTTCGATACTCATCTACCCAGCGCTGCAAATCGGCCGAGGTTGGCGAAACCGATTCCTTGACATCCTTGGATACAACATCGATTTCTCCCGGAGCAAGTTTCTTGCGACTCGTTCCGAGGCCAGGAGCATTGGCAGAATCCACGAGGTCGATTTGGTTATCTAGCATCTTAAGTTGGATGTCATCACGGTTCGGAATTTCGCTTGGGTCGGGCTGCCCATCCTCGTTCACGTCATCGAAGCCAACGCGGACTATCATGACCTCCACGATCTTCGGGGTGATCGACTTGACGGGGGTCGAATTATCGACCAGCGTGTAGATCTGTTCGAGCGTCGGAATCGGTCGGACCTCCATGTTCATGAGTTGCGGGGTTACTCGAATCTCGGAGCTCATAGGTAAACTTACGCGACGTCCTGGTGCGAGAACGTCTTCCACCAAATCGATCGCAGGCGTCAGGTCCACGGTTTTTAGGGATAGATCCGCTTGGCCTGCATTCTCAAACAAGAATAATTCGCTGGAACGCCGGAAGATAGCGGTTGTGGGCAGCATTACATTTGAGGCCAAAAATATGTCCGTGAATGGGATGGCACGCTGAACGACGGCGGCATCGCCCGCCCCTCCATGCGACTGGATGGTTCCGGACGGATTGGTTCCGACCTCTCCGTGGATCAGAGATGCATAGATCTCTGAGGCGACATCAAACATTTGGAGTCTTCCGTCCGCATATTGGATCAGAATCTGAAAACCTCTTTCGCCGGCGACCCCGAATTGAGTCGAAACGCGTTGCAAAACATTTTGGATGCCGTTGTCGGCCTGAGTGTCTGATGCATAGAGCACGGTTTGCGTAGACTGGAATCCAAGTTGAGGCCCTTGCCCACCGTTGAAAGCCGAGGCTTCGAATTGCGGTTGGAGAGCGATGCGAGCCGTATTCGGGTTTCCAGAAACATCGATGACTTGAATTTCGGCACTAGGTGCCATGATCAAGCTACCTCCTGCGATCAATACCATTTTGCCTGCTTGGCCATTGTCGAACACTTGTTCGATCGAATGAGTTACTCGCAAGTCTTGACCTCTGCCGGTTTCAACGAAGAGATTGGTTCCACGACCAAAGGAGGTCATTTGCTGGACTTCTAGGGCTCCCAGGTTCTTCAAGTAAATTCCGTATTGCCGACCGATCGTTTGGATGTAAGACGCGTTCCGTTGCAAGTCCGCAAGACTTTCCCCGCTGATCAAGCGAGGCGAAGTTTGAGCGTTGGGAGAGATGTTCGTCCCGATTGCGTTCAGGTACGCTTGTCCGGTACGATCCGCTTGAGCATTCAATTGAAAAAACTTTGGATCTCCCAAGGTTCCATTGCTGCGTGCAAGTGCATTGACACGTTGAATCTCGGTATCCGCAAGGTGGATAAAAGTGCCTGCTCGCAGATTGGCTTGCGGAGTCGCAATTCCCGTCCGCGCCGTTGAATTGCTCGTCTGCGTATTGGTGATACTTCCAGTACTGTCAATATCGAGTTGCCGAAGCGCGATTGCAGTTACCAAGACAGTGTTGTCACCTTCGCGAACGCTAATTCCGTTGCTGACCAAGCTGAGTTCACCCATGCGAGCTTGCGAGTTCCCAAGGGCTATATCTCCCTGTTCCGCAACTGCTCGGATTGTACCCGTGATGACTTGTCCAGATGTCCCAAACTCAACATTGCTCATTTGCGAGCGTATGTTGGTCGATCCGAGTACACGCAATTCGGAAGCCGAGTCTGTCACAAGAGAAACCGCGTCCCTGGCGTCGATGGTTAGATTGTTGCCAAGAGAAATTGTTAGACCGGGAGAATTTGTCAGCCCGCCCGAGATAGTCATCGATAGGTTACTACCACGGATCGCGAGGGTAGCGGTGCCAGGGGTTGGAAGAACGGGGTTCGCCAGCTGAATATTGCCCGATGAAATGATCGTCATGTTTCCAAGAATACCCGTTTGGATGTTTTCGGAAGCGATCCCAAGACTCTGTGATTGCCACGCGCCAGCACCTCCTAATTCGATGCGCCCGCCTCCTAAACTCACTACGGAGAGTTGACCACTAGGAACATGGAATTGCTCTCCTGCTCGATCTGCTAATTGGATCGCCCCCCCTGCCAATAGCATGGCATTGCCATCGACGCGGACAGATGCGTCTTGATCGATGAGATTCGCGGATGCATTTGTCAAAAACTTCCAATCCGCATGGAGCCCGATGTTATGGCTAATCCCGGCACTCGCATTGGCTACGACGTCCATGCCAACAATAATAGTCAAGTCCCGTCCAACTTGGTGAAAGTTCGGACTAAGGGTCAATCCAGCTAATGGTTGCCAGAGCGTCAAGGAATGAATCGCACCTTGTAGCGTTCCCAAGCTCGGGGATGCAGCCACATTGCGAAGCAAGAAATCGCCGTTTAGGTTGTTCGCTGAAACTAATCCTGCAATCGAATTATCCATCAACATGCCATCGGCAAGTTCCGTTCCACTGGACAATCCAGTTCGTATCAACCTTACGGATCCCGTCGCGCCCTCGAAGCCAAAGACGGCGTCCCCGCGGACCACAACGCCTTGGATACCTGCTCCGGTGTCTATTCCCGATTGCGAAATTATCTCTCGCGATTGGAGTTTCAAGCCGTTGACGTTGACGCCATCCAAGAATGTTTGACTATCTTCCGAAATGTCGGCAATGTTGGCTTTCAATCCCAGGGATCCGAATTGAACAGTTCCTGCCGAGCCGACTCGCACTTGCCCATTGGGTGCATTGAAAAATGCGGATCCTGCGACCTGCAACTGATTCGAGACCGATTCCGCCAAATCAACGGATTCTCCGGTCATCCAAAGGCTTCCACCAATGGTGATTGCGGCCAGGGTGGTCGAATCGATCGTTCCGCCTGCAGTAAGTCGGTAATTACCTGCGATGTGATGATCTGCCAGCGTAACTCCCGTAAGATCGCTTACGTTGGCATTTGCTGCATCGATGGACAATTGTCGCGAATCCCATAAGCCACCTTGCCCGAGACTCATGTTCCCAGGAGCTGCAAGGTTCGCTGTGCCACCGATGGTCCACGAAGCGTTAGCCGTGTCGGCCAAGGTGACGGCACCTGCCGATTGAAGGATGGCGTTACCTCGTATGTTTACGACGGCCAGATTGGAATCGGTGATAGTCCCTATGTTCGTCGTCGTGATATTCCAATTGCCGTTTATGTTCACGGCACCATCGATATGGATATTACCACCCGCAGATAGGATGTAATTTCCGCCGAGTTGGCTATTGCCGATGGTGACTCCATGGATATCGGTTACGGTAGCGTTGTTGGCATTTATCTCTAACCGAGAGGAATCCCATGAGCCACCTTGACCGAGACTAACATTCCCTGGAGTTGACGGGTTGGCTGTGCCGTTGATCGTCCAAGCTGCACTGGCAGTGTCGGCCAATGTGATGGCATTTGCGGCTTGGAGATTGGTGTTACCAAGTATTTTTACGATAGCGGCATTGGAATCGGTGATGGTACCAGAGTTCGTCGTAGTGATATTCCAGTTGCCGTTCACGTTGACTGTACCATCGACGTTGATGTTGCCACCGGCGTTCAACAAATAGTTGCCAGTAACTTGAGAGTTGCCGACGGTGACTCCATTGATGTCTGTCACCGTGGCGTTGTTAGCGTTGACCTCTAAACGCGAGGAATCCCAGAAGCCACCTTGGCCAAGGCTAACGTTGCCGGAAGTTGCAAGGTTGGCTATACCGCCGATGGTCCAAGCTGCGTTGGCCGTATCGGCCAACGTGATAGGGCCAGCGGATTGCAGGTTGGTATTACTTAGGATTTTTACGACGGCGAGATTCGAGTCGGTGATGGTACCAGCGTTGGTCGTGGCGATATTCCAGTTGCCATTCACATTCACGGTGCCATCGACATTGATGTTGCCACCGGCACTCAATAAATAGTTGGCAGCGATTTGGCTGTTACCAATCGTAACGCCGTTGTTGTCGATTACGGTCGAGTTTTCAGCGTTGATCTCTAAACGCGAGGAATCCCACGAGCCACCTTGGCCCAGGCTAACGTTTCCTGGAGTTGCCAAGTTCGCTGTGCCGCCGATCAGCCATGATGCATTGGTCGTATCGGCCAAGGTAATGGGGCTAGCGGATTGCAGATTGGCATTTCCGAGAATTTTAATGATGGCGGAATTGGAATCGGTGATGGTACCAGCGTTGGTCGTGGTGATATTCCAATTGCCATTCACGTTGACTGTGCCATCGACGTTGATGTTGCCACCGGCAGACAAGATATAGTTTCCGGCGAGCTGGCTGTTGCCGATGGTGACTCCGTTGGTGTCGGTCACGGTGGCGTTGTTGGCGTTGATCTCCAAACGGGATGAATCCCATGCGCCACCTTGTCCGAGATTAACGTTGCCTAGTGTTGCCAGGTTGGCTGTGCCACCGATGGTCCATGACGCATTGGTGGTGTCGGCTAAGGTGATAGCACGTGCCGATTGCAGGTTGGCGTTACCTAGTACTTTTACGACGGCCAGATTGGAATCGGTGATGGTACCAGCGTCCGTCGTCGTGATATTCCAGTTGCCGTTCACATTCGCGGTACCGTCGACGTGGATGTTACCACCGGCAGACAAAATGTAGTTTCCAGCGATCTGGCTGTTGCCGATGGTGACTCCGTTGATATCGGTAACGGTAGCGTTGTTGGCATTAATTTCTAACCGAGATGAATCCCACGAACCTCCTTGGCCAAGGCTAACGTTGCTGGAAGCTGCCAGGTTCGCTGTGCCGCCGATGGTCCATGACGCATTGGCGGTGTCAGCCAATGTGATGGCATTTGCGGCTTGGAGATTGGTGTTGCCAAGTATTTTTACAACAGCGGTATTGGAATCGGTGACTGTACCAGCGTTGGTTGTAGTGATATTCCAGTTTCCGTTCACATTGACAGTGCCATCGACGATTAGATTGCCACCGGCGCTCAATCCATAGTTGCCAGCGAGTTGGCTGTTACCGATCGTGACTCCGTTGATGTCGGTCACGGTGGCGTTGTTGGCGTTGATTTCTAACCGGGAAGAATCCCAGGAGCCACCTTGGCCCAGGCTCACGTTCCCCGGAGTTGCTAGGTTTGCAGTGCCACCGATGGTCCATGAGGCGTTGGCTGTATCGGCCAATGTGATGGCACCTGCCGATTGAAGGTTAGCATTGCCTAGAACTTTGACGATTGCGGCATTGGAATCGGTGATGGTACCAGCGTTGGTTGTGGTGACGTTCCAGTTGCCGTTCACGTTGACTGTGCCATCGACGTTGACGTTACCACCTGCGCTCAATCCATAGTTTCCGGCGAGCTGGCTGTTGCCGATGTTGACTCCGTTGCTGTCAGTCACGGTGGCATTATTTGCGTTGATCTCCAAACGGGAAGAGTCCCACAGGCCGCCTTGGCCCAGACTCACATTCCCCGGAGTTGCGAGGTTCGCAGTGCCTCCGACGGTCCATGAGGCGTTGGCTGTATCGGCCAAGGTGATGTTGCCAGAGGATTGAACGTTGGTATTCCCGAGCACTTTGACGACTGCAGCATTGGAATCGGTGATGGCCCCAGCATTGGTC
>Ga0194055_10002812_pt1 | contig 13668 bp, 8 predicted proteins | sample SepL449m_MetaG_FD_155482 | JGI IMG/M metagenome (GOLD analysis project Ga0194055, IMG submission 155482) | Anoxic zone freshwater microbial communities from boreal shield lake in IISD Experimental Lakes Area, Ontario, Canada - Sep2016-L442-9m | ecosystem: Environmental > Aquatic > Freshwater >... | reverse complement strand
CGCAAGTGCATCAGAACAGCGGGTAGATCAACGGGGCGATTGCCGAACTGCTCAGGGCCACGAGCGTGGCAATCAGTCCCACAGCAACCAGGATCGGGATCAGCCACCATTTCTTGTTTTCACCCAAGAATTGGATGAACTCCTGAACGATTCCCGGTGACGCCTGATCTGCCTGTTGAGCAAATGCAGATGTTCCATCGACAGCGGGCTTCGTTTCTTCCTTCGAAGCGACATTCGATGATTCAGTCATGGTGGTCCCTCGAAAGCTGCATTCAGACGTCAATTGTCAAACACAAATCAAAACTGTCGAAAGTACTGCGAAGAGTCAGGTGATGCGGGACGAGCGTTCCAGTACGAGGAACTGTTGTCGTCAGGCTTCAGTTGTAGGGCATCGCGCCCGCGCAACCTCAGCAGAAATCCAATCGGAGTCACGATACCAAAATAGACTACGGCCAGCAGCAGATGGGACATCACCCAGCCGATCGGAAATGCCGCTACCATCCAGGCCACGAACAGAGGCTGAAGAATTCGGGGCCGGACAAATCCTGCGACCAGCAGCACCAGCGACAAGGCCATGAGAGCCATCGCAGCCAGATCCCAGCCAAGGCGACGATGCAACAGCCACGCTCCCGCACCTGCGACGATCAGTTGCACGATCGCAAAGACGCGCAGGTCGCGATGCGACGGCTGCCAGTTGATTTCAATGATCGCCATCACGCCCCTCAATCCAGTTTGAACTGCTTCATGTAGTCGTTCACTTGTTCCGGTGACAGTTTGGGCTGGTGCTCTTTTTCCAGAACAAATGTCTCCAGCACGAGGACGTCAATGTTGGTGGCGAGGAAACACCGATACGCTTCATCGGGGCCACAGACAATCGGTTCACCGCGCACATTGAAACTTGTATTGATCAACACGGGACATCCGGTCTGTGATTCAAACGATTTCAGCAATCTGTGAAATCGACCATGCCGCACGGGATCAACCGTTTGAATGCGGGCGGAGTAATCCACATGAGTGACGGCGGGAATATCAGAGCGAATTTCTTTCAGACGATCGATCCCTTTTCGACCAGAACTTCCCGATAACTTACGATGATCGGATCGGACGGGTGAGACGACCAGCATGTAAGGGCTGGATTCTTCGGGACGTGTTTCAAAGTAGTCATGCACGCGATCCTGCAGGACCACGGGAGCGAACGGCCGGAACGACTCACGAAACTTGATCTTCAGGTTCATTACCGACTGCATCTCGGGATTCCGGGCATCCCCGAGGATACTGCGTGCCCCCAGTGAACGCGGACCAAACTCCATGCGCCCCTGAACCCACCCCACGACTTTTCCCGCCGCCAGCAGACTCGCAACGCGCTGACACAACGCGTCCTCATCGCGGATCTCTTCATGTGGTGCGTTGACTCGAGCCAGGTATTGCCGAATCGACTCGGTTTCGCACCGTGGACCCAGAAAGCTTCCCCCTTGCCCGTCCGGTTGCAGTAGTTCACGAGGGTTCTGTAATAGCTGGTACCACGTAAAGAGGGCAGCACCGAGGGCCCCGCCGGCGTCACCAGCGGCGGGCTGAATCCAGATCGATTCGAAGGGACCTTCCCGCAAAATCCGCCCGTTGGCCACGCAGTTCAGTGCCACTCCACCGGCCAGGCACAAGTTCTTTTGTCTGGTCTGTTGATGAATGTGAAACGCCATCTTCAGCAGGATCTGTTCCGTCACGACTTGAATCGACGCGGCGATATTCATTTCGCGTTCGGTCAACGGAGTTTCCGGCTGTCGTGGCGGTCCGCCAAACAACTGGTCGAAGCGCGGGGAGGTCATGGTCAGCCCCGCACAATAGTTGAAGTACTCCATCCGCAGCCGAAACGATCCATCGGGCTTGATGTCGACGATGCGATCACGAATCACGTCGGCGTAAATCGGTTCGCCATAGGGTGCCAACCCCATCAATTTGTATTCGCCCGAATTCACCTTGAAGCCGCAATAATAGGTGAACGCCGAATACAACATTCCCAGTGAATGCGGGAATCTCAACTCGTGCGTCAGCCGGATCTGATTTCCGTTTCCAACGCCGTAAGTTGCCGTGGCCCATTCGCCGACACCATCGACCGTCAGGATGGCAGACTGCTCATAAGGGGACGGAAAAAAGGCACTCGCTGCGTGCGATTCGTGATGCTCCGGGAATACGATTCGCTTGTTATAAAAATTCCCCAAGCCATTACGGATCTCGCGGCGAAGATGCAGTTTTTTTCGCAACCAGACTGGCAAGGCGGCGAGGAACGATTGAAAACCCCGCGGTGCAAACGCGAGATAGCTTTCGATCAGCCTGTCAAACTTCAACAGCGGCTTCTCGTAGAAGCAAGCGTAATCGATCTGCTCTGGTTTCAGGCCCGCTTCCCGCAGGCAATAGTCGACGGCATGCGTCGGGAACCCGGCGTCGTGCTTGATCCTGGAAAATCGTTCTTCCTGTGCTGCCGCAACGATCTTGCCGTCGACAACCAATGCCGCTGCAGAATCGTGGTAGAACGCGGAAATGCCCAGGACAGAGACCATGTTATCCCAACAACGTTCTCAAGAACCACAACTCGCACTCACGTCGGTCTTCGGACTGATGACTCAACGTGACTGAGTCTGTGCATAACGAGCCAGGGCCATCAATGGAAAATAGAGCGGATAGTAGTGATATCGCAGGTAGAAGACGCGAGGGAACCCGGTTCCGGTGAACTCTGTTTCGTTCCACGTTCCGTCAGGTTGCTGAGTACTCAGCAGATAATCGACGCCGCGTTGAACGGCTGTTGATTCTGCTTCGCCCGCTGCGAGCAGCCCTAACAATGCCCAGGCTGTTTGCGAAGCCGTGGGGACACCTGTCCCGCGCAAACTCGGATCATCGTAACTGCGAGCCGTTTCACCCCAACCGCCACATGGCTGCTGCTTCGCCTTCAACCAGTCGGCCGCTTTGCGCAACCGTGGGTCATCAGCGGGAACTCCGTTGGCAATCAGACCTACCAACACCTGCCATGTCCCGTACAGGTAATTCACACCCCAGCGACCATACCAGCAATGATCTGGCTGTTGATCATTCCAGATGAAATCGAATGCCCGTTTGTGAATCGCACTGTCAGCAGGAATCCCCAGACCGGCAAACGATTCGAGAACGCGCGCGGTAATATCCGAGGTGCTTGGATCGATCATCGCGTTGTGGTCGGCGAACGGAACTTTGGTCAGGACTTCCCGGGTATTGTCCGCATCGAAAGCTCCCCAACCCCCATCACTGCTCTGCATCGACTTCAGCCATCGGACGCCGCGCCGGATCGCGTTCACCATTGGGGCAGCAGCTTCCAGTTCGGCGATCGCCTTTTCGGCCGTGGCGGATCGACCGCTGAAAACGACTGGAATTTCTGATGTCTGGCGAGTCGGTGTCCCGGTCTTCGGCTCGTCAAATACTTCCATCGTCCATTCCCGGCCCACTCCTTCCGGCAGACACTTGCCGAACGCAATGAGTGTCATGCAGGTGTCATCAATGTCGGGATAGAACTCGTTGTTGTATTCGAAGTACCAACCCCCCGGTTCGACATTCGGATGATTCAGGGACCAGTCACCAGGGTGCTTCACTTCCTTCGACAAGACCCAGTCGATCGCTTTGCGAATCGCAGGATCATGCCGTGAAACTCCCGCATCCCGCAGGGCAATGATCGAAATGATCGAATCCCAGACAGGTGAGAAACAGGGTTGCAGACGAACTTTGCCATTCTCGCGAATGCAAAGCTTGTCGAGTTCCCGCATCTGCTGCTGGATGATCTCGCAATCGTCCTTGTACCCCAGGCAGCGCAGGCCGATGATTGTCCAGACGATCGGCGGGAAAATCGCTCCCAGTCCATCACTCATCTTAAGTCGATCGAGAATCCATTGTTCACAGAGCCGGATCGCTCGTTTGCGCAGCGGCTTGATTCCCAACCCTTCGCCGAACTTGATCAACCGATCGACCTGTTGAAAAAACTTCGTCCAGTTCAGCCAACCGCGTGAACCCTCGTGATTCACTCCGCCAATCGTCCGGGGGAGCGTCTTGGCCGGGGTCGCGTAGAGTTCGTCGATCTGATGTTCGGGTGGCAATGTCGTCTTCGGCTGGCAAGCCCACAGCAGACTCAGTGGAACGACGATCGTTCGCGACCAGGACGACATTTCATAGATATTGAAGGGAGCCCACAGCGGCAACAGAATCATTTCGGGCGGAACTGCCGGGCAGAGGCTATACGGGATGATTCCCAGCATCGCCAGGTAGTAGCGAGTAAAGCTGTTGACCTGCTCCATTCCTCCAGCACGCAGGATCGCTTCACGGGCACGGACCATGTAATCGGCCTGCGGATCATGTCCGGTAATCTTCAGAGCCAGATAGGCTTTCACAGATCCGCTGATTTCGATCGGCCCAGCGGGAAACATCGCCCAACCGCCGTGGTCGCACTGTTGGTCGAGCATGTACGCGGCGCATTCTTTGGCGCGATCGGATTGCCCCTGACCGAGAAACGTCAGCAGCAGGATGTATTCCGATTCGAGAATCGTGTCACCCTGAAGTTCGGCACACCAATGGCCATCCGGGTGCTGCAGGCTGAGCAAATGATCACGTGTCCGGGCAACCCCTGGGGCAAGCCGTGCCAGAATGGATGCCACATCAATCGCTGGGCCCGTTGTTGAAGCAACGACCGGTCCAGCCATCCCCGCAGGGTTGAACTCTCCCGAACTCATTTCAGGACCTTCCTCGAATCCTTGAGGGACATGGGACGGCTTTTTGATCGCAAACAACCCCGCCGCGATCCGAACTCGCCCGAGCTCAAGATACCACAGATGCTACTTCTGCAGAATCAATTTGTCATTTCTGGTCAGGCGCAATCGATAGGTTTCGCCCGCGTGTCGGATGAGTACTTCCTTGGCACCACGCAGTAGGTCACTCGATTCATATTCGTGGGGTTTGATGTTTCCGGAGTCGGGAGAAACGTCACCAAAATCTGCCGAAGGTTTTGGGGATGGCGAATCGTGATCCATATCATTCTCCAGAAAAGAGTTCCGTGCGGGGCAGGATTGTCGGGTGAGGACAGAGGCGGGAAATTTCGGCGAGGTTCCCTTGAAGATTTTCGAGCCGCTGGTAGTATTGCTGATATTGAGACTCAGTGTCAACTCAGTCCCCGCCAGTTTGCTCGCCAGCGCCTGCCAGCCATGCACACCGACGGATCGCCCGGATGAAGGTTCCTTCTGGCATTCATCGTGTCCTGTTCCTGGAGTTTGGTCGCATGAAAAGGTTTCCCCTTCGACAGCCCACCTCGCGCCGTGCCGGATTTACACTCATCGAACTGCTGGTGGTGATTGCCATCATCGCCATCCTGATTGCGCTGTTGCTTCCGGCAGTTCAGCAGGCATGTGAAGCGGCACGCAGGATCCAGTGCAAAAACAATCTGAAGCAGATCGGGCTGGCCGTCCAGAATTATCTCGACAGCCATTCGGTACTCCCGCCGAGTTACTGCATCGGGGCTGCAAAGGGAGGAACATGGTCGATTCATGCCCGGATCCTCCCTTTCCTGGATCAGGCGAACGCTTTTAACCACGCAGACCTGAATGTCGGGTACAGTGATCCGCCGAATTCAACGAGCGGGATTACCGCACAGTTCCTGCCGGCTTACCGGTGCCCCAGTGAAGTCAATGGTGCGAATAGCGTCTCAACCCCCAGCTACTTCCCCCCGAGTTACGCCTTCAATGCCGGGACATGGAAAGTATTCACCCCGCTCTCTGCAAACCTGGCAGACGGCGGCACTCCAGGTGATGGGGCCTTCGGGCCCAATGCCCGATTCACGATGGCGAATTTCACCGACGGAACCAGCAACACGCTTTGCTTTTCTGAGGTCAAGACCTATACGAATCAGATCGGAAATGACGGTGCCGCAACGGATACTCTTCCGAACCTGGCCATGATTGCGGGCTTCACCTCCGGAACATTTTCAACGAACGGCCATCGGGAATGGGTTGACGGCAAGATTCACGAAACCGGTTTCACCACGGCATTTACTCCGAATGCCCGGGTTCAGATCGCCAACAAGGGGACGACCGTATCAACCCCGACCGTGGAGGGGGACTATATCTCGTGTAAAGAGCGCGGGACCAGCGCCACGTGTGCCGGTCGTCCGACATACGCGGCAGTCATATCGCGCAGCTACCATGTCGGTGTGGTACTTTCGGTTCTGATGGATGGATCTGTCCGCACAATTTCAGAAAACATCGATCTCAATGTCTGGCGAGCCCTCGGAACGCGCTCAGGCGGCGAAGTCATCGGTGATTTCTGAGTATCGTGAGATTTCACGATCGCCATCGACTCGATGGCGATCGTCTGAATTGCTGCCACCAGGAGTCGCATCATGGTTTGGCATAGCGCAATCGAAATTGCCGGGGTGTCAGCCCCATATGCTTGCGAAACAACTGAGTGAACGCGCTCTGGTCGCAAAACCCGAAGTCAGCGGCAATTCCAGATATCGGCTCGTCGGTTCTCAGCAGGATATCACTCGCCGCTTGAATCCGGGTTTTGATGAGAAATTCCTGAACGCTCAACCCAAAGACTTCTCGAAACTTTCGATGCAGTTGGCGCGGCGACAGCCCGGCCCGGTCTGCCAGGTCTTCGACCGTTAGCCTTTCATGATGGTGTTCGCGGATGTAGTCAACGGTCGAGTTAATCAAGGACATCGGCTGCATGGACCGGCGCTGACCTTCATAGCTGCGAACGATTCCCATCACGCCAATCACGGTTCCATTCGTATCACGGACCGGATGTTTGTTGGTCACGAACCAGTCGAGCACACGCTGTTCATTATACCACAATTCGACGCGGCCGATCAGGGGTTGGCCCGTCACCATCACATGCTCGTCGTCTCGCTTGAAGTGGTCTGCGGCATGCTGCGGGAAAAAATCGTCATCAGTACGACCGATGATTTCATCTTCCGAAACCGCCCCCAGATGCTCCCAGAACGGCTGGCTGGCGCAGACCATGCGGCTTTGCCGATCCTTCACAAAAAAGTAGACGCCGGGAAGATGTTCAAATAACTGTTGAAACTGCTGTGGCCCACCCATCCTCTGGAAGAATTCCCGCTGAATTTCCGCAGGATTTTTCGATACAGATTTCTGCTGCGACAACGCAGATGGGCTCACAGAGGTGGAAATTGGCCGGTTCATGTCCGATATTTAACAAAAAATGTCCGATTCGCACAAGAAATCAGCCAATGTTGATCGCTACCCTGTCCTGATGTGACAAAGTCGAATCACGTCGTCGTGACTCGACGACCACAGGACGCGTCAGACGCGAGTTTCTTGAATCCCACGTGACACCGCCTGACACCGACGAATCACTAATTGGCCATTCCATCTACGAGCATCCAGCAGGAGTTGTTTTCATGGGCAAGCCCGTCAATGTCGCGATGATCGGTCTCGGTTTTGGTTCGGAATTCATTCCGATTTATCAGGCATTGCCGGACGCCAACGTTTATGCCATCTGCCAGCGTGGCAAAGAGAAGCTCGATAAGGTCGGCGATCAGTTTGGAATCGGTCAGCGATACACCGAATACGCCGATGTGCTCAAGGATCCCAATGTTGATTTCGTCCATATCAACAGTCCAATTCCCGATCACGCCTGGATGTCGATGGAAGCATTGAAGGCGGGCAAGCACGTGATGTGCACTGTTCCAATGGCGACAAACATCGAAGATTGTCGCAAGATCTGTGAACTGGTGAAGCAGACCGGTCTGAAATACATGATGGCCGAAACCGTCGTCTACAGCCGCGAATTCCTGTTTATCAAGGAGATGTACGCCAAGGGGGAACTCGGCAAGATCCAACATCTGGCCGCGTCACATCCCCAGGACATGGATGGATGGCCATCTTACTGGGAAAAGATGATCCCGATGCACTATGCCACTCACGTCGTCAGCCCCTGTCTGGGGTTGTTGAACGGTCGAGCCGAATACGTCAGTTGCTTCGGGTCCGGAACCGTGCGCGACGATATCGCTCAGAAGTCGGGGAACAAGTTCGCCGTCGAATCATGCCATATCAAGGTCAAGGACAGCGATGTCTCGGCCCATATCTGGCGATTCCTGTACGACGTCGCTCGTCAGTATCGAGAGAGCTTCGATGTCTATGGCACGAAACGCAGCTTCGAGTGGACACTGGTCGAGCACGAACCGCATGTGATTCACACGGCCAAGAAGCCAGAGCCAGAGATCCCCGAAAAGGTGACCGTTCCCGACTACGCACATTTGCTGCCCGAGTCGATTCGCAAGTTCACGATGCCGTCGGAAATTCACGATGCTGGGCATCTGTCGTTCATCCAGGGAGGTGGCCACGGAGGTTCACATCCGCACATGGTCAACGAATTTGTCTCGGCATTGCGTGATGATCGCGATCCATGGCCGAATGCGACACTGTCCGCCAACTGGACCTGCGTCGGGATCTGTGCTCATGAGTCAGCCAATCAAGGGGGAGCCATTGTGAAGCTGCCTGAATTCACGCTGGCTTAACTGGCATATGCTGTCAGTTCGATCACTGGAGTTCAGGCAATTGTTTCTACCAAGAGGTGGCAGCATCCTGATCTCCAGTAGATTCGTTGACCGCGACGGTAACTTCTGCTCGAAACACGAGTGACAATAACTTGTCGCTCGACAGAATCCATGACTTTACTGCCGGGAATTTCCGATGAAATCGAAGACGGGCCTTTCTGATCGCACTGACAATTTGCGGATGTGCAGCCGAGAAGCCGACGTTTCCGTTCACATCGGTGGATTGATGAACGGCGATATTCGAACGAAAATCCCTTTCCCGATTGATTCAGGGTGTATATCCATGCTGCTCAACAGCTCCTTTCGATCTGCGTTTCGAACACTCTGCACCGTTGTCGTACTGAGCCTGCTGGCTGCCAATGTCCAGGCCGCACCTCCCAAGCTGAAGCTGTTATTCCTGGGGGACAACGGACATCACCAGCCAGCCGTTCGTTTCAAGCAACTGCAGCCGGTGATGAAGACGCGTCGGATCGAACTGGTCTATTCCGATGTCATGGCCGACCTGAATCCCGAGACCCTGAACAAATACGACGGGCTCGTCGTCTACGCGAACATCGATCGAATCGAAGATGACCAGGCCAAGGCGTTACTCGCTTATGTTGCCAGTGGCAAAGGATTCATCCCGCTGCATTGCGCCAGCTACTGCTTCCGCAATAACGAGGATGTTGTGGCCTTGATCGGTGCCCAGTTCCTCAGGCATGGAACCGGAACCTTTCGTACTGTCGTCACGGCGCCGAATCATCCTGTGATGAAGGGGTTTAAAGGCTTTGAGAGCTATGACGAGACCTACGTCCACTCGAAGCACAACGAAAAGGATCGAACTGTTCTGGAAGCTCGTGCCGAAGGAAATGCTCAAGAGCCATGGACGTGGGTTCGAACCCATGGTCAGGGGCGGGTTTTCTACACGGCTTGGGGACACGATGCCCAGACTTGGTCGAACGCCGGGTTTCACAATCTGGTCGAACGCGGTATCCGCTGGGCCTGTGGCGGCGATCCAGGTGTCGTGCCGTCGTTCGTTGACCGTCCGGAAATGACGAAGCTACCTAAAGACCTGAAGCCATTCGAATACGTCGAAACGGACGGCATCCCGTTTTATCCCCCCGGTAAGAACTGGGGGACGATCGAGCATGGCAAACGCAAGATGCAGCTTCCTGCCAGCCCTGAAGAGTCGATGAAGCACTTTGTCACTCCCTTGGGTTTCGAAGTGAAACTGTTTGCCTCAGAGAAGGATTTTCAGGGCAAGCCGATTGCCATGAACTGGGATGAACGGGGACGCCTCTGGATTTGTGAAACCTTCGATTATCCCAACGAGCTGCAGCCCGCTGGCCAGGGGCGTGACCGAATTCGCATCCTGGAAGATACCAATGGAGACTGGGTCGCCGACAAGTTCACTGTGTTCGCAGAAAAGCTCAGCATTCCTACTGCGATCGCTTTTTACCGAGGTGGCGCAATTGTTCAGGACGGGACCGAGACTCTTTATCTCAAAGACACCGATGGAGACGACAAGGCTGATCTGCGAAAAGTGCTGATCACCGGCTGGGGGATGCGTGATACCCACGGTGAAGTCAGCAACTTCCAATACGGGCTCGACAACTGGTATTACGCGATGCAGGGATACAACGATTCCCGCCCGGTGTTGACGAACGGGAAAGAAGTCACCACCTTTCGTCAGGGCTTCTTCCGTTTCAAGATGGAAGGTGATGGCGACAAGACTGCCGTGACCGATCTGGAGTTCCTCCGCTCGACCAATAACAACACCTGGGGTCTGGGTTTCAGCGAAGAAGGAATTGTGTTTGGATCAACCGCGAACGGAAATCCATCCGAATTCATGCCGATTCCGAATCGGTACTACGAATCGGTTCGCGGATGGTCGTCGAGTGTTCTGGGAGGGATCGCGGACAGCAACAAGTTTGTTCCGGTGGATGAAGATAAAGTTCGGCAGGTCGATCATCACGGTGGTTTCACCGCGGCTGCCGGGCACGCCCTGTATACCGCCCGCAACTATCCGAAAGAGTATTGGAACCGAACCGCGTTTGTGACCGAACCGACAGGCCATCTGGTCGCGACGTTTAAGATCCGCGAAGACGGATCCGGGTTCCGCTCAAAGAATTCCTGGAATCTGCTCGCCAGCAACGACGAATGGTCCGGGCCGATCATGGCCGAAGTCGGTCCCGATGGAAATGTCTGGATCATCGACTGGTACAACTTCATCATCCAGCACAACCCGACACCTGCAGGCTTCAAGACCGGCAAGGGAAATGCCTACGAATCAGAATTGCGAGACAAGAAGCATGGACGAATTTACCGACTTGTCTACACGGGCAAGGGAGTCGAAGGATTCGAAGACGCGGCTAAACCAACCGCTCTGAAACCGGAAGCCGAGGGGGATGCTCCAGCGATGATGGCTCGTCCCGCCGATCTCGCCAAAGCGAATACGGAACAACTGATTTCTGAACTGGGGGTCGGCAACTTCCTGTGGCGTCGACAGGCTCAGCGGCTGATTATTGAAAAAGATCGGTTTGATGGTGTTCAGGCACTGATCGAATCCATCAACGATCAATCGATGGACGAGATCGGATTGAATACCGAAATCATTCACGCCATGTGGACACTGCATGCGCGAGGTGTCTTGAACGGCGAAAATCGTGACGCGCTGAAGGCCGTTGTCGGCGCGCTGCGACATCCCTCGGCCGGTGTTCGACGAAACGCGGTTCAAGTCCTTCCACGGACCGACGCATCGACTTCGGCGATCCTGCAGAGTGGTGTTTTGAAAGATCCGAATGCTCAGGTGCAATTGATGTCTCTGCTGGCATTGGCGGACATGCCTCCTTCGAGTGAAGCTGCCGAGGCCATTCGCATCGCCATGGCGACAACGGTGCCCGGCGACCGCTGGTTGAACGACGCGGCGATTTCGGCCGCCGCGCGACACGATATTCATTTCTTGAAGCTGGTCGTGAAAAACAGCGGTGCCAAGCTGGCCAGTCCAGGGGCTGATGCACTGCTGATCGTTGCTGAACACTATGCGCGAGGTATTCCTGCGGACACCGCCCCGGCCCTGATTTCTTCGCTGGCCGATGCCTCTCCACGAGTCGTCGAGCCGATTCTGGCAGGGATGGCGCGTGGGTGGCCCAAGAACAAGCCGCTGCAACTGAGCGAAGCGAGCGACAAGGCGTTGGTTGACATGCTCGGCAAATTGCCTCCAGCGGCACGAGGTTCGTTGATTAACCTCGCACTGAAGTGGGGATCAAAGCTTCTGGAAGCCCACATTGTCGAGATCTCCAAGACGTTTCTCGACATTGTCACGAATGACAAAGTTTCCGAAGCAGATCGGATTGCAGCGGCACGTCAGTTGATCGAATTCCGTCGTCTCGACGCAGATGCTCCCGCAGCACTGCTGAAATTGATTTCACCACGTACAACGGCGGAACTTGCGAATGGTCTGCTGTCTGCCATTGGACTGAGCGAAGCACCAGAAGCAGGCCCAACGATCGTGGCATCGCTGGGGTCCATGACCCCTTCCGTTCGCCCGACCGCAATTCGATTGCTGTTGGGTCGAAACGACTGGACCAAGGTCTTGCTGGATGGTCTCGAAAAAGACAACCCTCGTTTGTCGGAATTGTCGCTGGAACAAAAGCAGTCACTTGCGAATCACGTCGACAAGTCTATTCGTGACCGTGCCAAGCCGATTCTGTCGCGCGGGGGCCAACTCCCAAATCCTGATCGCCAGAAAGTAGTCGAAGAGTTGATGCCGCTCACCGAAAAGAAGGGTGATGCCGTGGCAGGCAAGGCCGTCTTTAAGAAGACGTGTGTGAAGTGTCACACGCACAGCGGCGAAGGAAACCGGATTGGACCTGACCTGACGGGGATGGCTGTTCATCCGAAGAAGGAACTGTTGATTCACATCATCGACCCAAGTCGATCCGTGGAAGGGAACTTCCGGATCTATACCGTCCATACCGATGACGGAAAAACTCAATTTGGCCTGCTCGCGTCGGAATCCAAGACGGCGATCGAACTGATCGATGTCGAAGGGAAGAAGCTGCAGATTCAGCGCGACAACATCGAAGAACTGGTGGCGTCGTCGAAGTCACTGATGCCTGAAGGATTCGAGAAGGCTCATACTCAACAGGAACTGACGGATCTGCTTGAGTTTCTGACACAGCGAGGCAAGTTCCTGCCGATTCCGATCGACAAGGTGGCCACTGTTGTTACAACCAAGGCGATGTTCCATGACGGTGAACATGACGAGCAGAAGCTGATCTTCCCGGACTGGAGTCCCAAGATCTTCGAAGGAGTGCCATTCGTCCTGGTCGATCCAAAGATTGATCAGATTCCGAACGCCATCATGTTGCACGGCACAAATGGAGACAAACCGCCACGGATGCCGAAGTCGGTTTCACTGGCATGTAATTCTCCAGCCAAGCTGATTCACTTCCTGGGTGGTGTCAGCGGATGGGGAGCTCCGGCGGCGCCAAATGGAACTCCAACATTAACTGTGCGGCTGAAATACGCTGACGGTCAAACGGAGGATCACATCACCCGCAACGGTGAGGTCTGGGCCGACTATATTACCAAAGTGGATGTCCCCGGCAGCAAATTCGCGTACCGATTGCGAGGTCAACAGATCCGCTACTTCACGGTCACTCCGAAGCGAGCGGAGAAGATTGAATCGATCGACCTCGTGAAGGGAAATGACGCTACTTCGCCTGTGATCATGGCGATTACGGTTGAGAGTCCATGACGTCCGGTGCGTCATGAACATCGCGTCCACGTTCGCAATCAACATTTCACGAAACGGACCTGAGTCACTTACTTTTCCGGAGAACTGTGATGCTGATGCATATGGACGCGGTGGCAACGTACATTTTGTCGATGGGGCTGATTGTCATCCTGCTGCTGGTCTGGCTGGTCCACCGGCAGCGGACTGGCCAGGGATTTTATTTGTGGCTCGTATCCGGCCTGGTGGGCATTCTGCTCGGTTCCGTTGGATCGTATGCTGCCGTGTGTGCGTCAGGCTTCATGATCACAGGAGTCCCGAAGCCACTTCCGGCTGACTCCCAGGCGGGTGCCGCAGCAGCCCAGAT
>Ga0194055_10002811_pt1 | contig 13670 bp, 18 predicted proteins | sample SepL449m_MetaG_FD_155482 | JGI IMG/M metagenome (GOLD analysis project Ga0194055, IMG submission 155482) | Anoxic zone freshwater microbial communities from boreal shield lake in IISD Experimental Lakes Area, Ontario, Canada - Sep2016-L442-9m | ecosystem: Environmental > Aquatic > Freshwater >... | reverse complement strand
TGTATCATCAGTAGTCCGTAATCCGGGCGTTTAGCTCAGTTGGCTAGAGCGCTTCCCTTACAAGGAAGATGTCGGGGGTTCAAGTCCCTCAACGCCCACCATTAGGTTCTGTTTCTCAAGCAATACTTGAGAAACAATCGGTGGCTTGTCTAGCCAAGTGAGTGTTCTGACTGTTCGTTGAGCCTCTCCTTTCACTCAGGAGAACACAGCATGGACAAGTCACTACTCGGAGAGTTCCAACTTGATTGGAGGCTCGCAGGCAAAGCAGCATCCACAGCAGCTAACTATGCGCAATGGCTGGAACACCTACTTACACAGCAACCCGAACCAACACTGGTTGATGTCAAGGAATGGATAGCAAGCACATCGTCGGTGTCATTTAGGCGTAAGCGAGGACAAGCAGTCCGAGCATTCGGAACTTGGGCAGAACACAACAACTACGAACTGTTCACGTGGTGGAGGTTGGTGCCACTTGCCAAAGAGCGTCAGCGTCCACAAGCCACGACAACGGAACTCGATTACAAGAAAGCCGTTTGTGTAGCGTCCACGCTGAGGGACAAAGCATTGGTGGAAGTGTTGTGGTCGTGCGGATTACGCAGAAGCGAAATCGCACGACTTGATATTGCTGATGTGAACTTCACTGAGGGATTCCTAATTATCAGAACATCGAAGACTGGGAAGCCACGAATAGCTCCATTGAGTCCTTCTGCTCGTCACGCACTGCGCAAACACATTGGCAAGCGTTCACAAGGCTCACTCTTTAAAATGACGACTAACGCAATCAGGCTATGTTTGACGAGGTTAGGTGCACCTTCAGCTCACGCTTGGAGGCGTGGCTGGGCGGTACAGGCACTTAGGAGCGGTGTCTCAGAAACGTCTGTAAGAGCAGCTGCAGGTTGGTCTAGCGGGGCAATGGTGGCACGGTACACCAGTGCCTTATCCGGCGAGACAGCCGTCCTTGAATTCAATAGATTTTGGAAAAATAGCTAGTCAGCCTATAGATTTTTACCAATATCAAAAACAAGGAGAAATTATGTCTCAGAATATGTCGGCAAGTGGAAAACTACGCAGCGAGCAAGTGGTCGTATCTGCACCATTAAGTTTTGCGGGAAGTGCAAAAAGAATATGGAAAATAACCGACCAAGAGAACGTCGCCATCAAATACGCACTTGCGATTGTGGCTCTTTCGCTTATCGTTTTTGCATGGATGTTTGTAGCAATGTGGTATTGCGTATTCGGAATTCTTCTAGTTCCATTTCGTCTTCTTCGAAGGGGAAGTAGGAAGGACAAAAGACAGGCTCTTCAGCATCGTGAACAGCTTGAAGCCCTCACTGCACTTCAGACAAATCAAGCAATCCAGACAGCAAACCTCATTGAACAGAATAAAAACAAGTCGCAATAGAGGTTGCCCTAGGAGGCATCTCAGTCTGTGCGCAATGCCATCATTGCCTTGAGTCAAAATAGCTTGCATTGGGTTGGCAGTCTTATCGGTTGCGTTGATTCCATCTGCAGGGGTGAATGCACAAAATGTATTGACAGGTAAAATGTATGGGTATTCCCATGAGTACATTTCTCCTTCGGTTGTGCATGGATTATCAGATTTGATAGTGAATGCAAACGACTATCTATTTAAAGACTGCAACAAAGTTGACTGGTGCTGGCAGCCACAGGGAACATATAAGAATGGTTCAACAAACTCAACTATTACTTATCTAGAAGTCGTTTATGGCATTTCTGTTAATGGAGGCAAAGAGCTTTTATTTGCTGACAAAATGAAAGTGAATATTCGACCAGGGAAATCAATCCGGATGTTTTCAGGTAAGAACAATAAATCCTATGTTCTCAGTTATTTTGACCCGGTGGCGAGTTTGATTGGCCCGCTACTTGGGAGTTCATATATTGACTGGACATATGAAGTCAGGTTCTTGCAGTATTCAGACGGAAAATCAGTCGGAAAAAAAAATTAATAACTAGGTTTTTTAAAAAAATCACTATGTATGGCGATTTTGGGATTGTGCAAATTAGCCAATTGAGCAATGGGGTAGTGATGTCCCATACACAGTATCGGTTATTGATAGTTCAGAACTTGGCTTCTTGCTTGGCTGCATGAAGTACAGTTCGGCTATGAAACTTAAAGCCTGTTTGTTGGTAGTTGTATCTTCCTCTACGTTGTTCCTTTCGATGCCTTTGGCGCCACTTTCTGCTGCTAGTTCTGGTCAGAAATGCTCAAAAGCGGGAACGCTTTCTGGTACGAAGTCCGCTCCATTGGTTTGTGCAAAAGTAGGCGGAAAACTTGTTTGGCAATATTCGAAGAAGGTTGTTGCTCCTGTAACAACCAAAGAAACAGTTAGCCAGAGCAATGCTAGAAAGTCGGCAAAGAACTATCTAAGTCTTATGGCTTTTTCACGGGATTCTTTGATTCGGCAATTGGAATTCGAAAAATACTCAACTTCGGATGCCACGTACGGTGCTGATGCCCAAAACGCTGATTGGAACGCTCAGGCTGCAAAGTCGGCAAGTGCCTACTTGAAATTGATGTCATTCTCACGTGCAAGTTTGATAACTCAGCTGGTTTTTGAAGGCTTTACTCAATCACAAGCGGAATTTGGAGTTAGCACTACAGGTCTGTAGGTCAAGTGTTGATCCGGATTTTCGGTTCAAGCCTGTAAGAAAATCCAGAAAGAATTAATCAAGAATTCATTTCAAGCTCCACAGCCGAAATCCCCACAAAATAAGGATTTCATCCTTTGAAACCATGTAACGGTCTGGGCTAAGGGGGGAACCAAACGGAGGGGGGAGCACAGCGAGCAGAGCGAGCAGTCACAAGCGAGCGCTGCGAGCGGTTGCCGGATGTTGCTTCCCGCTTGGGCGGGCAAGCAACTTTCTTCCACAGCAAGTCATGAAGTGAGTAACCAGCGAACTGAAATGACTTGCGGCTTAAGGTGGATACTGTCCAAAAGCAAGTTTGAGAAAACAATGCTTTTGGGATTGGCTCCTGTGAATGCACCTATTAGATGGCTCTCGCTCGCAGACGAGCGTAGACCATCCATTTGATGAATGCCCCCGTACCCCCACCTACGCCCCCTGTGCATCTGCCAATCTGTGCTTGTTAGAGAATCCGAGAATCAGTAAAACGGAAGTGGGCACTTCCGTTGTCTTGATGCTGAGACTTTGGTTCAAGATGTCTATGTCCTCCTAATCAATTCAATGGGTTAAGGTCAATCATGTCCCAAAAACAAAATCCAGCAGACCTCGGTCTTTTCGCCTCCGGTGTTGCACTAGTTATTGGCAGTTTCAGTCCGTGGATATCTGTTGCATTTCTGCACATCGCAGGTACTGACGGCTGGAGAGGATATGTAACACTCATCTCTGGATTGATTCTTGCTGTGAATGCATCCACAAGACTGTGGCCGCAAATGCTAGATAAGAGGTTTGCCTCGAAACTTTCTCTGTTGAGCAAAGTTTCGGCAGTTGCTTCGTTGGCTGTGCTTGTAGAAGTTGCAATCAGGCTCAAGCAAGTAACCAATGGAATGTCCAACATTGCTTCAGACAGCGGTTCTACGCCAACCGCAGACACAACCTTCAGTGGGCTAACACAAGCGTTAGATGACCTCACCAAATCGCTTACAGATGCTCTCAAGCCACACCTAGCTATTGGTTGGTATGTATGTCTGCTCTCATTGGCTGTGACTGCAGCACTCATCTTTACGAATCGTGCTGTGCCTGAAGATGTGGAAGCAACTTCCTAAAACGGGCGTTTAGTGAGCCTGTCCCTTGGTTATCTCGAAGTGTTAAACTGAGAGAAATAACCAAGAGAGACAAGGCGAAGAGCGCAGCGTCTCAGTTGGCTAGAGCGCTTCCCTTACAAGGAAGATGTCGGGGGTTCAAGTCCCTCAACGCCCACCATTAGGTTCTAGATCGTCATCACTTCACCTAGGAAAATGACGCCCATGATGATGTGCCACACCGGTTCAAGCGTGGTGATTACGGAGTACATGCCGGTTGGAATGCGTTTCAGTGCGGCGAGCGAGCAGAGGAATGGCAACGTTGTGCCAACTACTGCTGCACATGTAATGAGGAACCAAACTTTCCCTGTTGTTGGGAAGACGGGAGCAAATGCGCTGGTTGAAAACAGTCCGACCACGATGTAGCCGGTAGCTGTGCCCATATTGAGAATTGACGCTCCGGTAAGCAGTCCCATTTTCTGGGTCACCTTGGAGAGAACGGTGATGTACACCGCAAAGATCATTGACGAACTGACGACCAACACAATTGCGGTGGTGTTTCCACCTTTTACTTGCCCTGCTGAAATAGCGATGCCGGTGAGCGTCAAGATCAATGGAACGACGATTGTGGCTGATGGTCGCTTCTTTTCGAAGACCCACGCAATGAGCAATACGAGAACTGGGTACGCGTACCACAGCACGATTGCGAGGCTGGAGTCAATTTGTCCAATTGCAATGAAGTAGAGGAGCGACACTGCTGTAACGCCAATAGCACCTATGAAGAACATGGCGATTGCCAATTTGAGACTTGGCCAGCCTTCCTTTTTGCCAAACAGCAACCGAATCGCGGTAATGAGTATTGCTGCAATGGCGAATCGTGGAGTCATGACGCCGAGAGCGTTTGCGCCTTGGTCGTAAGCAGTTTTACTAATCGAAGGAACTACCGCGAATCCCATGCTGGAAGCCATGACAAACAGCGTTCCCGACAATCTTTGATTCGTAGCCATGACCCTCAAACACTAACGAGAATGCGAGGCTCGTGCCGTGACTGGCTATTGCTTTATCATTTACAGATGGCCGTAATTGAAGTCGAAACCTTCACTCTTGTAAGTGGAGTCTCTGTGGAAAAGTTTCACTCTCTAGATGAACAGATGCAGGAGTGGTGCTATCTCAATCGACCGGGATTAGCGCGCCGCACGGTTGCTGTTGATGCGAATGAAAAATTTATTGTCGTCACCTTGTTCGGTGAAGCAGGTCAGGCAGATGCTGAATATCGGAGCTACCAGGGAATAAGTTCCGAATGGTTGTCGTGCATTACTGAAGGTTCAACGACGCGCGAAGTGTTTTCGCTGTTTTAGCAACTATTGCTGAACAAGTGTGAGCGAGTTGCCTTCGGGGTCGGTGATTCCAGCAATCAGTGCGCCACTTGGAACTTGATACGGGTCCATCGTTTTCTTCCCACCAAGTTCCACTGCTTGCAACAGTGATCGTTCGACATTCTTAACCTGGATGTACAGCGCTATTCCGCCGCGCTTGCCTTTGCGGATGTGACCACCAATTCCGTTTTCTGGTCCACCTATTCCCGTAGGAATGCGATGAATTGGACCACTGCCAATATCCCAATTGAACATTTCCTTGTAAAACGGAATCAAGACGTTTTCATCAAGTGCTTCAATTTCGAAATAAACAACTGGGCGAGCCCATTCGGTATTTGGCGTGTGTTCCATGAACAAACCATAGGCGGTGTAGTTTGCCTGAGTGCGAATTCAGCGAAGCAGCGAACATACACCCATGCCGTGGGCTAATGGTCGTGGCACAAGTTACGAAATTGCAAGCGATCGAAGTGACGTTAGTGAGTGGACCTGGCGTCTTGCTATGGCTCCGGTAAACGAAGACGGAGCCTTTTCGCGCATCGAGTGCGTAAACCGATTCCTCGCAGTGGTTGAAGGCGCTGGCATGTTGTTGTCGGTAGACCGCAAGAAAGTGCAATGCAAGCCGATGCAGGTGGTGCGTTTTCGCGGAGATGCGATAACAGAAGCAGCATTGACCGATGGTCCTATTACGGATGTCAACTTGATGATTCGCAGAAAAGAAGCCGAAGGCGAGATGGCTGTTGTGACCGATTCTGGCCCACTTAAAGAGGCGAGCATCATTGTCGCAATAGGTGGAAGCGCTCAAGTGAAGTGCGATGATTCAATAATTGATCTTGGACCTCACGACGCAATGCTCGATTGCGGTTCAGAAACTGTTTCGCTTATCAGCGGAACAGTATGTGTCGTTTCGCTAACTAGTCGCTAGGCGACAGCTGCACCGAACAACTTGCCAACAACCATGGTGACGGCAATGGCAACAAGGCCGCCAATGACTACACGTAAGACTGGGCGAACAGGGTGTGCGCCACCATATTTTGCACTCGAACCACCGAGAGCAATCAACGTAAGCACAACAACGGCAATAGTTCCGGTGAAACGCATTGATTCATTGAAGAGCGAAACTGCCGCAAGTGGAATGGCAGCACCAACAGCGAACGAGCCTGCTGAACCAACACTTGCTTGTAGTGGGCGGGCCATGGTGGCTTCATGAATGCCAAGTTCTTCGGCGAGGTGAATCTTCAGCGCATCGTGCTTGGTGAGTTCGACTGCAACCTCTTGGGCGAGAGCCTGAGGTAGGCCCTTCTTGCGATAGATGCCTGCAAGTTCTGCAAGTTCGATATCCGGTGTGTTTTCTAGTTCCCATCGTTCTTTGGCAATGTCGGATTGCTCAGAATCACGCTGTGAACTTACAGAAATGTATTCGCCAAGAGCCATGCTTGCTGCACCTGCGACGAGGCCAGCCATTCCGGCAGTAAGAATTGCAGAGCGTTCCGTGGTGGCTGCTGCAACACCCAGAACCAAGCAGGCAGTGCTGATAATGCCGTCGTTGGCGCCAAGCACCATGGCGCGAAGCAGGCCTATGCGGTGGCTGGAGTGGTCTTCGTACGTTGGGCTCATAGCAACAGGTTAGTTGTTTAGGGCTTCATGCGCTCAAGCATTTCGCCCATTTGCTTGTGCACAAGATTGATTGCTTGCAATGGACGAATCATGACTTTGAATTCAATGATTTTGCCTGCATCGTTGCAGGTAATCATGTCGATTCCGTTGACATATTTACCTTCGATGTAGGTTTCAAATTCCAAGACTGCTGTACTGCCACTGAGAACTTCCTTGATATAGCGGAATGATTTGTCGTCTTTAGTAGGCGTACCTGACGATTTTTTCTCACCTGGAAGTGTTTGCCCTGCAGCCTGCAGGTACAACGTGGTGATTGCTTTGCCCTCTTGAGGGGTGAACACAATGGGGGAGATGAACACCACATCGTCGTCGAGCAATTCATCAAGGCCACCGGGAAGCTGACCCTTCATGTATAGGTGCCATTTTTCAATTACTTCGTGAATCATGCGACCCTCCTCGTATATCCAAACTCTAGGCAATTATCCCTTAATCACCGAATCGAGCAGGCGAATCATGGCGTTGATTGATTCGTAACGCCAGCGTGCAACCAACTTGGCATTTGGGTCTGCAGAGCGCTCCCGAACCTTGAAATCATGTGCAAAAGTTGAAAACAGTTCTCGCTGACGCCTGGCAAGGCTGGTGTTTGGCATGTTGGATCTTCCGCGCAAAACAAACTTCGCTAGTAACTCAATGCGCGCATCTCGTGGGTGTTCAACAATGCTGTTCAGCCACTGCGATGACTCGGTCTTCCCGCGAGCAGTAGGGGAATAGACCGTTCGGTCAGAACCTTGCACGCCTGCTTCAGTTTTCGTTGGCTTAATAAGTCCTGCTGCTTCAAGACTGTTTATAGATCGATACACCAGGGGGCGACGCACCTTCATGACGGTCACGAGAGATTCGTCAGCGTCAAGTTCCTTGGAAATGGCAAAGCCATGCATTGGCTTTTCGCAGATGATGGCGAGGACTATGTGGTCAAGCACAGATGGTGTATATAGTCTCACTGTGACTATTTTAGCCAAAGCGAGATCGCTTATGGTCGTCTTACCAATATTTGTTGCAGCAGTCGCGACGCCAGTTCACGCCGAGCGGATCGAGGCCAAGAAAACCACGGTCACCGTTTCTGCAGCGGCGTCTTTGGTCAACGTGTATACCGAGATAGGGAAGCAGTTCGAAAAGGCAAACCCTTCCATCAAGGTGCGATTCAATTTCGCTTCATCTTCCAGTTTGGTATCACAAATTCAATCCGGTGCACCAACAGATGTGTTTGCTGCCGCCGACTTAACAAGCTTCGACAAATTGTTGGCTACAGGCAATGTGGTGAAGTCGCCGAAAGTGTTTGCGCGAAATTCAATGCAGTTGGTTGTTAAGCCTGGAAATCCGCTTGGTATTACTACTGTTGCCGATTTGAGTAAGTCGTCAGTCATTTCGCTGTGTGCAAAGACAGTGCCTTGTGGCATATACGCAGCAACAGTGTTGTCGCGTTATGGCGTTGTCATAGCGGAGTCAAAAATTACACGGGGTGTAGACGCGACCGCCACGCTGAATGCCGTGTCAACTGGAGATGCCGATGCAGCAATTGTGTATGCGACCGATGCATTGTCCGCCAAAAAATCTGTGGCGACCATCAGCATTCCTGCTGGAAAGAACGTAAAGGCGATGTACGGAATTGGCGTTGTGCGAGGAAGCAAGAATTCCAAGCAGGCAGAGTCATTCATTGCTTTTGTGCTTTCGCCGGCTGGGCAAAAGGTGTTGATTGCGTTTGGATTCCTGGCGCCGTAAATGAACAGTGTCAGTTCGCGAACGCCACGCTTTGTGCGCATTGGAGCACTGCTCGGCGTGGTGTTTCTTGCCTTGCCTGTAGTTGGGTTGTTGAAGCGGGTTGCTTGGTCAACGTTGTGTAGACAGTTAACTGATGTAGCAACTCGCGATGCCTTGCGAATCTCGCTGTACGCATCGGTATGTGCAACCGTGTTGGCACTTGTGCTCGGCTTGCCACTTGCATGGTGTTTGGCGCGCATGCAATTCTCGGGCCGTCGCTTCGTTCGGGCATTGGTGTTATTGCCCATGGTGCTCCCACCTGTAGTTGGCGGCGTGGCATTACTTGGCGCCTATGGCAAGTCGAATGGACTCCTAGGAGGCTTGCTCAACTCGCTCTTCGGGATTCAACTGACGTATTCGCTGTGGGGAGTGATTATCGCTGAAGCATTTGTCGCCCTTCCATTTTTAGTCTTGTCACTTGAAGGTGGACTGAGATCTATTGATGTGAAGTACGAGGAGTCTGCTGCAGTAATGGGCGCAACCGACATCACCCGGTTTATGCGGGTCACGTTGCCGCTGCTAAAGCCATCGCTGGTTGCTGGCCTCATGCTTGCGTGGGCGAGGGCACTTGGCGAATTTGGGGCAACCATTACCTTTGCCGGAAATATTCAGGGTCGAACACAAACCGCACCGCTTGCGGTGTACACCATGTTGGAGAGCAACCCGGAGGGCGCGTACGCGCTGAGCTTTCTGTTGGTCGCAGTATCTGTTGGGTTGCTTGTGGGGTTGCGTGATCGCTGGATCGGCGGAAGTTCCTAATGATTTCATTGCATGGCACCGTTGAAGTGGGAAGTTTCTCTCGTGGGCTCTCCATAGATGTCGGCAGCGAAATTGTTGGCATGTTCGGAGCAAACGGCTCTGGGAAAACATCTGTATTGCGCACAATTGCCGGGCTGTGCCCGCTTGGCGAAGGTGAACTGGAAATAGATGGAGTAACTGTCGACGCACCGGCCAAGCACCTTTTTGTGCAGCCCGAGTTACGAAACATCGGCATGGTGTTTCAAGATCATTCGTTATTTCCATTCATGACTGCTGTGGATAACGCTGCTTTCCCGTTGCAGATGCGGGGTATGAAACGCGTTGCGGCACGAAAATTGGCCGCCGAGATGCTGGAACAATTTGGTGTTGCCAATGTTGCATTACAGATGGCTCCAACACTGTCTGGAGGGCAAAGCCAACGCGTTGCTATTGTTCGCGCACTTATCGGCAGCCCCAGCGCAGTGTTGCTGGATGAGCCGCTTTCCGCAATAGACGAAGAGTCTCGTGAAAGCGTGCGAAACCAGATTCGCGAACATTTGGTTCGCCTTGGTGTGAGTGCCATTGTGGTCAGCCATGATCGAGCCGAGCTTGATCATTTATGTACGCGAATCGAGAATTACACTCGGTAAATCATGCAGCTCTCACTCGACGATGCAAGTCCGGCATTGTCCAATGTGGTGTTTTGTGTTCTTGACTTAGAAACTGCTGGCTCGTCTGCCGAAGTTGGCGGCATTACCGAAATTGGCGCGGTGAAGTATCAAGGTGGAGAAGAGATTGCTCGGTTTAACACGTTGGTGAACCCCGGGTGCGCAATTCCGTCTTTCATCGTCATGCTCACCGGCATCACCGATATCATGGTGATGAATTCACCACCAATTGAAGATGTGCTCGACGACCTTGTCGAATTCATTGGCGACTCGGTGATCGTGGCCCACAACGCGCGATTCGACATGGGGTTTATTCAGTCGTCCCTAGAGCGCGATGGTAGACCAAGGCTCACCAACAAAGTGGTGGACACGGTTTCGTTAGCAAGGCGACTCGTGCGCAACGAAGTTCCAAACTGCAAACTGTCTACGTTGGCCGAAAGCCTTGGGCTCAAACATCAACCAGCTCACCGCGCGATGAACGATGTGTTGGCTACTGGGGATTTGTTGCACTACTTAATTGAACGTGCTGCAGGTTTTGGCGTGTACGACCTGAATGATCTCATTGCATTACCAAAGATTGGCTCGCATCCGCAAGCAAACAAATTAAAGCTCACCGAGACATTGCCGCGAACTACTGGTGTCTACATGTTCACCGATGCGCAAGGCGAAGTGTTGTATGTGGGCAAGGCCAGCAACCTGCGTTCTCGTGTGCGTAGTTACTTTGGAACAAACGAGTCACGGACCAAAGTGGGTTCATTGTTGAAGCTGATGCAAGGAGTTGAATACATTCAAACTCCCGACCTATTAACGGCCGAGGTGCTGGAGTTGCGCATTATTGGCAGACTTCGTCCCCGCTACAACCACGCGGGAACACGAACGGCAAAGTATTGCTATGTGCGCTTAACTACCGAAGAAGAATGGCCTCGATTGATGGTGTCGAAGACCCCGTCGGCAAAAGGCATTTGTATCGGGCCAATATCCACACGCAACATGGCAACCGAAGTTGTCGATGCCATCGAGTCGGTGATTCCACTTCGGCGTTGCACCGTGCGCATGGGTCGTAAGTACGTTGCACCTGTTGGCGCACCGGTGTGTTCGGCTGCCCGCCTTGGTCTTGCGCAATGTCCGTGCTCGGGAACTGCCGAGCCAGAGTCATATGCAAACGCAGTACAACAAGCAGCTGACGCACTTACTGGAAAGAACAACTATGTGCTCGAGGCATTAACCGAGCGAATGAATGCTCATTCCGAGGCGCAGAGGTACGAGGAAGCGGCATATCTTCGGGATCGAGTTCAAACATTCGAGACCGTGTTGCGCCGGCAGAAGCAAGCCGAGCAATTGTGTGAGCAAGGAATGTTCTCTGTCACGTTTGACAATATTGTTTATGAAATAGATAATGGAATGCTTGCTTCAACCCGCAATGCTGATCAATTATTCATGCCTCTCGCATCGCTGAGTAAACAAATTCAAGAAGCCATTGTTGCGCCAGCGGGGGTGCATGATGAGCAAGGGATGCTAAGAAATGATGCAATGGATGAAGTTCTCTGTATAGCCAAATTTTTGGAGGCCCATCAATGACGAACGACAACGTAACTCTTGCCCGGTTGGTGTTACATAAGGGCGAGGTGGTTTCAGAGTTTTATGGCCCAGAAGTTACTGCGCAGACCACACTTATTTCGTGGTCAATGGCGAAATGCATCACGCATGCCCTGGTTGGAATTGCGCAAATGGATGGCTTGTTGCATGTTGAAAACAACAATTTGTTCCCTGAATGGGCACATGATGAACGTCGCAACATCACGCTGCAGCAGTTGCTGGAAATGCGATCGGGTCTTACCTGGGTAGAGGACTACGTGGATGGCGACGCTTCCGATGTGATCGAAATGTTGTTTGGCTCAGGAGTCGATGACAATGGGGGCTACGCCATTGCCCAACCACTTGCTACAACACCTGGTTCTGAATGGGTGTATTCGTCGGGAACGACAAACATTGTGACGCGGCATTTAGGCAACGTGCTTGGCGATGCTTCTGGTTCACACGTGAACATTGAGCGTTTCATACGAACCAGACTGTTCGATGCAATTGGTATGCAGGCCGAACCCAAGTTTGATGCCACAGGAACGTTCGTCGGTTCGTCATATGTGTATGCAACGGCACGAGAATTCGCCAAGTTTGGGCAGTTGTATCTGCACGATGGAATGTGCAATGGGAAGCGGATTCTGCCTGAAGGTTGGGTGGACCATGCGCGAACTCAGCACGTGTTCGATGACGAGACTGGTTTGGGTTATGGCGCTCACTGGTGGACATTGCCGGGAGAGCGCAACAGCCTTGTGGCGTCGGGGTATGAGGGCCAATACATCATCGTGATTCCCGATCGCGATCTTGTGGTGGTGCGACTTGGCAAGACTGTTGCTGAACAACGCAATGCGGTAGTGGCTGAATTGCGGGAAGTGATTGAGCAATATCCCGTTACTGGTGGGCAGTAACAGTTTCAGAACGAGATTCAACCACCGACAGCATCAGTAATGCGCCAATAACGAAAGCTGCGCCGATGACTCGATTTAGCGAGAGGTGCTCGTTCAAGATGAAAATTCCACACGCAATTCCGAAAACAGGTTCGCTCGTGGTGAAGATTGACGTCATGTTCGTTCCGATGCGCTTCAAGCCCATGAAGAAGGTTGAAGTTGGGAATACGGTTCCAACAATTGCCAGCGCAACTATGACGAGCCAACCTTTAGTGGTGTCTGGGTAATCGGGTTTCATACCGCCAGGGGAAACAAGCGCGTACAAATTAAAACCGAGTGCCGCGCCGATATTGACAAACGTGACACCAGTGAACATGTCGGTGTGTTTCAATGAACGAGAACAGCCAAGTGCGTAAAACACATACGCAAGTGAAGAGATGAGTACGAGCATCACTGCACGCGAACTACCTCCACCAATTTCGCCTGTTGTGATGCCGACGCCAACCATGGTGAAGATCAACGCGTACACAATGCTCTTTGATGGCTTCTTTTTGTAGATCAACCACGAAGCAAGCACCACCATGACCGGGTTGCAATAGAAAATAACAATTGCAAGGCTCGTGTCAATATCACGAATAGCGGTGAAGTACGTGAGCGAACATATAGTGATGCCAACGAATCCAAGCGAGAGCAAGTCGGGAAGCAGTTGCTTTCTTGGCCAGGGTGTGTCGCGAACCAAAACTAAGCGAAGTACCACCATCATGATCGCCGACATGGCGAATCGGGCAGACAACATGCCGAGTGCATTGGCGCCTTCGTCATACGTGGTTTTTGCCATAAACGGAACCATCGCGAAACATGCGCTGGCAAACACAATCAAAAAAGATCCGAGCAATTTCTGATTCTTCACCACACTCCGAATCTAGTGCCACGGCCGTCATTGGATACTCTTGGATGAAAGGGGAAGTATGACGAACGAACTATGGCGTAACAGTGCTCTTGAACTTGCTGAAGGTATTCGCAGTAAGAAATTTTCAAGCAGGGAAGTAATCGACGCACACCTCGCGCGAATCGACGAAGTGAACCCGAAGGTCAATGCCATTATTCGAGTGATGGCCGACGAGGCCCGTGCTGGTGCCGATGCTGCCGACAAGGCGCTCGCTCAAGGTGCACCAATCGGTCTGTTGCATGGCGTTCCGTACACCGTGAAGATCAACATTGACGTTGCCGGTCAGGCCACCACACAGGGCATTACTGCCCTTGCTG
>Ga0194055_10002810_pt1 | contig 13670 bp, 13 predicted proteins | sample SepL449m_MetaG_FD_155482 | JGI IMG/M metagenome (GOLD analysis project Ga0194055, IMG submission 155482) | Anoxic zone freshwater microbial communities from boreal shield lake in IISD Experimental Lakes Area, Ontario, Canada - Sep2016-L442-9m | ecosystem: Environmental > Aquatic > Freshwater >... | reverse complement strand
TACAGAGAACAAACCTTATTTTTTTGTGATGGAAAAGATTGATGGTTGCACATTGCGCCATGAATTAGGTCGAAAGTTTTCTTTTGGTTCCTCGCTTGTGATTGAGATTACCAGACAAATTCTTTCGCTTTTGTCGAATTTGCATGGTCTTGGATTCACGCATGGCGATATCAAACCGGAAAACATTATCATTGAACAATCTGGTAAAATTAAGGTTTTAGATTTTGCATTTTCTACAAATGTTCGAATGAATGAAAAACTTGAAACCAATCTTATGCTTGGTACTCCTAATTATATCGCTCCTGAATTATGCACGGAAGTTCCCGTAATAAGCTTGGAGAATGATATTTATAGCTTGGGTGTTTTGATATTTGAGATGTTAACGGGTAGTTTGCCATACCCTGAAGGTACGATTTCTCAAACGCTATTGAGGCACCAAAGTGATCCGCCTGCTAAATTACGACAGCAACTTGGAGGTTTAAATCCCAAGCTTGTTAATGCTATCGTTGAAATGCTTTCTTTCAATTTACAAGACAGGCCTAGAGCCAAAAATTTGGTTGATATATTTGTTAAATTTGAAATTGAGAATATGATCTCAAGTTGAATATCGCTGAATTATTTATTCGTCTTGGTCCAGATCTTTTTCTGTATATAGGATAAATCCTTTTTTCTCTAATGTCGATGTGGCTGTTTCGTGATCTTCGACATAAAGGGCTAGTGCTGAATTTCCACTGGGGCCAATGAGAAGAGGGTAAGCGTAGTGTATATTCACTTCGGCTTCTAGAAGTGCTTTGCAGATCAATAACAAAGGTTGGGGATCGTTTGGTAGTTTTACGATAAGCAAATCACTTTCGGTAAAGGGTAGGTTGGCTTGGGCAAAAATTTCGGTCGCTCTTTCTGGATTACTTAGCACTAGTCTGATGATTGCACAGTCAGCTGAATCAACGATCGAAATGGATACAATTCTAATGTCTGTCATTTCAAACCAGCGAACAACTCGCATGAGTCCGCCTACGCGGTTCGCGACAAATACATTAAATTGCCTCACACTCGGCCAGTCCCTACCTCTTGCAGTACGAAATCCTGTTGAACTGCCCGATCCATCATTTTTTCCAATTGCCATTTGTGACCCCTTCTTTTAAAAATGACCCATACTATCCTTAAATTAAACATTTTCGGAACATTCTTGGAAGCTAAATTTGATAATTCTAAGAATCTAAGGTGTGGGGGAGTTGCTCGAAAGCGTTTCACTGTGCTATCTTGTAGATGTACAAATATTTTCTACTGGGTTATTTACATGAGTTTATTTTCCGTTCAGGTTGCAGATAGGGTAAAAAGGTTACCTCCTTATTTGTTTGGAAAAATCAACGAACTTAAATATAAGATGCGCAAGCAAGGTGCTGATATTATCGACCTTGGTATGGGAAATCCTCGCGATGTTCCAGATCCCATGGTCATTGATAAACTGTGTGAAGCTGCGCGGGATGAAAGAAATCATGGGTACTCTGTCAGCAATGGTATTAAGAATCTACGCAACGAAATTTCTAAAAGATACGAGCGGAAGCATGGCGTTTTTCTTGATCCGGATCGCGAAGTCCTAGCCGGCCTTGGTTCTAAGGAAGTGTTTAGCCATATGTGTCTGGCATTATTAGGGCCTGGTGACACTGCAATTGTGCCTGCGCCGTCTTTCCCAATTCATGTCTATGCTGTCGCACTTGCATCTGGAAATGTTATTAGTCTGGATTGTACCCAGCCAGATAAGTTCTTGTCTAACATCTCCGGTGTTGCTGAGCATTTATACCCAAAACCTAAGGTCTTAATTCTTAATTATCCACACAATCCTACCACTACGGTTGTTGAAAAAGAGTTTTTTGTTGATGTCGTTAAATTAGCAAAGAAATTTGGTTTCATGGTGATTCATGACTTTGCCTATGGTGATGTTTGTTTTGATGGATATCATGCGCCTAGTTTTTTAAGCGTGCCTGGTGCAAAAGATGTTGGTGTCGAAACTATCACCATGAGTAAAGGTTACAACATGGCTGGTTGGCGCCTTGGTTTTTGCGTCGGAAATCAAGAAATGGTTAAAGCTCTTGCTACGATCAAAGGTTATTACGATTATGGCATTTTTCAACCAATACAAATCGCTGGGATTGTTGCTCTAAGGCATGGTGAAGATTTGGTTGAAAAGCAAGCGTTGGAATACCAGAAAAGGCGTGATGTTCTTGTTGAAGGTCTGCGAAGGATTGGTTGGCAGGTAAATGTTCCCAAGGCAAGTATGTTTGTTTGGGCTCAATACCCCTTAGCTTGGCGTGAAAAAATGAACTCGATTGATTTTACTATGAAATTACTTGAAGAAGGTGAAGTCGCAGTTAGTCCAGGTGGCGGTTTTGGTGAAGCTGGAGAAGGTTATCTTCGTATGGCTTTGGTAGAAAACGAACAGCGCCTCAGGCAGGCTGTCAGGCAAATTGCCCGTTGCCTTAAAACTGATATTTCTCCCCCTCTTTAGTTGCTTGCGATTCTTCTAAATTGTTATTAAAGATTCTTGGATAATCCTGTTCTAGGTTTTAATTTCTTTATAAAAGCAAATTGGTTTCCTTTTTATTATTTAATCAACGAAGAGAACTTTTTCTTTTACTTCGGTGATGTTCTGAAATATTCTGGTTAATAATAACGTAGCTTATTAAACAGGTTTTCAATTATGCTTCCTTATATTACAGTCAATCGTGTCCCAAAAATTCAGATCATACCAAAATTAGATGAAGGAGTGACGTGGTTCGATCATCCACTTAATCCCAGATACCCAGTTTCTTGGCATGTTCGTGATGATGGTTGGATGTCTTCTGCTTTTTGCTTAAGAGATGAATACAAACTTGAAAAAGCAAAATCATTGGCGTTGAGGTATCGATTGCATATTATTGCTTGAAAATTGAGCCCTAAATATGCTAACAAACATTTTGAATCTTTCGCCGGTTCAGGAAATTGATTTTAGAAAAAACACAAGGAACATATCCTTTTGTAATTAAAAGAGTTTAAAGGAATTAACAATATGTCTGATTTGATAAACACTACAAAACATAAAACTTTTCTTGGACACCCTATTGGTCTGTATGTTCTGTTTTTCACCGAAATGTGGGAAAGATTCAGTTATTACGGCATGCGGGCCCTTTTAATTACTTACATGGTTAATTATTTTAAGTGGACTCAATCCGATGCTTCTTCCGTTTACAAATGGTATACCACCCTCGTTTATGTCACACCCATTTTGGGTGGTTTCCTTGCAGATCGTTATCTAGGGAATACTTGGGCTGTAATCATTGGGGCAGGATTAATGGCTATTGGCCATTTTCTAATGGCTTTTGAAGCAAACAATATTTTTTATGCTGCTCTTATCTTATTAATCATTGGCAATGGTTTTTTTAAACCTAACATGTCTACCCAAGTTGGTAGGTTGTATCCCCCGAATGACCGCCGTAGAGATGGGGCCTACACTATATTTTATATGGGTATTAATTTAGGGGCTTTTCTTTCTCCGTTGGCTTGTGGTTGGTTACAGGAAAACACAGTGGGCGAGTACCACTCGGGATTTGCACTTGCAGGTATTGGCATGGTTGTAGGGATGCTAACTTATTTGATTGGGTTGCCTTTGATTAAAGAAATTCCAAGTGTCGAAATACAAGTGGAGAGCCAAAGCAAGGATGCGGATCAACCATTAAGCGAAAAAGATGCAGACCAAACTCCTTCCGTACTTGGTTCCTTTTCTAATTTCGCAGTCAAATCACTTTTGTTTGCAGCTATTTTCCTTATTTGTGTTGCAGGCTGGAAAGCGTCATCAAAACCAATTTCTGCTGCCCCTTCATTGATCAGTGCTGTTTCACTGCTGGTTGTTTATTGGATTGCAAGTCAGGTTAAAAATGCAATGAGAGACAGGGTTCTTACGATCGTAGCCCTTGGTTTTTTTGCAATATTTTTCTGGGCTGCCTTTGAACAGGCTGGTAATGCATTAAACCTTTGGGCCGATAAAACCACTAATCGTTACCTCTTTAAACCTATGCCCGAAGAAAATAAGTACCCACCAGTAATTGATCCCGTGTTTGTTAAAGAAGGAGACGCTCTTCCTGTTGTAAATCAAGAAAAGCCATCTTTCTTTGGCCTATTTAGACTAAAAGACAAAAAGAATGATGACGGGTTTGGTTTCGATCCCGTTCCCACAGCATGGTTTCAATCCATTAATGCTTTGGCGATTTTTATAATGGCGCCTCTTTTTGCTTGGCTTTGGCTTCGTATGGATTTATCAATCCCTATTAAAATGACCATGGGTATTTTCGCCATGTCGTTATCTTTTGTTGTGATGATTGGCGCTTCTTTTGTTGAAAATGTTCCCCTTGTTACAGATTTTAAAGGTAACAAATTGCCTACATCTATCACCATTGGCAAAAGTGGCGAACTCCTTTTGAATGAACCTGATTCGAAAGAAGTTTATCCGATTCAAGGTGGAAGGCTTACTTACGATCCCGCAAAAAAGCAATTTACTGTCCGGGGTGTTTTTGCTGATGTTGAAAGAGATCGTGTTGCAAGGTCAAGCGCGCCTCCAGAACTCTCTTTAGCTTTGGAAGATATTTCCAAGGAATTAAGCAAACAGAAAATTAGCAATAAAACTTTTCCAATTGAACTCAAATTGCCGCAGAGCGTTGTTGGGTTTGATATTCGTTATGCTGGTCTTCCCGAGAGTATGGTGAAATTTAATGCGCAAAATAATACTCTTTTGTTTTCAGGAACTTTGGCTGAAAAAGATATTAAAGCCTTGCTACTTGCAGGGGCAAACCCAGATTTTCGGGAAAGTATGGATATGCTTTTTGTCGGTTCTTCAAAGTTCAAAGTAAGCTCTGCCTGGTTATTCTGGAGCTATATATTGGCTACCATCGGCGAACTTTGTCTTTCTCCTGTTGGGCTTTCTATGGCAAACAAACTTGCGCCTGCCAAATTCGCAACTATGATTATGGGGCTTTGGTTGCTTGTTAGTGCTTTTGGTAATTTCGCTGCTGGTGCTTTAGGTGAAACGTATGGCACTATCCCGCCTGTTGAATATTTCACTTATACAACAGGGGCACTTGCTGCAGCAGCTTGTGTTTTGCTTGTTATAAGCCGTAAACTTACTTCGATGATGCATGGCGTTAAGTAATCTTCAGGAATTTAATTATGGCGTTTGTTCAATTTGTTAAAGGTCAGAATTGGGGTGATAATTATTCAGTTCTTGCCCCTGATAACTCTTGGACAGTGGTTAAGAAAGTTCTTAAAGGGGGCCTTTCTGGCGGGTTAGAAGTTCTTGAAGTTAATGCTGGTGATTTTCAGTTTACCATTCTTGTTGGCAAAGGAATGGGGCTTGGGAATGGCAAATACAAGGATTTAAGGCTTGGTTGGGATTCCCCAGTTAATGGGCCGGTTCACCCCAAATATGTCGAATTGGAACGTAGAAACGGGCTCGGTTGGCTCGATGGCTTTGATGAATGGTTTTGTAGATGTGGCCTAGTTTCTAATGGTCCACCGGGAACCAGTATTGATGGCAATCGTTACACTCTTCATGGCCGAATTTCAAATTTACCCGCCTCTGCTTTAAGCATTCGGACCCCTGAAAATTCAAATGGTCTTATTGAGATAAAGGGTGTGGTTGAGGAGGCAGCGCTTTTTTCTCCAAAACTTGTGCTTGAAACAACTTATTCAATCGAGATAGGTTCCAACCGTTTAAAAATTACAGACAAGGTTAAAAATCTAGGCAGTAGCAATGCTTCATTCCAACTTCTTTATCATTGTAATATTGGTCAACCCTTTTTAAGTGATAAATCATATTGGAAAGCTCCACTCATTGCTTTAGCCCCACAAACTCAGAACGCCGCTGCTGCAATTAATACTTATTCGACTTTTGGCCCTTCCCAGTCTAGTTTTAAAGAGCAAGTGTTTCTTTGCAAGCCCTTTGCTCACTCTTCCGGAAGATCTTTGGCTACTATTGTGAATCCTAACATCAATGTTGCATTTGTTATTCGATTTGATGTTAAAGCTTTGCCATGTTTTACTGTGTGGAAAAATTTAGGTGCCACTGAAGAGGGCTATGTGGTTGGTTTGGAACCAGCAACCAACTATCCTAATTTTATAGATTTTGAAAAGGCGCAAGATCGCTGTGTGTTGTTGGAACCAAATAAACAGTGGATCGGGGAATTGGAATTGGAAGTCTGGGATAAACTAGCGGAAGTTCAAAAAATAGAGAATGAAATTAATGCCATGCAAATAAACATGCCTCAAATTCATCCTAATCCGTTGCTTCCTTTTACTCCATAATTTGTCAATAATATGAGCACGGGGCAGAGGTTTTTAAGCCTTTGCCCCGTTTGCTTTTATACTACTGGGATTCGGGGAACCGTATCACCATCTGGTACGTCTGCGGATAGTGGATCAAACCATGATTCATTGAAATCAATACGCTGCTTTTTCTTCATTGCAATGTTTGATGTTAAGGCAATGATTGCATCCGCCATGGCTACTCTACCATGGCACCTTGGCATATCAGCTTCTGACTTCGAACTCTTATCCCAAACCCTGATTTTGTAGGCAAAATCTTCCATTTCTTCTTTGTAACCGCGACTCACAGGGGTTCCTGCTCCACTTGCTGCAGGTGCTCCACCGCCAACCGCTGATGGCGCCCCACCTGGGCCCCATGTTGAGCTTGCTTCAAGTACAGGTTTGTTTCCTGGTGTGGTGGATACACTAATGCTGGTACTTTTCGGATCAGTGGATTTTTTTGAAGGATCCTTTTCGTTGTAAAGCATGACCGATTGTTCTGCTTCAACTATCATGGTCCCGCGGGATCCCATCACGCATTCGCCATATTGCTCAAAGCCATTGGTGTTTAAAGATGAATAGGTAACTACAACAATGTCATCTTTGTCTGAACCCTTGTTCATTCCTTTTGGGTGATTAGGTCCAGGAAATTCAAAGGTTACAAAAACGCTATCATCGGAATCGCGATCATTACGATCTGGGCCATAGAAAATCTTGCCACCAACGCCGCTGACTGATAATGGGTGGACTTTCCCAAGGAAAATACTGCAAGCATCAAGTTGATGGCTGCCCAGTTCGGCCATTAGGCCACCGCCGGTTTCGTTGTAAAGTCTCCATCGAACAAGTTCTTCGACACTTTTGAACCCAAACATTTTGGATTGTTCTTTAAGTTCATCATGATCAATCTGATAGATGGGCGGATACCAACCATCTCTGTATTTAGGGGTGGGATATTCCTTGGCGATAGGGAATCTGGGAGCTGCATCAGCTACAAAGGGCCAAGAGTTGTTTCTATGCCAGAGTGCTCGAATATGTTTTACATCACCAATCACCCCAGATTTTAGCACTTCAAATGCATGGGAATAAAGCATGCTGTAGTGCCTTTGGTGGCCAATCGATAATATCTTTTGTGTTTCTTTCGAAACCTTAATCATTTCTTTGCATTGTGAAACATTCCAAGCCATCAATTTTTCGCAAAGTACATGCTTGCCAGCTTTCATGGCATCAATCGCAATTCGGGCGTGATTACAAAGAGGAGTGGCAATTACAACGGCTTCAATACTTTTGTCTTCAAGAACTTTTTTGTAGTCAGTGAATATTTTTATATCTTTGCTTTCAGGCCCATAAAGCTTTTTGAAACCTGGTCTAAGAGGTACTTTAGGGTCCCCTTCCATAATACGATCGCGGTTGTATGGGCGGATATCGCAAATTGCTGTGAACTTAAGATATTCAGGATTATGCGCACCTACAAGAATACCACCTTCATCACCACAACCAATCAAAGCTGCGCGAACAGGGTTTCCTTCCATTGCTTTGTAGCCGAAATATACGGCAGGAGTAATTGCTGCAACTCCTGCCCCAGCAGATAAACCTTTTAAAAAGCCTCTGCGTGAAAGGTCTTGTGAAACATTTTGAAAGTTAGACTTTCCTTGTTCTTTTTGTTCAGGGGTGAGATCCATCGCCATTGTTTTTTCCTTCGATAGAAAAGGTAAGTTAGTTGGAAATTAGACAGATTTGTTTTTCGGTTCAGAGTCCCAAGTACAGCAGCTAGGAAGCCAATTTGCAAGTAAAGCATCTAAGCCAAACCATCTTCCTGAATTAGTAGTAACTAAAACCATCATAGCAAACATTTCGACCAAATTCTTGTTAACAAAAACATAATTCCCTTCATTTAAAGGAGGGACTGGGAGCCAAGGAAAAGGCGGAATCGTTAAATAGGTCATTGCAAGGAAGCCAATTCCACCCAAGCATGCAATTCGGGTGAATAAGCCAAGGAACAATCCTGCACCGATTGCAGTAATGCCAAAAATTGTCATCAAATTTATCCAATTAATAAAACCCATCTTCTTCTGTGAAGGTGGCAAAATAGTTGATTTTTGTTCAACTGTTAGCAGCTTTTGCAAATCGGAATTAAGGGCATTTTTTTGTAATTCATATTCATCGGTAAGCTCTTTTCGACCTTTGGATATTTCTGCCCTAGTCGATGCAATTCTAGCTTTATCTAGTTCTTTGCCTAAATACCAACTTCTGTCATCTGATCGGATTTTGTCCAATTCATCGAGCTTACTTTTGTAAAACGCCAGCCATTGTGGGATAGAATAAATAGTTTTTATGGTGCCAGATGGTTTCCCATCGGGAGAAGGTATTTCAATCTCTTTTTTACCTTCTTTAAACCATTCTAATGCTTTTTTAAGGTTTTTATCAAGCGCCTCTTTGGCGGATTTTTGTTGATCTGGTGACAACTGGTAGGAAGAAGAAAAATCTTTGACGGTTGTATTCCATTCATTTGTAATTGATTTTTCATACAGCTTTGCAAGAAGTTCTGAATCAGGATCAGGAAGGAATCCTTTCATGAACTTGCCTAAAGGCCCAGATGACTCACGAAAATAAATTTCGCTGCTAAAAGGCTTGGGTGAATAAAGCGAATGAATTTTGTGAAGGCCTTCAAAAAGAAAATGCCAACCAATGATGAACCTGAGAAGAATCAAAGAAACAACTGTGTAACGATTCATTAAAATCTCGCAATGAATTTAATTAGAGAACCAATTCAAATAAGTTAAAACTCTACGGCCAAATCACCAACAACTAAAACCTGTTCTTTTTCATTTTCTGAAAGAATAATTATGCCAACTTCTTTATGGTTTTCACAATATTGAATTGCAGCATCTGTTCCGAGAACAAAAAAAGCTGTCGACAAAGCATCTGCTGAGGTCGCATCTGCTGCTGCTACAACACATGTTGCAACTCCATTGGCAGGATATCCAGTCTTAGGGTTTAAAATATGTCCATACTTAATCCCATTCGATTCAAAATTATTATAGGTTGCAGCAGAGATGCCTAAAGCCCGGTTTTCCAAAAAAACTGTTGCAATGCGTTTGTTTGGCTGCCAAGGGTGGTTGATTGCAATAGGCCAGCCTTTTGATTGATTCTGTGGAGAAGAACCGCAAACTATACTGCTTTTCCCCCCATGGATCATGAATATGGAAACCCCAAATTTATTGAGGAGAAGGCTTTTTACCCTATCTAGGGCGTAACCTTTTCCAATTGCGCCAAGGTTTATTTCCATTTCTGGTTTGCTAAAAAACACTGATTTTTTTGCAGGATCAAGAATTAATGAGTCCGATCCAAATCCTGAAAGAAGGTTAATAATTTCTATTTCACTTGGAACTCTTTTAGGACCTTTAAAAAAACCCCATAACTTTACTAGTTTACCGGCTGTTATGTCGAAGCCTTGGTTGGTTTCATGGCTTAGACTCTTTGCTTTCTGGAGCAGGTGAAAAAGATTTGATTCAATAACTTGAGGTGCTTTTCCTGCATTTTGATTTATATTTACCACTTCACTTTTTTGAATGTAGACAGATAATTGGTTTTCTAAAACTGAAATCAAATCAAGGCAATCCTCAGCCATTAATACAGCATCTTTGGTCCCAAGCGGGAAAGACATCTCAAAATCTGTGGCCATTGCCCTGCGCTTGATATGAACCAAGCTTAGTTCAGGTGCGTTTGGACTGAAAATGGTTTCTAATGCAAACGAAATAAGCCCGGCATTATGGGTTATATTTGCCGGGCTTATTAAACTTCTTCTATCCATGATTTATTGCCTAGAAATGCTCCTGTTAACCATGGATAAAAATAAAATCATTGATCAAAAACTTGCAAAGCCATTAATCATCTTCATCCCGAACCAAAGGTTCGAGTTGTTTGGTGTTTCGTTCCACAGCTAAAATTATGGTTCGTTCTTCAACACCATCAGGTGAAACAGCAACAGCTGGAATAATTTGACGGCTATCTGGAAGACTGAAACGCATTGTAAAAGTGCCATCAGGCCGTAGTTTTACAGGTTCACCTTGAAGAGTAACTCGAGCGTTAGGATCAGTTGAGCCATAAACAATCAGTTCTGCATCAACTTGGAATTTAAAATCGCGGCTTTTTCCGAGAATAAACCCAGCCGAACCAAAACTAGTTATTGCAGAAGAACCAAGAGGTCTACGCAATCTTTCTTCAAAAAGTTGTTTGAGTTCCATGCTGCTAGAACTTGGGTCAAACCCGCCAGACATTGCATAAATTTTGTCTGCTTTTTCGTTATCTAAATCCGCCCAGTTTTCATCAATCGTATCACTAATGCCAGCCCTCGGGGTAGTAACTACATTAGAACGGGAAAGAACATAGAATTTGCCTGTTTTTGCAAGGTAACCAATATCAATGCGATAGGAACGCGGAGGGGTTTTAACATTAAGATACCAGCTGTTGCATCCGCCATGAATTTCGATGTCTTGAACAATGGTTTCGCTCGAGCAAGTGGTATCATTCGAAGTTACATCAATAAGGCGCAAAATTGGTTTGCAACTATGCCAATCTTGGGAAAGAGCTGCCTCTGCCCTCTGAATCGCTTGTCTTGTTATTTCCCAATAGGCATGCAACCAAAAAGGATCGCGCACCATTACTACAATTCGATCTTTGTTATAACCTTTAGGCAAATCTTTGGGGGCTTTAGCTGCTAGATCTTTAGTTGGTACGCCCATGGAAATTCTAGATTTTTCCTGTGCTTCCAGAGCTGAATCACGAGCCAGGGAAATTTGGGTACGCTTTTTTAAAAGATTGTTCTTTTTAATAGCCATTTGTTTGGATGAAGACTTTATCTTGGTAGTTGGTTTAGATTTTATAACCGGTTCTTTAGTTATTTTATTTACAGAACGAACAGCAGGTGGGGGAGAAATTTTTGATTTGTTTACAGACTTTTTGGCTGCCATATGCGATGCTCCATTTGGCAATTTTTGCCAATTGCTTCTTTAGACCTCCTTGTCAAAAGAAATGGTTAATATGATTAAAACTTCTGATACATGCGACATTCATATTCTTGTTGCAAACAATTCTTGTTGCAAACACTATCATTATTTAAACCCAAAACTTATCATTTGAATGTCGTAAGGCAGTTTGATTAGAATAAATTAGATTGGAAAAAATGTCAAACAAAAACTTTGGAAATCGTTATATTATCAAGACTTATAACCATATTAGAAAGCCGTTATAGTTTTCCCAAGTGTAACATTTAACCTAAAGTGAAGTGTTTGATGGTTCCGAATCAAAAAAATGATATCAAAGGTTTTGCAATCTATGTGGAACTTGCTTCCCTAGGTGTCGAAATGTTTGCTCCGATTTCCCTTGGGGCATTTCTTGATTCTTATTCTTCAACCAAGCCTTTTGGTATAATTTCAGGCATTCTTTTTGGTGTCCTAGTGGTTGCTTTTCATATTAAAAGGCGCTTATTTTAAGGTGCATGGTTTGACTGAAAAAAATGCCCTAACAAATGATGCTATTGCTAAACTTGATAAACAGATTTTAGCCTTTTATGGCGTTACTTCGCTTGTTTCTCTTGCTGTCTTTATTGGTTTGTCCTTAAACGAGGGTATTAAAGAACACTTTTATTATTATTTGGCGATTTCGATGTTTTTTGGGGCGTTTTTTTTCTCAAAACTGATTACTTTCATTTATGAATTTTTTTATAAGAATAATAACGCTTCCTTACTTTTCGTAACTTCTCTTCCTCGATTATTGTTCTTTTTGCTTGCTTTTGTTTTTTTTAAAAATACATTGCACGAAGAAATGAGCAAGCATCTCGTTTTAATAGCGATTTGTCTCTTCTTTTTCTTGGCCTTGTTCGAATCAATCTTGAAGTTGAAATTGTTTTCTCGTATTTGATTTATAGTGGTTGTTTGTTACTTGAATGTTTTAAAAGTGGGTTAATTATGTATTCCAAGCCTGTACCGGACGCAATGGATGAAGTTCAAGATCAACTACATCATTGGCATTTTTTTGATGAGCAGGGCTTGTTTGAGCACGGTATTCATTTGAATTTGATTTCGTTTGATTTTTTTGGTTGCCATGTTTCGATAAGCAAATTTAAGATACTGTTGCTTGTTGTTGCTGTTTTAATTGCAGCAGTCTATATCCCTCTTTGTCGCAAGGTTTCTAAAGGCGAAATATTACGCGGTCCTTTTTGGAATGCATTTGAATGCCTGCTCACTTATATCAGAAACGAAGTTGCGAAGCCTACATTAGGGGATTTAGCTGATAAGTATGTTCCATTCTTGTGGACTTTATTCTTGTTCGTTTTGTTTGCAAATTTGTTTGGCATGCTACCTTTTATGGGGTCTCCAACAGCTAACATTTCGGTTACAGGAGCGTTGGCGCTTGTAAGTTGCTTTTTTATCAATTACACAGGTATCAAAAAGAATGGTGTTGGAGGTTTTGTTAAAGGCTTTTGGATGAAAATCGATCTTCCAGTGTTTGGGCCTGTTATAAGCGCATTACTTTTTGTGCTTGAATTTGCTGGGATTTTTATTCGAAGTGGTGTGTTGGCGGTTCGTTTATTTGCAAACATGTTTGCAGGACATATGGTTCTTGCTACTGTTCTTCTTTTCGCAGTAAAAGTTGCGGGCGAAAATATTTTGCTTCAGTCTGGCGTGACTGTGATCAGTTTGGCTGCGAGTTTGGCTTTATGTTTCCTAGAACTACTTGTTGCGTTTTTACAGGCTTATGTTTTTACGTTTTTGACTGCTTTGTTCATGGGCATGGCTACTCATGAAGGACATGCTCATGAAGAACACGCCCACGATGAGCCTGGGCATGATGAAAAGGCTATTCAAGGTAATCATTAAAATTTGATTGACTATTGTTTAAATGGTTCGTAAATAATGATAACTTAGCTCTTATGTTTCTTGTTGTGTTTACCCCTTATGGTGATTGTGGAGGCTTGTTTTCGATGAAAAAGATGTTTTTGTTGTTTGCGGTTGTTGTAGCCTTATTCTGTTTTGCAGATGATTTATTTGCTGCTGATGGAATTGCCAATATAGGCAAAGGCATTGGTGCTGGTTTGGCTATTATTGGCGCAGGTATTGGTTTAGGTTACATTGGTGCAGGCATGGCCGAGAGCATGGCTCGCCAACCTGAAATGAAGGACGACCTTAGAAACGCGAGTATCATTATCGCAGCTTTGCTCGAAGGTGTTGCCTTGTTTGCATTGCTTATCTGCTTCCTTATTTAGTTTTTATTCTTTTAAATCGGGAGGTAGAGGGGCCATGTTACGACGGTTTTTCGTCATGACTTTGCTTGGTTTACTC
>Ga0194055_10002809_pt1 | contig 13673 bp, 9 predicted proteins | sample SepL449m_MetaG_FD_155482 | JGI IMG/M metagenome (GOLD analysis project Ga0194055, IMG submission 155482) | Anoxic zone freshwater microbial communities from boreal shield lake in IISD Experimental Lakes Area, Ontario, Canada - Sep2016-L442-9m | ecosystem: Environmental > Aquatic > Freshwater >... | reverse complement strand
CGCCTCCTCGATCCCCGACCGACTCCCTGGTGGAAAAACCTTCGCCGCTCAGCCTGGCCACACGACGATGCAACCCCCTGACCTGCCACCGCTGGCCGATGTCGTCCTGCGGATGGCGAATGTGTTTGAACAGCTTGGCGTGCCCTACGCCATTGGCGGAGCCGTCGCCACGAGTTTCTGGGGTGTGCCCCGCACGACACAAGACGCCGACTGTCTTGTCGCCGTTCCCGCTGTCGCCTATCAGCGGCTCGCCGATGGCTTGAACGCCGCGGACTTCGTACTTGACCAATCGCCAGCCCCGCACGTCGTGACCGTCGAAGCCCTGCTCCAGCAGGTGCGTGAAGACAAATACATGACGCTGGCATGCCGGGCGACGAGCGTGGAACTGTTCATTCCGGTCGTACCGCTGCAGCACTCGATCCTGAAGCGGGCCGTGGAGCGGCCTTTTTACGGCCATGCCATCCGCGTGACGACCGCCGAAGATCTGATCCTGTTGAAAATGGCGTTTCACCGCCAGAAGGACCTGCTCGACATCAAGGGCATCCTGCACGTCCAGAAGGGCCGGCTCGACATTCCGTATCTCCGTCATTGGAGCGGCCAGATGCTCGAGGAACCCGCGGTCCGCGAACTCGACGAGTTGATTGCAACCTACGAAGCCGACCGGTCTGCTTGATCGGAGTTTGCTCCCGGCCCCGATTTTGGAGATGCGTGGAGCGATTCGCCCCGCTAGGCCGCGGGCTCGTCATCCGGGATGTGAACGGCGACCATCAGCACCTCGTGGCCCCCGATGATCATCGTCAGGTGACCTTTGCCCTGCGTGTCTTCAAGCAGGCAGATACTCCCCGCCCGGAGGTCGCACTGGTTGCCATCGCTCGTGCGGACCGTCGCCTCTCCGGCCGTCACAAACATCCATTGCCTGGAGGGGGTGCAATGCCAGCCGCCCACCCAGTCTGGTGCGAATCTGAGGAGGCTCCATCCCGTGGCCCGGTTCATGGCGGACACATCGAGCGGCGGTGCCGGCGGGGCAAACTGCTCGGTCTGCACCGTGATGGTCGCCGTTTCAAGGTGCGACTCGCCGGCAGCGTCTGCAAACACGCGGATGTATTCCACAGGGCGTTGCATGGGGCACTGGCTCGTTGAGTCGCGAGAGCTATTGCGGGCAGATCGGAAGCATAGGCGCCCGCGCCACCAAATCGCCGAAAATCGCTCCCGTCCCCGTTTTCGCCAGTCAGCGGTAGTCGGCAGCCGAGACAGGCTCCTGATCGGCTTTGGTGCACAGCGCAGCCAGCACCCGCCAGTCGATCTGGTCGTTCATGAAGACGGCATGGTCGTCGGCAAACAGCATCGTCAACCCGTGATCGTGGCGACTGCGGAAACACGAGGTGTGGGACGGGGAGTTGATCACTTCCGCATTGTGGAGCACGCAGTTCAAGCCGCACGCCCACATGCTCCGCAGAGCGCCGGGATCGGCTTCGGCGACGGGATCCGAAGAAGCCAGTTCGGAATAACGATCGACCGCTTCACCCACGATCAGCGTGTTGCTCAGCCCGTCGGTGATATCGGCCACCCGCGTGGGCAGCGGATGATCGGCGTGGATCGCATACAGGATCCCGCTGACGGCCCAGTTGGGCCGCAGGTCGGCGACACTGCCGCCGCTGGGAATCACCGCCGACCCGATGATGCCCCCGTAATCCTGCTTGCCATCAAAGCTCACCTCGGCATCGGGGCAGAGATAGATCGGCAGCTTGGTTTTGGCCGCCGCAAGATTGCCGGCCTCGTTGTAGGCGAGTTCGTAGTCAATCGACGCTCCCGTCGCGCTCTCCTCCAGGTAGGGCAGGATCAGCGACGACCAGGCGTGAAGTCGCGGCCCTTTGCCGTTTGGACGGTCGAGGGCGTGGTTCCCGGGAGGAAACCACCGCCGAGCAGACTCGTGATTGAGCAGCGCCGTCCCTGCGTTTCGCATGTTGTTGACGCATTGGGTGCGACGGGCCGCCGCTCTCGCCCCCTGGACGGCAGGAATGAGAAGGCCGATCAGCGTCGCGATGATTGCGATCACGACGAGCAGCTCGATCAACGTAAATGCGCTGTAGCGAACGGGCATCGCCGACATGGTGGGGGCCATGCCGCTGTCACCGCACGATGACCGCCGAGGAGAAACATTCGTGTTCATGGAACCCTTGCGATTTCGCGAGACAGAGCGCAGCGGCGAAACGAGTTTCTGGGGCGATCAGAACGATGTCTTCCGTCTTTGGTCCAAACGTGACGCAACCTCAACGATGGCGCAGGAGAGGTCAGTTCGCGGGCCGCCCTGCTCAGCTCGAAGCCTGCCGATACCACCGGATCAGGGCATTGGTGGAACTGTCGTGTTCGAGCTTCGGCTCCGTCGCGGATTCCAGTTCGGGCACGATCCGTTGGGCGAGCACCTTGCCCAGCTCCACGCCCCATTGGTCGAACGGGTTGATGCCCCAGAGGCAGCCCTGCGTGAACACGCTGTGCTCGTAGAGGGCTACGAGGCTCCCGAGCACACGGGGGGTGAGCCGCTCGGCAAGGATCGTGGTGCTCGGCCTGTTTCCCGGAAACGTCTTATGCGGCACGAGCGATTCGGGCACTCCTTCGGCCCGGACCATGTCTGCCGTCTTCCCGAAGGCCAGGGCCTCGGACTGCGCGAAGACGTTTGCCATCAGCAGGTCGTGGTGCCGGCCGAGCGAGTTGGCCGACCGGGCGAAGCCGATGAAGTCGCATGGGATCATCCGCGTGCCTTGATGGATCAGCTGATAGAAGGAGTGCTGGCCGTTGGTGCCGGGTTCGCCCCAGAAGATCGGGCTGGTCTGGTAGTCGTCGATCACCCGGCCGTCGAGCGTGACCCGCTTGCCGTTGGATTCCATGGTGAGCTGCTGGAGGTAGGCCGGAAACCGCTTCAGGTACTGGTCGTAGGGCAGCACGGCGATGGTGTGGGCGCCCAGAAAGGTGGTGTTCCAGACCGCCAGCAGACCGAGCAGCACCGGCAGGTTGCGTTCGAAGGGGGTGGTACGGAAGTGCTCGTCGATCGCATGGAAGCCGGCGAGCATCTCCTCGAACAGCTCGGGCCCGATCGCCAGCATCGTGGCCAGGCCGATCGCCGAGTCCATCGAATAGCGGCCACCAACCCAGTCCCAGAAGCCAAACATGTTCGCCGTATCGATGCCGAAGGCTGACACTTCCGCAGCATTGGTGGAGACGGCGACGAAGTGCCGGGCCACGGCGGCAGGGTCGACGAGTTTTGCCAGCAACCACTCCCGCGCGGAATGCGCGTTGGTCAGGGTCTCCAGCGTCGTGAACGTCTTCGACGAGATCACGAAGAGCGTTTCGGCAGGGTCGAGATCCCGGGTGGCCTCGACGAAGTCGGTGCCATCGACATTGGAGATGAACCGGAACGTCAACTGCCGGTCGGCCACGTGCCGCAGCGCCTCGTACGCCATCACCGGCCCAAGATCAGAGCCGCCGATGCCGACGTTGACGACCGCGCGGATTGGCCGGCCGGTATATCCCTTCCAGGTGCCGCTGCGGATCTGCCGGCAGAATGCCGCCATCCGGCCAAGCACCTCGTGCACGCCGGGCACGACATCATGGCCGTCGCAGAAGATCTTCTCTCCCTGCGGGGCGCGGAGGGCCACGTGGAGCACCGCGCGGTGTTCGGTGGCGTTGATTTTTTCACCGGAGAACATCGCGTCGATCCGCTGCCGTAGGCCGCAGGCTTCTGCCAGCTTGAGGAGCAGCGGCAGCGTTTCGCCGGTGATCCGCTGCTTCGAATAATCGACATGCAGGCCGCAGGTATCGAGCACCAGCCGTTCGCCGCGACTGGCATCGGCCGCGAAGAGATCTCGGAGATGCGTGCCGCCCATCGCGGCGGCGTGCGCGGCGACGTGTTGCCACTGCGGCAAGGCCGCGCGACTGGGGGGCGATTGAGCGGTCATCGGGCTGTTCCTCCGGCAGCGGCTGCCGTCTGCGACTTGGTCTCGATCACCTGGAGCAACTCATGCCAGCTGTTCACGAATGATTCGGCCCCGTCCTTTTGGAGCTTTGCTCCGAGGGCCACGAGGTCGATACCAGCACGGCTGATGGCGAACAGCGTCTGTTCGGCGGTCCCGCCGCCGGCCGATACGATTCCTGAGCATGACCCGTGATCGGCGAAGGCCAGAAGGGTGTGTTCCGGCATGGTGTTGACGGTGTTCGGCGAGGCGAGAGCCGAGACATAGAGCGAATCGGAGAGCTTTGGATCCTTGGTGCCGGTGCTCGCATAGAGGAGTCGCTGCGTCAGGGCCCCAGCGTTGGCAAGCCGCTGCCAGCGGTCGGACGCGAGCAGGTCACGGTAGGCCTTGTAGCACTGCTGGCCCACGGCGATGCCGAGCGTGTTGGCCAAGGCCGGGGGAAGCTGTGCTGCCGTCGCTCCGTCCCAGCGGCTGATGAAGAGCGAGGCCACTGAGCAGACCCGCGGCGACAGGCCGGCCTCGATCCGCCGCTCGATGCCCCGCAGGTAGGCTTCTGCAGCGGCGAGGTAGTGTGCGGTCGTGAACAGCAGCGTGACGTTGACCGGCACGCCCGCGAAAATCGCCTCCTCAATCGCCGGCAGGCCTTCGGGCGTGCCGGGGATCTTGATATAGAGGTTCAGACGGTCGGCGCGGGCGTGGAGGTCGCGGGCCGCGGCGAGCGTGCTCGCGGTGTCGTAGGCGAGTGTGGGGGAAACCTCCAGCGACACCCAGCCGTCGAGGCCGCCGGTACGATCGAACGTGGGCCGGAAGAGGTCGGCCGCGCGGCGGAGATCCTCGATGGCCAGCTCAAAAAACAGTTTCTCGCCTGCCAGTCCCTGCTTCACCTTCGCCGCGATGGCGGTGTCATAGAAGCTGGTGTTTTTGACCGCAGCATTGAAGATCGTCGGATTGCTCGTAAGCCCCGTCACCGACAGGTCGGCGATGTAGCGAGCCAGCGTGCCGTCGTCGAGCATGCCGCGGGTGATGTTGTCGAGCCAGAGGCTCTGACCTAGACGATGGAGCTGCTGCGTGGTGTTGGCCATGGCATGCACTTGGGGGCTGGGAAATGAGATGGTCGCCGGACGACGATTCAGTGTGAAGTTATACGCAATTGCCTGATCGGAGAGACCACGGCCTCAGCTGATGCCTTTCTGGCCTGCCTTCATGCAAGTCACGCGAAAGATACGCCGAGATGCAGCCCGTCGGCCCACGGCCATGACACCGCCACGACGCCCAGCCAACGCTCTGGTTTTAAACGGCCACATCGCGACGACTGGCGAACGGCGGCCCTTGTGCGGCGAGACTGCCGTGACGGATTAGGTCGTCACCTGCGTCGCCGACCCGCTTGCAATCAGGCTGCCAGAGGACGAATAGACCGCGAATTCGCTGATCAGACCCGCCGGCTCGTATTGAGAGAACTTGTAGTACCCGTACGAGTCTTGGAGTGCAGTAATGGTATAGGTCTGCAAATTGCTTGAATCAACCGGGGCGGACCAGACACCGGTAATCACCGCGCCGCTCGTGTCATAGGTGGTGCCATCGACCTCGTCCACCTCATCGACGCCGGAATCTGTCACGGTGAACACGACATAGTCCCCCGCTGTAATACCGACGCTGCTGTACTGGAACGTCTTGTCGGCTGCCACGGGGCTGAAGTTGTTACCCCGGATCTCGATCGTCCTGTCATCACGGTGGCCAAGAGCACGCCAGGGCCGGAAGGCTTGTGCGTCAGCTTCACCACGAGCGTCGTCGGCGTCGCCGATACGACCTTTCCATTCACGCCACCATCGAAGGCCACGCGGTTATGGCCCGCCTGGCGATCAAAGCCCGTGCCAAAGAGCGTGATGCGTTCGGCCGACTGCGCCAGGCCTGCGCTGCTTGACGACACCGTCGGAGCCGCCACCACCGCCTGCGGGCGACGAAACGTCAGCACCGGTGGCGATACGACGGCAGGCAGCCCGGACAGCGGATCGGAGTCATTCGCCACTGACAACGCGATGCGGGACTCGAGAGACTAAAACGTGATGCCCTGCGGGCGACGGCCGCGACGAAGCATGGTGCGATTCTGGGGAGTAAGCGTCGGTCAATGGGAAAGGGAGGCTACGAGTTCGAATCGGTAGCTCTGCCCGTGACGGTGACGGTGGCCTTGTAGGTGCGCTCTACGAGATTCCCTGTGGTCGGGTCAGTCAATATGCAAATACCCATCTCGACGTTCCGATAGACCGTGTCGCCCGAGCAAAAGCTGCTGCCGGGATAGTGCAGCGGCACCCACTGTGCGGCGCCGAAACCCCCGTCGCGATTGACGGGCACGTAGGCATAGGCGGCGTCGGCCGTTCCGCCGGAGAGGATCGTGGCGGAGAGCGTGTAGCCGCCGGGGGCCGCGTTGATTCCCTCGAAGTGCGTGTCGCCTGCGAGACCGGTCCCCAGCGGGAAGAAGGTCTTGTGCGAGAAGGTCTTGGTGGAGGAGTCGTAGTCGACCATGTAGGCCGTGTTGGCCCCGTTGTGCAGCGAGCCGCCGACAATCGTGTAGAAGGTGCTGGTGGGGCCGCCGTTCTGCCAGATTCCGTAGGCACTCGTCAGATCGTTCAAGCCACCCCACGAGGAATCGAATACCTGATACGTGCCGGTCCTGATGTCGTAGATGAACGCACTGGCAGCGTCGCGCTGTTGCCCTTCCACCGAGTAGTTGCCCACCACAAGATCGCCCATGGTGCTGTGGGGGATCGTGTTGGTCACCGTGCGGCCGGCGAGATCTGCCGGAACATTGATTTGGGTCCAGGTTCCCCCGACGCCGTTGGCCGGCCCCTGATAGAGCACGCCGTGCTGGCCATCAACCGCACTCTCTTGGTACTTGTAGGTGCCCACGACACGGATGTTGTCCTTGCCGAGGGCGGGATTGAAGGCCGCGGTATTCGGACCGTAGTAGAGGGATGCGGTCACGGTCTGGCCGGAGAACGTCGGATTCACCTGCACCGCCTTGCCCACGCCGGTGGCCAGGTCGCCCACCCACCACTGGCCCATGAGCACGGAGGAGCCTTGAGGCTTGTAGGAGCCCACCAGAACGACCTTCTTCCCCTGCGCACCGCGGACTCCGGTGACCGACTCATACGGTCCGAGAATCAGCGAGTAATCGACGACGACCAGGCCACTGGAGTTTGCGACGTTGAGGTTGCCCGCCACGTTGCGCTTGATCGTGTTGCCCTCGACCGTCGAGCCGCTGCAGTTGCCGGTAGCGAGCAGCCCGAACGCCTTGTTTCTGGTGATCGTGTTGCCACTGCCATTGGCAGTGCCGCCGACGAGCAGGCCCTGAGCTGCACGCAGAACCACGCCGTTGCCCGTGTTGCGGGCGATCAGATTGCCCTGGATGGCCGATCCGGTGAGCGTGCCGGAGGCCAAGACACCCCAGCGAGTGTTACCGGTGATGGCGTTGGGGGCCGTCTCTGAGCCGATCCGGACCTGCGTTCCACCCGAGAGTTGAATCCCGCCCTTTGTGTTGTTCTCGACCTTGGTGCCCTCCACGGAGACGTGGCTGGCACCGTTGATCGTGATCCCTACGCCGTTGTTGTAGGCGACGGCCGCACTGTATCCATGAGAAACGCTGAGTCCGCTGCCGATCGCTACGTCCGACACGCCAGGCCCAATCGCGATACCTCCCTTGCTATTGGGGAGTTGGATGGCCTTGCGGATGCTAGGGCCGATCAATCCCACTCCAGCACCGACGGCGGTGTTGAACACCGTGACGTCGTGCGCGAGGTCCCGCATCTCGATGCCGTAGCCCTTGTTGCCACCGATATGCACGCTCGCCGTGGTGTCCAACTCCTCGACCGTCGGCTGGAAGCCGCCGATCGCGATGTTGTGGGCGGTGCCGCCGACGACGATGCCGCTCCCGCCATTCGCCAACGGCCGCACGATGTTCCAGTTGGTGCCGATCGCGGTGTCGGTGATCTGCACGCCCGAGGCATTGCCGGCAATCTCGATGCCGTTGCCGACATTGCCGCCGATCAGTGACGTGCGGATGATGTTCCAGGTTTGCTGATGATTGAGATCGAAGGCTGGATTGGTCGAGGTGATCAGGATTCCGTTCTTGCCGTTCGCGGCCGCTCCACCGAATGCCACCATGCCCACGAAGCTGTTCCACGAATTCACGCCGCTGACGGTGTCACGGATCTCGATGCCGTTTCCCTTGTTGCCCGAGATCACGTTGCCGAGCGGGATCACGCCGCCGAGCGTGACGCCCTGCGAGTTGCCCGATACGAGCAGGCCGTTTCCGCCGTTGGGCACCGGCGTCTTGTTGTTGCGACCAAGGCCCATGAAGTTGGCATAGACCGTGGTGTTGTCGGAGTCGGTGATCCGCAGGCCGTTGCCGCCGTTACCCGAGAGCACGTTGTAGAAGACGAACGGATTCTGATTCAGCGTGGTGCCGAGGACGCTGTTGTTGTCGGCCCCCACGATCGCCACGCCATCGAGGGCGTTGCCGAGCGGGGCGAGTCCCGAGACAGTCGTCCCGACATAGTTGCCGCTCAGTTGGTTGGACTCGGCCCCGTCGCTGATCAGCACGCCGTTGGCGTAGTTGCCCGAGATGAGGTTGCCCTGCGGCGGCCGGACGAAGACACCCTTCGTGGGGTCGTTGCCGTTGGTCGCCTCGCCACCGATGAGATTGCCGGTGGCGCCGGCCGTGATCACCACGCCGTTGCCGCCGTTGCCGCGGTTCCGCGTGCCGGTGACATCGGTGCCGATGTAGTTCATGGCCACGTGGTTGTTGGTCGCGCCGACGCCCGTGATGCTCACGCCGTTGCCACGGTTGCCCGAGATCACGTTCGAGAGTTGGAAGCCAGAGTCGACCGTGGCCTGGAAAACCTGCGCGCTGCCGTTAACGCCGAGCCCAAAGCCGGTCAAGGCGCTGCCGGAGACCGAGGTCGTGATTGTGGCCGCCGATCCCGGATAGGCGAGGTCTACCCAGACACCGTCACTGAACGAGCCGTCAGCATTTCGCCGAACCGTCACGAACGACCCCGGCAACGCCGAACCGGTGTGGACACTCGATGCCGCCAGCGTGTAGACGCCCGCCTCGGTGCTGCTGATGCCCTCAAAATGGGTCACAACATTGAAGCCTTTCGGATAGTTCAGCGCCTTCCAGTGCGAAAACTGGCCTGTGGAGGAGTCGTAGTCGACCAGATAGCCCGGGCCGATCGGCTTGTTCGGATCGATCGACAGTTCGGAAAATCCGCCGCAGATTGTGTAGTTCGTGCCCCCGTTGTGCCAGATGCCATACGCGGTGCTGCTGACGGAGTCCGGAAACCGGATATCGCCGATGAACTGCTTCGTGGCCACGTCATACAGAAAGGCCTCCCCGGTTCCCTGCGGGTCCCCGACGGTCGGGCCGTCGGCGTTGCCCACCGCGAGTCCGCCCATGGTGCTGTGGACGTAGGTGAACGTCGCCCCAGCGACGTCGATCGTGGTGTAGGTACCGGTGCCGTTGGTGAGGTCGGTGGTCGTGCCCTCGAACAGGAAGCCGTGTCGCGTGTCCGAGCCGGAATTGATGTAGGAACCCACGAGCCGCACACGACCGCCGCCCAGGTTGTCGGGGCCGTACACGCTCGTAGATAGCGCGCCCGGTACTCGCACGGGGTAGGCCTTGCCGCCCGTCGCAGTGATCGGACCAACGAACAGGAGTCCGTCGCCGTTGTTCCCGGTCGTCCCCGAGATGAGGTACTCGCCGGGGCGGTCGCCACCTCGCAGCCCCTGCAAGCTCTTGACGGGCTGGAGCGAGATGCCCGCCGGCGTGAAGTATCGGATGCTCTTCACGGGATCGTCGTTGCCGATCAGGTTGTCGTGCGAGCCGGCCAGGATCGCTACGCCGTCGCCGCGGTTGCTTTCGGTCGTGACACCATCCGCCTGCAGGCCGATGTAGTTGCCCGCCACGGTCACTCCCGACGCGGCCAGGCTGACGCCGGCACCGCTCGAATCGACCAGCGAGAGCGACTGGATCACCGAGCCGTCGGCGCCCGCGGAAACGACGAGGCCGGCGTTGTTCTGGAAATCGAGCGTGACGACCGGCTTGCCGGCGTACCCCGGGGCGGACGAGCCATCAAGCTCCAGCGGCCCCGTGACGGCAGGCAGGGCCGACCTCAGTGCGATCGTGCCCGCGACGCTGAAGTCAATCGCATCGGCGCCCTTGTGTGCGTTGGCGAGGATGATCGCCTGCCGGAGCGAGCCGGGGCCTGCGTCGGCGAGCGTGTTGACGACGTATGTCTCCGATGCGACGAACGCCGCCAGCACCTGCCGGCCCTCGAGCTGTTCGAGCGTCAGCGGACCACGGGCGGAGCGGTTATCGGCGCTGGGGCCACGGCCGCGACCGTCATGACGGGAACGGCGGCGGCTTGTGCGAGCAGTGCGGAGCGACGTGGGGCGAGGGCGAATGAAGGGCGACATCGATGATCCTTTACGTGGGCGAGGCGACAGAGTTGGGATGAATCGTTGGGGTGACGGGATCAACTGACCTGGGTCACAATCGGCGGGATGATATAGGTGGATGGCAGGTTTGGATTCTTCGGGTTGCCGTACCCGCGGGGCAGTGGCAGCGCCGAGGGCGCGAGATTGCCCGGCTGCGGGTAGTACATCCGCAGAATCGGCTCGATCGTCGTATTGACCGTCGTGCTGGTTCCATAGATCGACTGGAGGTAGGCCGTCGATGGCGTCGGGATCCAGTTCGTGGCCGGCACGCCCGCGGGCAGCGTCGGCGACAGCCAGATCGTGTAGGAACCCTTGGGGAACGCAGGGTTGGTTCCGTCGTTCTGCTTCAGCGAGCCGTCCGCGACCTGCATCGAGCCCAACTGCGACACTGGCTGGACGACACCGTACGTGAGCGGTGAGCCACCGACGATGGACGCCTGCTTAGCGGCGGGGTGCTCGCCAGTCGAGGCGGAGAGCGCGAGCCGTGGCTCGAGTTGCTCGAGGCGGAACGCAGCAGGCCTTCGGACAGCCGGACCGGCCTGTCGCTTGCGATCGCGCGGAGGGCAAACGCCAATGCTGCAAGAGACCCTGGATTTCATCTGCTCGAACTGGAAGCTCATGGTAGGCGTCTCTTCTATGCGATGTCTTGCGTTGTCTGTGAAAGGGTGTGATGCAGCGCTATGGTTCAAAGCCCCGATGTAGATGATCGACCTGCTACTTGTGACGAGGCTTTGCCGATGGACAACGCAACAGAAAGCCACAGAGTTGTCCTGTTGTCAAGAAAAAAGTCGCTATTCCACGACAAACTTTCTTTCGGCGCGCACGAAACGGGAAATTCGCGCACGAAACGGGAAATTCGTGCACGAACTGGCACGGGGGCGGCCGTGTCGATCGCGAGACGCGGGTCGATTGCCGATGCGTTCCCGGTAATACTGAAAGCGTCTGCCCGTCCTCGGCTGAGCTGTCGAGGCCCGGACGGGTTTCCTTGCCCACCGCCCCTCCAATCCGCACTCAGTGGTCCGCCACATTCATGAAACTCGTTTCCCTCGACCGCCCAGACGGTGCGAATGAGAGGGGCGTTGCACCGCCGCGGATGGTGGCCCTCCGCGAGTCGCTCCCGCGGTGGCGAAAACGGATCTTCTGGTCGTTCCAGATGACGTTCTGGCTGGCGATCGGCGCGGCGGTGCTGGGGTTGAGCAAGGCGCTGAAGCCCGCCGAGCCGACGCCGTGGCTGCCGATGGCGCTGCGGGTGGGCACGGGTTTCGTGATCTCGACCCTCGTGTACTTCGTGTTCGAGACGCCGCGGCTCCGCGGGCTATCGCGGCAGGTGCGGTGGCCGCTGATGGTGGTGACCGCGGCGGTGGCGCTCGGAGCGTCGGTGCTGCTGCTCATCGCCGGGGGCGTGGGCGGGCCCACCAACTGGACGGGCGAGACGACGCTGGGATCGCTTGTGCCGCGGTTTGTGGCGGTGGGCTTCTGGTGCGTGATCTTCTTCGGGTTGGAGACGATCGAGGATCTCTACAAGACCGAGATTCTGCTCGCCGAGGCCGAAGCGATGATGATCGACGTGGAACTTCGAATGCTGAAGGCGGAAGCGGCTGCCCGAACGTTCGAGGTGCGGCAGCTGCAGGAGCAGATGAATCCCCACTTCCTCTTCAATGCGCTCAACGCCGTCGTGGCCAGCAAGCACGATCCCGAGGCGGTGGAGACCGTGACCCGCGACCTCGCCGACTACCTGCGATTCACGCTGGGCGAGGCACGCACCTTTGAGCCGCTGTCGCGGGAGCTCCAAGCTCTGGAGAAATATCTCGGTGTGCAGCAGGCGCGGTTTGGCGACAATCTCATCTGCCGCGTCTCGTGCGACCGCGCGGCGCACTCCATGCTCGTACCGCCGATGCTGATTCAGCCGCTGTTGGAGAATGCCCTGCACTATGGTTCCCAGACGAGCAGCATGCCGCTGAAGGTGACCGTGACGGCCAAGGTGATCGAGGGCTGGCTCGAGGTGGTGGTCGCCAACACGGGCCGCTGGGTGACGCCGGACACGACGCGGTCGCCCTCCACGGGCATCCGCTCGCTGCGAAAGCGGCTGGCGCTCTTGATCAACGAGGATGCCACCGTCGAGACGGTGATCGATCCGGATCTCGACGGCGGCTGGGTCCGCGTGGTGATCCGGATGCCAACCACGATCATTCAGCCGCCGACTGCCCTGAAACCGGCCCGGGCTCCGGAATCCGTCTGAAGCACATTCATCGCGCCGATGCCCTCCACGCCTTCGGAAGCCGCCATGGTTACCGCCCTGCTCGTCGACGACGAACCCCTGGCGAATATTCGGATGCGGGAACTGCTTGCCGCCCATCCGGAGATCGACGTGATTGGCGTGGCCGGAGGCCTGAAAGCGGCCCGGGCCTTTCTCGAGACGCGCTCGCCCGACGTGGTGTTTCTCGACGTGGAGATGCCCGGGGGCAGCGGCCTCGACCTGCTTGTGAGCGTGCCCGGCACCACGCAGGTGGTGTTCGTCACGGCCCGCGAAAAGTATGCGGTGCAGGCGTTTCAGGTTGCCGCCCTCGACTATCTCGTGAAGCCCGTCGACCCCGAGCGGCTCGCCGATACGGTGGATCGCATCAACAAGCAGGTCGCGAGCAGGCGGGGCCTGCCAGAGAATGTGAGTGAGCGTGACGACGATGAACTCGAGGCTGATGGTGCAGCCAGCGAGGCCGCGCTGGGGCTCAATGACACAGTGAGCGCCCCGCTGGCCGACGCGCTCACGTCGGCCGTGATGACCGTCGGCGACATCTGCTGGATCGAGTCGCTCCGCAACTTCACCCGGGTCGCACTCAAAGGGCCTCCGCGGGTGGTGCTCTTCCGCCGCCGACTGAGTGACTGGGACAAACTTCTGCCCGCCGATTCGTTCGCCCGGATCGGGCGGTCATACCGCGTCCAACTCGCCCTCGCGGAGCAGGTCGAGTGGGACTCACGGCACGAGACGCGAGTGACGTTTGGCGACGGCGTGGAGCCCCTCACGCTCGGACGCATGCCCGCCATGCGGCTCCGCGAGATCCTCGGCGGCACCGCCTAGCCGCGGCCAGCGCCGGGCTACCGCAGGTTGCCAACCTGCGGCTACGTGGTGGCAGCAGCGGTTGTCTGTCGTAGGTGCAGGTTGTCAACCTGCACCTGAAGTGCTGGTCGGCGTTGCCTTCCCGCAGGTTGCCAACC
>Ga0194055_10002807_pt1 | contig 13675 bp, 17 predicted proteins | sample SepL449m_MetaG_FD_155482 | JGI IMG/M metagenome (GOLD analysis project Ga0194055, IMG submission 155482) | Anoxic zone freshwater microbial communities from boreal shield lake in IISD Experimental Lakes Area, Ontario, Canada - Sep2016-L442-9m | ecosystem: Environmental > Aquatic > Freshwater >... | reverse complement strand
CCGCTCAGGTGATGCAGATCGAAGAGCACGATGGAAAACGGACGATCCTCGGATACGGTTCGTGTACTTTTGATCCAAGCGCGATTAAAGAGGGGGTTCTTGTGGACGTGCCAGAGGTAGCCCGAGCGGTCAAACAAATGCTCAAGTCAGGCATCAAAGGCAATATAACAACCTCACGAGTTGCTCTCACAATTCCCTCAGCTCGCACATTTAGCCGAGCCATCCGTCTACCACACCTTGATGAAAAAGAAGTATCCGACGCAGTCCAACTAGAAGCTGAGCAATACATACCTGTCGCCATTGATAGTCTCTATCTCGACTACACGCAGCTCTATGAAACCCCTGAATATGTAGAGCTTTTCGCTGTTGCCGCCCCGAAGCAGATCGTTGATTCTTACCTCGAACTCGCCCAATCTCTCGACATTGAGCCCGTCATTATCGAAACGAGTGTCGACGCGTCGACGAGACTGATTAACGGCAAAGATCACTTTACATCTCCAACGGTTTTAATAGACTTTGGAACATCGTCAGCCGACATCACTATGTATGATGGAAACATTATTGCTACGGGTACCGTCGGCGGTGGTGGCGACAATTTTACGTCTAACATCTCTTCTCAACTTGGTGTTACCCCAGAAGAGGCTCGACTTATCAAAACGAAATTTGGGCTGAACTATAGTATCAAACAAAACGAAATCTCAATGGCACTGGAGCCAATCTTGGATCAACTATTCCTGGAAATAAAGCGGATGATTCGGTATTACGATGATCGATATACTCAAAAACAAGGCATCACACAGATTGTGATCATGGGATTAGGGGCAGACCTCCCCGGTCTTGCAGATCGAATGACCAATTCGCTGCGTATACCCGTGCGGACATCAGATCCTTGGCAAATTGTGAAATATCAGACAGGCCTAGAGCCGATACAAGAGGCCCACCGTGCGCAGTTCATGACTGTCGCTGGCCTTGCCTTGGTCCCGCCAAAGGGAGTATTTTTATGATCAATCTTCTGCCACCTGAAACTAAGGATGATATCGCGCTGTCTCGTCACAATTTTATGCTGTTCAAAATTAGTATTGTATTGCTCGGATCAATCATTGGTATGATGCTTATCACCCAGGGCGGGGTATTCTACATGAAGCAGTCTAAAACGGCTTATGCAGCCCAAGTCCAAGGCTCTAAAGAGGCTATCAAGAGTCAAAATTTAGAGTCCGTTCAGACAAAAGTTGAGGAAATATCGGGCAATATTAAGCTCACCACTGATGTACTGTCTCGAGAAATTTTGTTTAGTAAATTATTGAAGCAAATCGGTGCCGTGATGCCGGCCAATACTAGTTTGAGCGATCTTAAAATTAGTAAAACTGAGCGCAGCGTGGTGCTTACTGCTGTGGCTTCGGATTACAATACCGCAACGCAGATCCAGGTGAACTTAGCTGACCCAGCAAACAAGATTTTCGATAAAGCAGACATTATCAATATCACCTGTAACGACGCCGCCACTGACCCACGCTATCCTTGTGCTGTCATCATTCGGACGCAGTTCAGTGACAATAAATCGTATATGTTTATCGCACCAGAAAAGGCAAAATCATGACCACTAAAAAGACCTTTTATGCCATGATTTGTCTCTCGATACTCATGACCGCAGGTATTATCGTGGCTTTCATAAGCAGTTTTGGCATCCTTAAAAAGAGTTCTGACGAGCTGGTGGCCGTGAAGCTGGAGAACCGTGTCCTGGACGAACAACAAAGCTTTTTAGTGAAAGCAAAGAAGGATATTGAAACATACAAAGAGCTAAACGGTATTGCCCAATCTGTTGTGCCGCATGATAAAGATCAAGCTCGTACGGTTCGCGATATCACTTCGATAGCTTCGAGTCTCGGCATCAAATTGAGTAGTGTAAGTTTCCCCGCCTCTACACTTGGTCAGTCATCTAAAATCTCTGGAGCAAAGACGGCCGTCACCCAGGTAACACCGGTTACAGGCATACCGAAGCTCTATGAAATGCAAATTACGGTTCAGCAGGACACTGGAGCACCTATCAGCTATGAGAAATTTCTCGACTTTTTAAGCAAGCTTGAGAAAAATAGACGAACTGCGCAAGTTACCAGCGTTACAATTCAGCCCTCTACCTCTAACCGTAATAACCTGACCTTTAATTTGGTGTTAAGTACCTATATAAAACCATGAATACAGATGTAAAAAATATCCTACCACTAATCTTTAAAGCACTTGCGTGGCTTCGCCATCATAGTGTTGTTATTAGCATTACGGTGGTCGCCATCTTATATGCAGCGCTTGTGGTCCAGATAAATATTCTTAATAGAAAGCAGCCGTCTGATACGTCCATTAATGAAAAAGTGCAAACTATCAAACAGCTTAAGATCGACCAATCGACGGCGAATAAGCTCAAAAAACTTGAGAATAACAGTAGTGAAGTGAAGACACTCTTCAAGGATGCTCGCGAAAATCCATTTCAAGAATAAGCTTGATTTCAGGTATACTAGACTAAAGGATGTATGATGACTAAACTACGAAAACCGGATTTTGGGCTGAGCGTTATTGAGACGTTTGTCGTGGTCATACTTATCGGGATTGTCGTGTCATTTGGGCTGAACGCGTTCATGCAGATTTCTCGAAATAAGCGAGACACCCAACGTCAATCAGACATTAAATCGTTCCATTTACGCCTCGAGTCGTTCTTTGCCCAATCTGCGTATTATCCGACGCTTAATAATCTGAACGATAGTGCGTGGGTACGTAAAAATATGAAAGACCTGACACCCGAGGAGATGAAAGATCCTAAGGGGACAAGAAGTACGCTAGTGGCTAAGCATACTGCAAACGTCTATAGCTATCTGCCAACGGCATCCGATGATTCGGCCTGCGACAATGTCAAGAAACCCTGCGTCAAGTACGTTCTAAGCGCAACACTCGAAAATAGTAAAACAATTTTTTCTCGTAGCCATCTCAACTAGAGGTTTCTCCTCTAACAGATGAGAAAAATGTGATTTACATTATTTATATCTGTTAGCCGCGCCCGAGTGACATGTGATAAAACTGTCAGCCTGTTTTACTTGAAATTCTGTTAAAAACGTGATGAATATGGTTAAATAACAGATATGAAAATACTTAGTGGCCTCGATTTGGCTAGTTATATCAAAGAGCGTCAGCTCCATCAATCCCGTTCGCTTCGACAAAGCGGTGGTGTAACGCCACGCCTGGCCATTGTTCGGACCAACCCTAGTGCGGTAGTCAATAGCTACATGAAGATGAAGCAATCATACGGTGAGGATATTGATGTTGATGTCATCGTGCATGATGTTGATCAAAAAGATGCGCTTTCTACCATTAAAACTTTGAATACCGACCCCGACACGCATGGCATTATTGTGCAGATTCCTTTGCCTGATGTTTCGCAGACTGATGAAATATTGAACGCTGTCGATCCTCGCAAAGATGTAGACGGCCTGGGTGCCAAGACTACGTTTGATGCAGCCACTCCAATGGCGATAAACTGGCTGATCGCCGGCTACAACATTGACCTGCGCGGCAAGAACATCGTAATTGTAGGCAATGGACGGCTTGTCGGTAAACCACTCGCAGCTTTATGGGAAGCTTCAGACCTCCCGGTGACCGTTCTCGACCGTTCGGTTAAGAACCTGGCAGATGCTACCAAAGAAGCCGATGTACTCGTTTGTGCTACAGGAGTACCAGCACTCATCACGGCTGATATGGTCAAGCCAGAAGCCATCATCGTGGACGCAGGCGTCGCCACCGATAGCAACGGCCTCGTCGGTGACATCGCGGCTTCTGTCCGTGAATTGCCCAACATTACCATCACGCCAGAAAAAGGTGGCGTCGGCCCACTGACCATCTGTGCGTTATTCGACAACGTCCTCCGCGCAGCGCTTAAATCTTCAAAATAATAGTACTTTTGGCAGGTTTTGTGATGTCAAAAATATCGTCATTTTATATACAACGAATTTCAAGATTGACATTCGCTTAGCGAAAATTCTCACGCTCACACCACATGCTTACTAAATTTGACGTGGTGTTTACGAGGGCGTAAAACATAGTCACGTGTAGCTACACCATCAACGTAACGCTTAATAATCATCAAACCAGCACGGTATGATGATCATGGAAAAGGGTAGGGCAGAGGTATGGGTAATTCAGGAGTTTTGGCTGATTCATCAGTAGATTATGACGCCAAAGAAGCGGCAATTATTGTTGCAGCTACGGCGTGGGTGATCGCAATCGGTTCAGTAGCAATTGCAGCCTTAATGATCTGTGGGTGGAAGGGCGCTAAAAGCGTCGTCATCGACTGGTTGCACGGCAAAGCAACATTCATGTGTCGATAATGGACTTCTTCACTGAAAGCCTTGGACTCATACAAGCAGGCGACGTGGTGTCGCTTGCTCCAGGGCTACAAGTAAGACAACGTATGCTCTTCGATCATGCGAACGGGGCGCGGCATATCATTTCAGGTAAAGCTCGAGATGTGCTGAACATACTTGGAAAAGGAATTGAGGTTTCACAGTGGTATGCCTATTCAATCGCTTCAGGTTTGACCGACAGGGAATGGATGGAGCTCATAATCTTCTTGAATTCTATTGGAGGTGTTGCGATTCGCCGTACGCGAAAAGCTCAGGTCCACATCATTGTTCAAAGAACTCGATGGAGACTTCAAGGAGTAGTGTTGCAGTCACATGCATCTCGGTTTCCTGCAACACGCAGGGGAATTACAGTCGCTGTAAGTAGGGCAATGCACCAACTATCGGTACTTACAATAATCGTTAGCATGTTAAGTATTATTGCAGGCATGCCATCATACGCTTTGCTCTCATTGATTTGCATCAGCATCCTGTGGCTCACCACGATTATGCATGAGTATATGCACGTAGTGATTAGTACGTCATCAAATAGTACGCCTGTCATCATTGTTCGAGGATTACGGCTCGGAATTGTACATCACCAGCTCCCGCGCAAACGAAATATTCTCTCTGCGCTTGCGGGCCCGTTGATGGGGATTGTTTCGGCTGCAATACTCGGACTTATTGGATGGGCGATAGATGCTCATGTAGTGGCGGAGGCAAGCAGGGTGGTCTGCATATTCCACGCTGCGAGTTGGCTACCATCATATGGAGATGGTCAAGCAATCAGTAAAGAAATAACTTCACTCAGAAAGGGAAGCAAGTATGAGAAAACGACATCGACTTCTGCTCAGCGTCGACGGACTACGCGTCCGGCGTAATGCTCGCTTTGAAATCAATATCCCGTTTTTGGTCGTAACGCCAGGTACGGTGACATGTATTGTCGGGGCAAATGGTAGTGGCAAAACGACGCTAGTAGAATCACTCGTTGGGCTGCTTCCGCCAATTGAGGGTGAAGTTCGGATCAATGGCCAGCGGGCGCACAGTGACAATCCGCTCGTCAAACGGGCCGTAGGCTATGTGCCGGATGATGACACTTGGATTATTCCCGAGCTTACAGCACGGGAATATTTCGAGCTACTGATGTCGGTCCAGCTTGTGAGTCAAAGTCGGATTCTCATGCGTCAGCGAGTGGAGCACATGGCGCGTGACCTCATCTTCACCTCTTTTGACCATCAGCTCGGACACTTGAGTCATGGCAATAAAAAGAAAGTTCAAATCATTGCAGGTTTGCTTCACGATCCGCATTTCATCATTGTGGATGAGCTCAGAAATGGGCTCGACCCAATTGCGATTATTCGAGCAGAATCACTTTTAAAAGCACGAATGCAATCGGGATCGGCTATTATTGCCGCTACTCATGATCTTTGGTGGGCAGAACGATTCGCTGACGAAATCGTCATGATACGTCGTGGACACATCGTTCTCAGAGAAGCTACTGCAACTATAGTTAGACAATATGGCAGTGTAGAGTCACGATTTATGGAGCTGTACAATGACGCTGCAATCTCAAAGTAGGTCATCACGGTTGCTTTACGCGACTGTTGTATCGACGCGGTTCGGTGCAGGAAGCGAAAGGTCATTACGATCTGCAATTACGCGAATTACTGGTTCCTACGTCGGTGCTGTGTGCGGAGGGTATGTCATGGCTAAAACTCTGCACAATGCACAACTCCCAACGGGTATTCCATCATCTGTGCTTTTTGCAGTTGTGCTGAGTATAGGATTTATCTTGGGAGGTTTTGCGATGCTGGCCACTGGCACATTCCAGCAAGCAGGAAGTCGCATAGTCATGCAGTCGATGATTTCGCTCATGCCACTACGCCCACGGCAACGGTGGTCCTGTACGATGTTACCTATCATGGTCATTTGGGGTATTTTGGTCGTATTTGGACTATCAACAGTCTGCACAATAGCCCAAAAGCTTGGAGTTTCAGCGGCGATGCTTAGCCTGGCGTGGACGCTGGGATTACTCAGTGGCATGGTGGGCTTGCTGGCACGTAGGCCATCATCGCCATTTATAAAAACAGTGCTGTTTGTAGGTCAGGTGAGTGTTCTACTGGCGCTTTTTGATCATCTTTTGCAATCATCCGGTGGCCAGCACTTCAATCAAATCATCATTGTAATGTATGCAATCATCGCCTTGCAGTGCTATGGGCTCATTGATTCATATTTTTATCAAACGGCAGGAAGCATCCACGCCTCAGTCCCTGAACATAGGCAAATCATCCCTAAATTTATACCGCTCTCGGCTTGGTTCTTGGTCAAGCTGTGGCGTCATAATCGAACGAGAACATCGTTTAGCATCGCTATGCTACTGTCATCATCGACAGCGATATCAATGTTAGTTCGGGGTACGACATTCAGTGACCCTTACGGAATGCTTATATTGGGCGCCATTTTAGCTGCGATGTTCGGCTGTGATATACGTGGAATTATGCGACGCGCTATTCCACCTGAAGCCGTGTTACTTGGTGGGCCCAAGAGTCTGGTGCTGAGTGAATCATTGGGTGTTCTTTTCTGTGGGCTCATCATTGGCCTACCTATGTACTTTGCGCTACATGGCAGTGCATCCAGCCAGGCGTTGTTTCTGCTGTTCTATTTGGCAGTCCAGACCTTTAGCTCATTTATTGGCCTACTAGCCAGCACCATATTCGTACCTTCGGCTCATGACACTGGAGCTCAGTTTTTCTCAGCCGCTATCGCATCCAGCGCAGTGGTGCTATTTCCACGAGCGGCCCAATTTTCTGACGTATCGGTATCTATGCAAATTACTCTGTGGTGTGAGGCAGCAGTGATCGCATGGATACTGATATATGCATATGAAATAATAAGGAGGAAACACTATGGCCGTACTTGAAAGGTCACAACAACAAAAAAATATTGTCTCGCGCACTACGCTTGGTATGATAATCGGACTGATGATATTCATGAGTTTGCTGATTACCAAAGCGTCCCAGCTTTCCAGCGCCACGGGCACAGTGGCGGGCTCATTTGGCCCGGTAACATTATTTGAGCTTTCCAAAAATGCTGTCGGTAACGGCAACTACCAGGTAGACATAAAGCTATCGTTCTTGCAGATATTGGTGCTTATTCTCGGTTGTGCGGGCATGGGATTTTTGAGTGCCATATTACAACAAAATAATAGCCACAAACGTGATACCATTCAATTATGAGTCACGACGAATTCACTAAACTATATGTCTACATGCAAGAGCAGTTCAACCGAATAGATGCTCGATTCGTCGCCCAAGACGTAAAAATAGATACACTCATGGGTACGGTAGATGGGCTGGCTAAACGAATAGATGACATGGGTCAAGAAGTTGCCATGATCAATCATGGTCTAAATCGACATGAACGTTGGATTGAGCAACTAGCTATTAGCACAAAAACTGTCTTACAGTAAATTTATTTCGGGTTGTTTGAAACACTCTGCGTGTCTTCACCGAGTTTGTTGTAGGTGTCTTGCAGGATTGCCTCACCGATTCCACCACCGATCAACCACACGAGAATGAAGGCTAGCGGAAGACTTAGCTTTTGATTAGTGACTTTGTCGACAGCTTCGGAATATTTATAGATCCAATAGAAGTAGCCAAAGATTGGGATGAGCCAAATCCAGGCTGTTGGGATTTCGCCACCTCGGGCATTGAGTTCTCCTTTTGTTTTGACATACCAAAAGAGTATATAAATTCCAAAACTAAATATTGTAAACAGTGCTACTTTCAGTGGACTTCGATATTTCATACATGTTCTTGTTGTTAGGTTTATTATTGTCAGTATACGCTAAAAATTTGTAAGTTCATGTATAGACAAAATATAATATACATTATATAATTATAATATGACAGGAAAATCAGATCGATCACCACTTAGTGCAGCAGAACAAGCTATTTTCAAGCAAATAGCCTCTACTAATGAAATTTCGCCAGTCATACTTACCGTTACTGACGGGTATGATCCAACACCTCGACCGTTTGAACTTGAAGAAAGCCTACGGAATGATGGCTTACCTATTGGCCATATAGCCTTAATAGGCGATTTCAAATCCCCTACAGATAGCTAATTTCTTTTCAGGAAGTACGCTAGAGTATTTGACCAGCGGAATGTTATGCACAGCTAATGTTTTAGTTTGGAGAAGTACGTAATCTTTCAGCTGCAGCTTGAATATTGGCCTGGAGATTAAGCCCTATAGCTGCAAATTCTTCGTTGATGACTTTAAAGGAAGAGTCGATTGGCGTACCCTCTGGCGCGATGGGCAGCACCCCCTGCAAGCCACCAAAATCAACAAGAACAGAAGAGACGTCTGTTAAGGCACTGTCGGTACCGTATCGGCCCATTAAACGAACTCCTTCATCGGGCAGGCCAACCGTAATTGAATCGAGATTGTCCATCTGGTCATAGACAAGTTGACCGGTCTGGAGGCTGTCATCTACATTTATTAGCAACCCTTCCTGAACCAGGTATCTGTATCTCATACCGTCGGTAGTTAACGCACCTTCGAATAACATTCGGCTACCTACGCCCAGCTGTCCGCTACCCCCTATCCCGGCAAAATTCCGATATTTTCCAACTACGTCGACAACTTGTCCAGGCTTATCATAGCGCAAACCTTCCCCGCCATGTTGACCTTCTTTGGCGATGATTACTGGGGTTGGTAATGAGGTCGGTTCTTGATTTTTTGAATTGATTGTTTCTTGTGTCATGCTTAGGATTTTAGGATAAAAACTTTAAATAGTCAAAGACGAAGCCTTTAACGACAACCAGTACTCACTTAACAAAGATTTTGTCATGCATGTCTTGCGGGATACTGTGCTCGGCTAGTGATTTGTAGCTGTAGTTTTCTGGCAGATTGAATTGGAATACATCAAGGGATCGATATAGTTTCTGAGCAAGGCGCATGGCTTGGCGTGACTCTTTGATTTCACCAACACAATCAAGAGGTTTGCTACCATCTATCCCAAGCAGTTCACAATAGGTCGAATGAAGCGATCGATCGAGTAGTAAATTCTTGCCCCATAGTTTGACTAATGCAGATGAGTCCACAAACGAGCATAATGCCAGATAGGTGAACGCGCATTTACTGCACGTTCCACACCAACTCATATGATCACTGGATTGTATGAAAGCACGGTTGCACGAACTAAAAACAGTTTTATATTTGTCGAACCCTGTTTTTGCAAACATTTCTGCGATAGCAACTTCGCTGAATTGTCTCAGGAGAGAGTAGTACCGATTGGAATCACCAAATTGTTGCTGCAGTAGTTTTTGATATGCTTTTTCGAATTCGAGAGACTTCGAGTACTGATGATTAATACTGACGCCTTGATATTCGAGTGTTGGCTCATTGGCAGAACTTTCATTCGATACAATCGCGTCTTGGTATCCGCTGAGTATAGCTACGACGGTACCCACGCAGGCAAATATTGCAGAGATCGGGATATGTCCGTTGAGGGCATCTTGGTTGTTGAGTTCGAGGAGTAGCGGATCGAGGTGTCGATCTACCCAGAAATGTGGTAGGCCAATTTTTTTGATAAGTGGTTCCAGCTGACTTCGGTGCCCAAGACTCCACGTGGCTACTCTGGGTTGACCTCGGATTAGCTCAACGCTTACGAGTGAGTCTTTCCCCCCTCCAATTCCGATAATAATGCCATCGCCGTCGGCGTCATGCGTCGCTGAAGATTTGGCTGTGTTGGCCGTGAAAGGAATTTCTGTGTGTGGGTCAATATTGTTCAGATAGAAATATTCGCCCAAGCCTTTTTGATAGACATTAGAAAAAAACGCCGCGCCTTCTTTGCTTAGTTGTCCATGGTCAATACGAATTTCTGCAGTCGGGTAGGCTTTGTAGTACGAAACGCCAGCCATGAAAAAAAGATTTTGTAGAGCGGTGTCCAGTACTGCATCGTCAAAATCTACAAAAGGGAAATCAAAAACAAATGATTCGGTAAACGTAAGTTGGTCGTCATAACCATATGTCAGGCTCAGCGTTTTTGAGGTATGGTCAAAATGATAATTTCTAAATACGAATGTATTAAACGACTTGCTTGTGCTCATAGCGCTTGCACGGCTGATCTGTATAAATTACCGCGTTCTTCAAAGTTTTTAAACATATCAAAACTAGCAAATCCTGGTGAGAAGATAACTGCATCGCCCTGCTGGGCAAGTTCTTTGGCATGAGAAACGATGCTTACAATTTCTTTGTTGGTATCTATGACAAAATTTGCATAATCTAAGGCTTGTAATCCGGCCTTTATTTTCTCGGCAGTTGCGCCAATGAGTAAGACTTTTCGAATGTCCCCATCGTGTTTTTTGATTTCTGCGTACAGTTTTGCAATGTCGAGATTACGATCGTACCCTCCAATGATTAGAACTTTTGGTGCATCAATTGCATTGATGGCTGCAATGGTAGCACCAACTGCAGTTGAAAATGAATCGTTATAAAAGGTGACTTCATCAACTGTTCGAACTTGTTCGATCCGGTGAGGGAGGCCTTTGAATTTTTTCACCGCTTCCATGATCACCGATGCGTCGTTGTCGATGACATCCCAAATGGCTGCAATTGCCGCACAAACGTTCTCCAGGTTGTGGCGTCCAAGCAAGGCCACGTCCGACGTCTTGCAGACTTTTTCATCATCCATATAAATGTCATCGCCCAGTACGTAGGCACCATTCTTATCTCCTGGTTCTTGGCCAGCTGGCGGGACTTCGTATGAAATCTTGAATGCCGAACTTACCTCGACCACTTCTCCAGAAAAATCACTCAGGCGATTAAATACGGCTCGATCTTTCGGTCCTTGATTGCGGAAAAGGTGTTGCTTGGCGCCGATGTATTCAGCCATGTCGGTATGCCAATCAAGGTGCTCAGGAACGACCATCAGGCAGACAGCGATGGTTGGCGAAACGCCGAGGTCAATGAGCTGGAAGTTGGCTAGCTCAAGCACCACCCAATCGTCGCTCGAAATGTTGTTTTTGAGCATGTCGAGTGGAGCAATACCGATGTTACCACCAAGGTGAACAGTTTTGCCGGCTTGCGTCAAGATGGCTGCAATGAGTGAAGATGTAGTGCCTTTGCCTTTCGTTCCCGTTACGCCAATGATTGGTGCAGGGCAGACGCGAAAAAATTCTTCAGTAACGGTGGTCACTTTGCGGAGTATTCGCTCGTTGTTAGCTTCGACGATTTGCTTAGGGTGTAAGCCGGGTGTGCGAATTATCAGATGAAAGTCATCTAAATCATCCAAATATCCTTCGCCCAGATGAGCCTCAGCTCCTTCGGGAATGACGGTTTCTGGATTGCGATCGCAAATGGTGATTTCATTTCCCGGGCCCCAATAGTCGTAGGCTGATCGTCCTTGTCTGTCGAATCCAAGTATGGCAATTTTCATCTCTCTATCATACCCTATTTAGCTGCTGCTGCGCGACCTTCCCAAACCGTGAGCGTTATGGACAGATTACCGTTCAAACGCTACACTATAAGAGAAATAACAAACGATTGATATCATCGTGTTGAAAATACAAAAACTATCCATCACAAAAATTGCCGCAATCATCATAGTATTTGGTGTAATGTTGGCTGCGCCGGCATTTCAAGCCAAGGTACAACTACCTCCAGCTACTCCTGTTGGCTCAAGCCCAGTTGTACCACCGTCAGCTCTTTCTAAAAATGTGAACGTAGCGCCGGTGCCAGCACCGCAGCCAAAAAAGCAGGAAGCATCTAAAAGTACTCCTGCTCCAAATAGCGAAAATACCTTCAGTAGCTCGCTTTTGGCAGGCAAAGATTACCCGCAATTAGCCTATTACGCTTTGCAAAACCCGAACGACCCGCAGGTTGCCAGTAGTTGGCATCATACAACCATTCAATCTGCCCGAGCTTGGGATATGTCTACCGGTAGTGCAAGCACGGTGATCGCGGTGATCGATACAGGGTTTGCATTAGCTCATGAAGACCTCACAAATAAGTGGGCTACCAATAGTGGTGAAACCGGAATAACGAAACTGGGCGATGCATGTTGGACTGGTGTTGCATCGAATAAAGCGACCAACAACTGCGACGATGACCAGAACGGCTATGTAGACGACACCAGGGGGTGGGATTTTGTGAATAATGATAATTCCCCACAAACGGGCGTCACAAATCCTTCTGGATCTGGGACCCAACACGCCACTATGGTAAGTAGCCTGATTGGCTCTCAGGCCAACAATGGTGTAGGTACAGCCGGGATGGATTGGCAATCCAAGATTATGCCGCTTCAAGTATTGTCTGACGACGGCGAAGGCTTTACCAATGCTATCGCAGCAGCCATCCAATACGCCACCGATAACGGAGCCAAGATCATCAACATGAGTCTTGGTGGAAGCGGCTATGACGTGGCAATGGACACCGCTATCACCTACGCTACGGATCGTGGCGTTTTGGTAGTGGCGGCCAGCGGGAACTGCGGAAACAGTACTGCCGGTGATTGTGCTAATATGGTCGCACCAGGGCGCATGGCTTACCCGGCGAAATATCCAAAAGTGCTCGCCGTAGGCTCTACCGATTCATCGGATAATCGAAGTGGATTCAGTAGTTATGGTGCTGAGCTTGACGTAGTAGCGCCTGGAGATTTGGTAGGACCTCTCGCTAGCTGGAGCAGCGTGTATACCACCGATGGATATGTCAGCGCGGCCAGCGGAACGTCGTTTGCATCTCCAATCGTGGCAGGGCTTGCTGGTATTCTACGGTCTCAACTTGGTAATCCAAGCGTAGCTCAATTACAGCGAGCCATTATAGACTCTACCGACAAAGTTGCAGGCATGAGCGGAGCAGGTAGGACTGATCAATACGGGGCAGGGCGGGCCAATGCCCACAAAGCCACGCTTCTTGCCAGTGCACTCGTCAATCCTCCTGGTACAGTGGGCACAACCGCAATACAATCCCGCCAACCTCCGACCGGTGGTCTCACGCGCTCTAAAACCGGTGCTGTTGCCGCAGACGAATCTATCTTGTTGGTATGTAGAGTTGACGCGGCCGACACCTGCTCCACTACTGTCCAGAACGGCGCCAATATCCAGCGACTCAACCCCAACGATCTCTCCAAAGGTGCCAGTGTGTACTACACGTTTATAAAAGGCTCCAGCTTGAGCTCAGGCACCACTACGTTATCTGTTCACAGCAGGAATTTTGCTACCAAAATAGCAGATGTCACGAAGTAATATTTAGCCGTCGATGGTTTTTTTGACGAGTTCGGCAACTTGGCGAG
>Ga0194055_10002806_pt1 | contig 13682 bp, 15 predicted proteins | sample SepL449m_MetaG_FD_155482 | JGI IMG/M metagenome (GOLD analysis project Ga0194055, IMG submission 155482) | Anoxic zone freshwater microbial communities from boreal shield lake in IISD Experimental Lakes Area, Ontario, Canada - Sep2016-L442-9m | ecosystem: Environmental > Aquatic > Freshwater >... | reverse complement strand
GTTGGAGACATGTTCCTAAAACTGCCGACCACCAAGGAGAAGGGGCCAGCAATTTTTCGTCGGAGGTTGCTAAATGTGCTTACGGAATCGCGACTACCTTGTTCGTTCGATATTGCGATGAAGGCATTCAATGCCAAATTGATCAGCAATAACACGGCATCGAATATAGTAGGAAAGAGTCGAAACCCTGCAGGGATCGACTTCATCCTCAAGCTAGTCGAAACGGCAAAGCTCGAACAGATCCACTCCATGATTGATGATATGAGGGAACTTGACGCCAAAGCCGCTGTCGCCTTGGCGAAGAGGTACGAAGAATCTCAGGAACTCGACGCACAGTTTGAGGCGATTAGGACCCTGGCCGAATGCGAGCCGCGAAGCGAAGATCGCGATAAGAATGTTAAAAAGCTTTTTGAAATGTTCTCGAATGTGGATTGGATGAAGCAATGTAACATTGCGAAGGCGCTAGGAATTTCTCAGACACCTTTTGCTCTTAGCAGTCTCAAGAAAATCAGCGGCAAGGGTAGCCATGAGGCAGTTCAACAGTGGATTGATGAAGCAATTGGTAAATACAAATCCGGAACGAATGCAATTAATCATTAAGTATTTTGTTGTTCTTTGTTAAGCCATCCACTTTCTCACGTGTAGTTTTAACCGTCATAAGAATCCTGTACGAACTGGTTAAACCTAGTATTTCTGGTGCCCAGAAACTTCAACCGCCACTCTACAATGAAATCACTGGTGGATATACCGGTGAATACACAATGAAGCAAACTCTTGTTCTATCGGCCCTACTCGTTTCAGTTGGGCTAGCTGCATCTTCGTTCTCGCAGGTTGGAGTCGATGGCTCTCGCGGTTCTGAATGGACCGGTGTCACCGCTACGTCAGTTTTGTACGATGGATTGGCTCCTACTGCTAACTTTGGAGCGCCAACCAACAAAAATCATACGGTTGCATACGATATTTATTTGCGATCAGATAGCAACTATGTCTATGGATTCTTGGAAACGAAGCCAGCCGGAGCAGGTAATGACAGTTACGATGCGACTCTTGCCTTTACCAACCTTTACTTCTCAACAAATCCATTTGGACTTGGCGGGGCAGGCAGTGGTTCGATTGGCTTTGAACTGCAGAATGATCGAGCTTTCAAGCCGGGTGGATCGGGATACCTTTCGGGGACATTGTCTAGCCTTGGTTTCTCAGTAGTAACTGTTCCTGGCACGGCATATGGAAGTGGCGGCGCACCGACCCTCGTTGAGTTTGCTGCACCTTGGTCGTACTTTACGACTGACCCTCAGGGGGCACCATTTGTCCCGCTTGATGCCACGAACAACAAGTTGAGATTGAACCTTTCACAATCGTTTGGCTATTCAGTTGCCGGTGGAGACGCCGACTATGGTAGCAATCGTTTAGGTGTATTAACCTATTCGCCAGTTCCAGAACCAGCTTCAATTGCGGTTCTCGGACTCGGAGCTTTGGCATTGCTTAAGCGAAAGCGCAAGTAGAGATCTTCAACAAAATAGCGTCCTCAATTTTAGAGGACGCTATTTTCTTTTACGGTCCTCGCCACGCCACGACACGATCATTTCGATCAAGGTCTTTGATGATCCATGAACCCGGAAATAGAGCCGATACCGCATCGCCTTGGGTTTGCCCAATTTCCAATATCAATCGACCTTCAAGTAACAGGTGATTGGGAACTTGCTCAGATAAGGTCCGGTAGAGGGCGAGTCCATCTTCATCAGCAAACAGGGCAGAATCAGGCTCATAATCCCTGACCTCCCTAGGAATGACTTCATCACGCCCAATGTAAGGCGGGTTCGAGATAATAAGATCAAATTTTTCGCCATCTAGTTGATCGAGCAAATTGGAGTGGCGGAACGTAATGTCGGCGCCCAAAGTCTCGGCATTTTCCCTCGCCATTTGCAAAGCCGAACTCGATATGTCAGTCGCCCAAACTTCCCAGGTGGGACGTTCAAGTTTGAGAGTGATAGCAATGCACCCAGACCCGGTTCCGATGTCAAGCACGCGCAATCTTTCGCCTTGAAGAGCCAATGCGGCCTCAACTAATGTTTCGGTTTCCTGACGAGGAATGAGGACACTTTGATCAACTCGAAATCGTCGAGAAAAGAACTCTCGGTACCCAAGAATATATGCCAAGGGTTCTCCTGACTCTCGCCTCTGAAGGACTCCTTCGAGGGCAAGTTCGTTGACTTCGTGATCTGGGTGAGTTAGTACCCAGGTGCGGTCCACCAACATGACATGGCCCGCCAAAACTTGAGCTTCAAGCTTGTGCGAAGTTACTCCAACCGAACTAAGGCGGGCAGAAGCACTAGTCAACCATTCATTGAGTTGCATTCTCGTCTGGCAAGTTTAGCAAACTCCGCGAGTAATCCACTAATGCTAGGAACAAAGTTAGAATCATTGGTCCAACCATTAGCCCGATTGGACCAAAGAGCGAAATGCCGCCGAGTACGAAAAAAAAGATTGCGAGCGGATGAAGTTGGACTTGATTTCCAATAAAATACGGTTTCAATAAGTTGTCAATCTGACTGACGATGAGGAATCCGACCCCCATGACCACGGCGGCCTTTGTGATGTCGCCTTGAGCAAGAAAGAGTAATCCAACGGGGATATAGATAATTGGGGCGCCGAGCAGGGGAACGATGCATAAAACGACGGAAATGAAGCCTAAGAGCGCGGAATTTGGCACTCCTAGCAAGGCATAGGTGATGCCCATGATTACGCCTTGAATAATTGCGACCATCACGCTTCCACTAAATACGGCCCTAATTGTCTTTTGGACTTTGACAAACATTTCTTCCCCTACTTCTATTGGTAGGCCAGAAAATTCTAGAAAAGGCTTTTTGAGTGACTTGCCGTCACGTTGGAAGAAGAACATGGAAAGGAGGGCAACAATCATCGTGAAAACGGTGAGGCCAGCCTGTTTAGCAATTCCGCTGGCTGGTTGGCGCAATGATCTCACTATTTCCTCCGAGTTTTCGGACCACCAGGTTTGAACATGAAAATCATGCAGTCCAACCTTTTCAAAAATCGGATGAAGAGATTTATCAATGCTTTCGGTAACTGCAAATCCTTGCGTTCCTTGCATTTCTTTCAGCGCAGGGGAGACTTGAGCGGCGGCCAAACCACCAACAATAATGAACGGTAGGCAGATAATTACTAGAGTTAACAGCGTGCTTCGAACTGCCGCGATTGAATCTCCGTACTTTGCAATTTTGGCAATAAACCCTTTTCGTTCGCTCAGTCGAATGTCTTCGTATTTTTTTCGACTCTTTTCAAACCAGGAGTAGGTTAAGACCGAAAGCGTCATTGCCCACAGAATTGCGGAAAGGAAAGGCAACAAGATTGTCACGCTTAAACCGATGACGACCGCGCAGATGATCAAAAAGATCATTCCTTTGATTTGCTGTGACGAAAATGGAGGCGATTGCATGGTCTTTGGGTTTTGTACCCTCAAATTAGCTGTTAAGTTTCACTTAAGTTGAAACTAAGTCCGGTTCAGCTGGATTGGTTATCGGCAGTGTTGAGCGGTCGGAGGCTGAAAGCTGATGCCTGAAAGCTAACAGCTGTATTTGGTGGGTCCGGAGGGATTCGAACCCTCGACCAATGGCTTAAAAGGCCACTGCTCTACCGCTGAGCTACAGACCCAACCGGAAGATGATACCTCGTTCGGCGGAACCAAAACAGCCCTTGCCGGGGTAGATTGATAAGGATGAGCAACGAAATGACCTATGCCTCTTCAGGCGTCAACATTGACGAGGCAAGCCGCGCACTGCGGGGGGTTGGAGAAAAGATCAAGGCTACACAAACTGAAAATGTAGTTGGCGGACTCGGAGGATTTGGTGCCCTTTTCAAGGGAATGTTCCCCGGAATGACAAATCCGCTCATCGTTTCATCTATTGACGGTGTCGGTACAAAAACAAAAGTCGCAGCCATGGCGGGAGACTTCTCGAACCTTGGGAAAGATATTGTCAACCACTGCGTCAATGACATTCTCTGCCAAGGTGCAAAGCCACTTTTCTTTCTTGATTATTTTGCGACATCACGACTTTCGGCAGAAGTATTTGAATCGGTTATTGGCGGAATGGCCGAAGCATGCCTTGAAGTAGGATGTGCGCTTATTGGCGGCGAGACGGCTGAGATGCCCGGAGTTTATGTTGAAGGTGAAATTGATATCGTTGGCACAATGGTTGGCGTAGTCGACACTGATCAACTTTTGCCAAGGACAGTGAGTGCGGGTGACGTGGTCATCGGAATAGCAAGCAACGGACTCCATACAAATGGATTTTCGCTCGCTAGAAGGGCACTTTTCGAAGTAGCCGGCCTCAGTGTTCGGGATGAACCAGAAGGACTGGGAGAAAGTATTGGTTCCGCGCTCCTGAAGCCTCATCGTTGCTACTTTAACTCCGTTTATCCACTTCTAGCCCAGCCGAGCATCCATGCTATCGCTCATCTTACGGGAGGAGGGTTCTTTGACAACATTCCGAGAGTCCTTCCTTCAAACGCACGAGTTTTGATTGAAAAAAGATCGTGGACACCAAGTCCAATATTTAACTTAATCCAGGAGTCAGGACAAATTTCCGAGTCGGAAATGTACCGGACGTTCAATATGGGAATTGGAATGGTGCTAATCGTAGACCGATTTGCCGCCCAGGGCATCATCGATGTCCTGAGCGAATCGGGAGAACACGCGGCAATTATCGGGGAGGTCCAGACCGGATCCCGCGATGTTCAATTAATTTGATTTAGTTCAAGTGAAAGACAAATTTTGCGTTCCCAAGAGCAATCTCAGCACCGTCAGCTAGGTCTGCAATGGTAACTTTTTCAAAGTCATCGGCCAGGACAAAGGTTCCATTGGACGAGCCAAGGTCGTGAATCTTCCAAACTCCATCTTCTTGAGTAATCTTTGCGTGTTTTCGGCTAACGTAAACTCCTTCAGGCAAGTTGCCGAGGTCAATATCAATTGGCCCTACAGATGGATCAAAACGACCGATCACGCACGGGCTGATGACGGTAAATACTTCATCAGTCTCTGCGCCATTCCGCTTAACTACGAGGGTTGGCTGACTGGTGCCAGTTTCTTCCGCGGCTATATTGGTTTCTTCAGCACCGTCAACGGCCTCTTCATGGGTTGTTTCGAGGTTCTCGATAGGTTCTGCTACTTGAGTGTCTTCAATCATGGTTACTCCCAAATCTATTATTCGGTGATTTCCTGTAAAAATTACCGCTAAATCGAGCAAGACTTCAATAAATCTAATTCAATTCCTATGCGGGATCGATGATTGATACTGGCCATTCGGGTGATTCGGACTCTATAAAGAGGTAGGCCGCCCCTTCCTCAAATGAAACTTTTAACTGAAAATCGGTTGCGGCATTAGAAATACTGGTGAAGCCGCGAACCGAAAGAGTCGCACAATCAAATCCCCATTGGACCCCAGACAAGGAAGCGTTCGTAACTGTTTCGAGAGGAAGCATCGATACCCGCCTTCCCGGTACGGTAGTGATTGTCTTTTCTGTGGGGCCTTTCAAGACGTGAGCTATTCCCCTCTGAAGCCCGATAGTCACATCTAAGTCACTTCGAACTGCACAATGGACGGTGTCTAAAAAATGGTCAGACAAATCGCCCTCAGCACAGATCAGAGTGATTTCTGAATATCCCATTTTTTTTGCGTAGTCGAGCAACTTCCCACAATCGGTGTTGTCCTGTTGGTGATCAATGATTGCTTCAGTCTCTGGGCCGACGACTTCTAATGATATGGAATCAAAGTCACCGATTACGACATCGGGAACAAAGCCTGCCTCTAGGACTCTGAGCATCCCACTATCCGCAGCAATGACAATGTCTGCAGACTCAACCCACGCTGCAACCTTGTCGGCGGTCATGTGATCTCCGCCTAAAACACCCAAAATTTTTCGGTGAGCCATAAAGAATTGCTTTTAGTCTACCAACTGGAACCATCCTAGCAATAGAACCAGTAGAGAGGAGTCAACCGGTAAGAAAAGTCAAGACGAATGAGATGCAAAAAAGGGTGCAAAAAAGTCCAAAAAGTTACTCAATTTTGTTGAATTTATCTGTGTATACTGCCTCTCCTGGCACCCCGCCTTCACAGCAATGAACGAGCAACTCTCACTTGAAGATACTGAATCCCGAATACGTTTGGAAGCTGCTTGGCAGCGAGTTTTGGGAAGAATATCGGGTGAAGTGCAGGAGCCAATCATGGCTCGATTCATACGACCGCTAAGTCCTGTTTCGTTTGATGATGGCATTGTGCGACTCTGCGCCCCGGGTCGATTTTTGCAAGAATGGGTGCGAGAAAGGTTTTCTGGAATTCTTCAAAGCTACCTTAGTGACGAATTGGGGCAATCAGTTCAGCTTGAAGTCTTAGCAAAGCCAAGGGAAAAGTCAGACTTCTCAGCGACCAAGGCAGTAACGTCGTCCCCAAATACCGAGAACACTGTCAGTCGGTTTGTCGCCAATGAGAAGTATCAATTTGATAAATTTGTCGTAGGGCAAAGCAATCGATTAGCCGTTGCCGGAGCAAAAGCAGTCGCGAAAGAGCCTGGTCTCAAGTTTAATCCCCTCTTCATTTATGGTTCGAGTGGCCTCGGCAAAACCCACCTCCTTCATTCGATTGCGCGCGAACTAACCTCCACGCAACCAGGAATTTCAATTGTCTACATGACCGCCCAGCAGTTTGCGGAGGAATTCATTAACGCGCTTCAAGCCAACAAAGTTGAGCACTTCCGCCGGCAACATCGCCATGTCGAAGTCTGGCTGGTCGACGACATTCAGTTTTTGGCTGGAAAGGACAAAACACAAGAAGAGATTTTTCACACATTCAACTACCTGCACTCGCTAGGGAAACAAATTGTTTTGACATCGGATCGTCCGCCAAAGGACATTTACCAAATGGATGAGCGACTTAGGTCTCGCTTTGAATCCGGTTTGGTTGCCGATATTCAGATGCCAGATACAGAGACGCGCTGCGCAATTATCCAGTCAAAGGCCAAAGCCATGGAAGTTGACATGGATTACGAACTTGCGATGTTTTTAGCGGAAAGTGTTCCTGGGAATGTCCGAGTTCTGGAAGGGGCAATTACGAAGCTGGTTACGATGGCTTCACTCGAAGGAACTCCACTTACCAAAGAGTTTGCCGAACCAATTGTTGAGCAGTATTTTCAAAATGCATTCTCTAAGCCGGGGTTTGGGCAGATCGTGGATCTTGTTTCGAACCAATTCAATATTTCAATTGATGAGATCAAGGGTCCATCGAGAAAAGCCCCTGTAGTTCACGCACGGCACATTGCAATTTTCTTAACTCGCCGGATCACCGGCGATTCATGGAAGCATATTGGTTCCCAATTTGGCGATCGAGATCATACATCAATCATGCACGGATATCAGAAAATCGATGAACTGATGCATCACGACAAGGAACTTCTTGGTCAAGTCAAATCGTTGATGAAGAACTTGAACCCTCACTAGAGAACCATTGCCTGAGACATACTGAGGACATGATCCTCGCTGATATGACTTGGAAAGAGGTTGACGCATTAGCCCGAGATACAATAGTCCTCATTCCGACTGGGTCGCTTGAGCAGCATGGCGCCCACCTTCCTTTGCTAACAGATTCACTCATTGCAAGTGCGGTAACCACGGCAGTCGAAAGGCAAACAGTCAATGAAGCTGTCCTAACACCTTGCATTTGGCTTGGGGCAAGTGGACATCATCTCAATTTTGCTGGTACTTGCTCGGCATCCATGGAAGGCTACGTTTTGGCGATAACCGCGGTGGTTGAGTCGATGATGCGACACGGTTTTCATCGCTTTTTAATTGTCAACGGACACGGTGGAAACAATGAGCCAAATGGTGTGGCTCTCAGGTCTCTTAAGGAAAAGTATAATCACTTAACGGTTGGGCATGTCGGATATTACGTGTTTGGAGAATCAGAAATTCGAGACTTGATGGAAGGGTCAGCTAAGGGAATCCAGCACGCTTGCGAAGCAGAGACAAGTTTGATGATGCACTTACATCCGGATAAGGTTCGGACCGATAAATTACGAGATGACGGATTGAAGTCTGATCCGCCAACTCAGTCTCTTGTAAAAATGTGGGATGAAATAAGCGAAGAGGGGGTTCTGGGATTTGCTACTCTAGGGACTGCCGCTAAGGGAAAGAAGATCTTTGATGCTTGCGTCAATGGGATTGTCACTGAAGTTCGTGCAATTCATGGCGGAGTGGTTTACACCGGAAACTTTTAATGTCTAAATCCAAAACGATGTCCAATGAAGATCCGGTCGAAACCGCGCTTCTCGTCGTCATTAATGAAGATGAACTTGACGATGTAATCGTCGAAGAAGAACTCATTGGTCTCTGCGAGGCCGCAGGCGTAGAGCCCCTGACGATTGTTCGCCAACGGCTAGATCGACCGTACAAGGGCACCTTTATTGGTTCAGGAAAAGTTGAGGAGATCGCGATTATTGCGAAGGACTTGAAAGCCGACATCGTTCTTATTGACGGCGAAGTTAGTGGAATGCAACAGAGAAATCTCGAAAAAGCATTTGAGACTCGCGTAGTTGATCGAACTCAATTGATCCTTGACATCTTTGCCCGCAGGGCAAGAACAAAGGAGGGAATGCTCCAAGTTGAGCTAGCTCAGCTGACCTACATGATGCCGAAGTTGATGTCTGTTTATACAAAGTTTGAACGGCAAAAAGGTGGAATCGGTATGAGGGGTCCAGGTGAAACAAAGCTTGAATCAGATAAGCGTCTCGTTCGTGACCGTATATCCCGACTCAAGGATGAAATCGTGGACGTTAAGCGCGTTCGAGATCAGCAACGGTCTAGCCGTCGAAAGCATCCGTTTCCTTTTGCGAGTATCGTAGGTTATACAAGTGCTGGCAAAAGCACGCTCATGAACCGTTTAGCTGGTACTGACGTGCTAGTCGATGCGATGCCATTCGCCACTTTAGACCCTACAACCAGGAAAATAGAACTTCCAGATGGATACGCACTATTTTTAACCGACACTGTCGGATTCATTCGTAAACTTCCAACTCACTTGGTTGCGGCATTCCAATCAACACTCGAAGAAGTTACATTTAGCGACTTTATTCTTCACTTAGTCGATGTAAGCGCTCCTTCGTGGGAATCCCAGCGTGACGCAGTGTTGGAAACTCTCCACTACCTTGGAGCGAAAGACAAACCTTCAATCACGGTTTTTAACAAGATCGACGCGGCAAATGACCCCACCTTGTTACGTGCCCTCGTCGCCGAATTTCCTAATTCTGTGGCTATTTCTGCGACAACGGGAGAAGGTATCGATGACTTGCTCGCTGCGATAAAGCGACAAGTGCAAGACTTGCTAGGGACGATTCATGCTCTGATCCCATACGCACATACCGGCTTGATCCAGGAGTGTTACAACTTTGGAAGGGTATTAAAAGAAGAGTATCGAGAAGACGGGATTTACATTGAGGCCGAGCTCGTCAAAGAGATGCGCGGCCTGCTTGAAAAGTTCGTTATTTCTGAGGCTTAGCAAAAGACATCGCCGCACAATTGATGCTTACATGAACTCGGTTTGAAATAAGCGTACCGTCGAGGTCCGTTCCAGTCTTGTAGTCAAATCGGTTGAAATCAAATTCAGTTTTGAGGATCATGAGGTCTCCTTCTTTGTCGCCGAAGCGAGTCTTTACACCATTTTTGACGTATCGAGCGGTTCCTTTTACAGTTATACGCTTGGAGATGCCGCGAATGGTAAACATGCCAACCGCAGTTCCGTGCATCGTGCCATCTTTATCGGTCTTGTCTAACTTTCCAGATTCGACCTCAAAAGTGGCGGTTGGATATTTTTCCGCATCAAGGCACCAACTACCTTTCATGTTTTCGGTCATTTGGTCGCTGGTTACTTTCAAGCTTTTGATTCCAATAACAATTTTTCCGGTGGATTTAGCTGGATCCTGGGCATTAAACATCACCGTTCCCGAAACATCATTTCCGGTTCCATGCAGCGGCTCTAAGCCGTCAGTCAAGCTGAACGCAAAGCCATTAGCTCCCTTTGCATCTTGCAGAGAAAATTCTTGAATAAGCGCTGATCTGCGTGCGAATCCAAAAACAAAGAGGACGCTTAGACCGAGGATTGCAGACTTTACGATAAATGACTTCTTCATGGAACGGTTCTACGCAGAACAGTTACTTTTATCGGCAATTCTTTTTCTTAGGTCGAAACCGTGGATTCACCGGCTACAAACCCGGTTGCGAATGCGGCCTGAAGGTTATAGCCGCCAACTGGACCCGCAATGTCTAAGACTTCTCCGCATAAGTAAAGACCGGAAACAATCTTCGATCCCATTGTTTTAGGGTCAACCTCGTCAAGGCTAACTCCTCCGGCCACAACTTCTCCCTTTTCTAAGGGAACATGTCGAACTTCACCGACATACCAGCTTTTGACATTTTGAACCAAGCGATTTCTTGCCTTTCGATCGAGTTGTCCAAACGTTGTCAAAGGATTGATATCGCAGCTGCTGGAAAAGGGGGCAACCAAGCTTTCTGGCAAAAACTCCTGCAGGAACTTCGAGACTGTCGTCTTTGGATTTTCGGTAAGGAAGCGATTAGTTAGTGCTTCTTCTTTTGTATTGGGGACAAGGTCAACTTCAAGTCGTACAGCCTGAGTCTCAAGAGCTTCAGCGACGAGCCTGCTGACTCCTAATGCACACGGTCCCGAGACACCTAAATGAGTAAAGAGAAGGTCTCCAGACCAGCGTGCGACTTCTTTGGCTCCCCTTGCCTTTAGAACTATGTTTCGCAAAGCAACACCAGACAGGTCAACCTGTGGCTCAGCAAGATAGATCGGTGCTAGAGCGGCGCGTGGCTTTACAATGGTGTGTCCGGCACTCTTGAGCCACTTCCAGCCGTCTCCGGTTGTTCCCGAGTTTGGGTAGCTTGAACCCCCGGCACAAACAATAACATTCTCTGCATATAGCTCCGTAGCATCAATTCGATCATGGCGATCTGAAATCGTCAGAGCTTCAGAAAGCAATGCTTTAGCTCCATACTGAGTCTTCTCCATCGGAATTCGCCTGCCAACTTCTTTCGACTCACCGATCTTTACGCCTTTGATCGTGTCATTTTCGATGATAAGGTCTTCAACGGGAGAATCGAGATAAACCCAAACTCCAGCTTCTTCGAGCAACAGCTTAAGCACTGCCACCACATCTTTGGCGGTTTGATGAACCGGGAAGATTCGACCATCCGGTCGTGTGTAGACCTCAATGCCTCGGTCAGTGATCAGTGGAACGATGGAAGTGCTAGGAAATCGATAAACACTCGGTCGAATGAATCGAGCTTCATTTTGACGAAAGGGTGAAAGCACATCTTCGATGGGTCCGTCATGGCAGATGTTGCATTTTCCACCGCCCGAAATGAGAATTTTAGTTCCGATCCGAGAAGTTTTCTCAAGCAAAACTACTTTTGCACCGAGTGATGCAGCGCGCCATGCGGCAAAGATTCCCGCTGCGCCGGCCCCAACTACAATCACATCCGGCTTCATATGTGGATCAATTATGAACGCTTAAAAATTTGCACAGGCGCCGAACCTTGGTAAACTGTAATTTCATGGCGCGACGAAGGCACTTTAAGCAAAAAACGGGAGATCAATCTGGAAAGGAGCAAGGCATTGAGCTAGATGGCACAATCCTTGAGAACTTGCCAAATGCAAGATTTCGCGTCAAGCTTGATGAAGGTGACCTCGAAGTGCTTGCACACGTAAGTGGAAAAATGAGGATGCACTACATCCGAATTCTTCCCGGTGACCGCGTAAAAGTGGAAGTTAGCCCATACGATTTGACGATGGGACGAATAACTTATCGGCACAGAAATTAAGGGCTAGGACCGACTCCTTTAGGCAAGGCTGGATACCAACAGGTACCAGCTTTTTTTATTAGTAATCTCACCATGATGCGACAAAGATTGATCTCGCACTAAGCGAACCGACGCGCTAGCCCTATGCCCTTTCGCTCATGTCTTTTCCCCATAAGGCCAATTGGTACCGTGAAAAGCAGTTCAACCCGGTAGACTGTATGTCTTATATTCGCTTGACTCCGATGAGTTTGGCAAAGCAAATCCAAAACGGGACGTATTGGGGTTGCAAAACGATTCAGACGTTGAGTATTATTTACAGTTGCGTCAGCGACGTTCTGCGTGTGCTTTCGTTCCCATCATTTGTGAGGTTGATTTAACTTTACAGACGGGCGAATTAGGAAAAACAGATCATGAAAGTAAGAGCAAGTGTAAAAAAGATCTGCGACAAATGCAAGATCATTAAGCGCAACGGTGTTGTGCGGGTGATTTGCAGTGTCCCAAAGCATAAGCAACGACAAGGTTAATAGAATTTATGGCACGTATTGCAGGTATCGATCTTCCGAGAGAAAAAATGGTTCAGTATGCACTTCCAGTGTTGTACGGAATCGGGAAGCACAACGTTATTGATTTGCTTGAAAAAGCAAAGATTGACCCGCGAACGAAAATCAAGGATCTAGACGAAAACGAAATTCAAAGAATTCGTGAAGTCTTGGATGCTGATTATCAAGTCGAGGGTGACCTGCGACGGGAAGTCCAAACGAACATCCGTCGCTTGATGGAAATTCGATGTTTCCGTGGAATCCGCCACTCACGTGGCCTCCCAACGCGAGGTCAACGAACTCGAAGCAACGCACGAACTCGAAAGGGTAAAGCGAAGACCGTTGCCGGAAAGAAGAAGGCGAAGAAGTAGATTTGATGGCTCCGGCATTGCGCCGGAGCAAAGGCACCCATGGCAAGAAAAACCAATACGAAAGGAAAGCAGAAAGAGAAGAAAAACATCGCAATCGGTGTGGCGCACGTTCACGCGTCCTTCAACAACACAATTGTTACGATCACCGATGCGAATGGCAATACGATTAGCTGGGCTAGCGCCGGCAACGTAAACTTTAAGGGAAGCCGAAAGGGAACCCCATTCGCAGCTCAGGTAGCCGCCGATAAGGCATCAAGGCTAGCTCAAGAGCACGGATTAAAGCAGATTTCAATTCAGATTCGTGGACCAGGATCAGGTCGAGAAACCGCAATGAGAGCACTTGCTGCTAGCGGTCTCGAAATCACCCACGTCGTTGACGTCACCCCGCTTCCGCACAATGGATGCCGACCGCCAAAGCGACGACGAGTCTAATTTAGGAGAAACGAACCCAGAATGCCCGCAATTTCAACCCTCCAAGTCACCAATGAGTACGGAAAGTTTGTTCTAGAGCCACTTGAGAGAGGCTACGGTCAAACGATCGGTAACGCAATTCGTCGAGTGCTTCTCAGCTCCATTCAAGGTGCTGCTGTTAGTGCAATTCGAATCGACAAAGTGTTCCATGAGTTCGCTCCAATTCCAGGAGTGAAGGAAGACACTACTCAACTCATCCTTAACCTAAAAGACGTTGCTGTAAAGGTAGTCAGCGACGAGCCGATCGACGAAGTTGTCTTGAAGCTCGAAGCTAACGGCCCTGGCATCGTTACCGGAGCAGACATCGTCTGCCCTGAAGGGGTTGAAGTAGTTAACCCTGAATGCTACATCGCTACGATCAGCGATCCAAAGGCGACTTTGAGCATGGAGCTATTTGTGAACTGGGGAGTTGGTTATCTT
>Ga0194055_10002804_pt1 | contig 13682 bp, 13 predicted proteins | sample SepL449m_MetaG_FD_155482 | JGI IMG/M metagenome (GOLD analysis project Ga0194055, IMG submission 155482) | Anoxic zone freshwater microbial communities from boreal shield lake in IISD Experimental Lakes Area, Ontario, Canada - Sep2016-L442-9m | ecosystem: Environmental > Aquatic > Freshwater >... | reverse complement strand
CGCCAGCGGTTACTTCAGCTGCGCCTTCAACAATACCCAGAACGATTGCCGGCGCTGCTAGAACTCCAGTTAAGAACAGTGGCATGAGTGGATACATCAACTCACTGGCAGCATCTTGTGTGAACGAAACCAAGCTGAGCACAATTAAGTTACGGGTGATCCATTTTTGTTTGGTTTGCGAAGACGGCATGACCCAAATCCTACGCAACACTTACATCAGTTTCAGTAAATTTAAGCGTAGGAGCGTAATTGCTCTATCGTCTTGTCGATCTAGTCAATTGTGAATGGTTTTCCAATTGGTCCAAGTTCGATGCCGGCAGCAACGTGGTCTGTTTCTTCGCCTCGAGCACGTTGTGCTGCATGTGCTCTCTTGTGCCAGCGTTGTTCAATTCGACCGTAGCGCCATACTGCGATTGCTATCAACCAAACAATGGCGAATGCTGCAACGATGATGTATCCAGCCTGGTTTAGGTTGAATTGGTTTGCGTAATCCCAGAATCCGCCCGACAGATTCAACTGACCAGAGATAACCTGTGCAACTTCCATTCCGCCAATGAATAGCGCCACACCGACAGAAAGTCCAGTAATGATGATGTTGTAGTAAACCTTGCGAACTGGCTTTGAGAACGCCCAGCCGTAAGCGAAGTTCATGAATGAACCGTCGATGGTATCAAGCAAGCTCATACCGCCAGCAAAGAAGCAGGGAAGACTGATGATTGCCCACCATGGCAGTCCAGCAACCACAGATGAACCTGCAAGAACTAGTAGGCCAATTTCTGTTGCCGTATCAAAGCCCAAGCCGAAGAGAATGCCAAGTGGATACATTTTCCAGCTCTTGTCGATGCGACGAGCTATAGGGCCGAAGAAGCGCATTAGGAAACCGCGAGAATCAAGATGCTTTTCTAATTCATCTTCGTTGTATTCGCCGCGGCGCATAGCGATGAAAACTTTGACAATAGAAATCATTACCACAAGGTTTAGCAATGCGATTAGCAGCAGGAATATGCCACTAATAGTTGTTCCAACAAGGCCTGTGTAGTGATGAAGAGAGGAGTTGTCGTCTTTGAGCTGTCCGCCCAGAGACTTCAAACCAAAATTAAGGAGCAAAGCCAAGACGGCGACAACAGAAGAATGTCCGAGTGAGAAGAAGAAACCGACTGCAAGCGGACGTTGGCCTTCGCTCATCAATTTACGTGTGGTGTTATCGATTGCCGAAATATGATCAGCATCGAATGCATGGCGCATGCCAAGTGTGTAGGCCAGGACCGCAGTACCCCAGCCGAACATAGTTCCATCGCTTAGTTGGTAGTGCCCACGAGTCGCTGCGAACATTAGGACTATGCCTGCAATGTGCAGAAATGCGATAATGCCGAACATCAAGGCCATGCGGCGCCACTCGTCACGGGTTAACCGGTCGCGCAATCGGATGCGGCCCGCGGTTTCTTCGTTATTCATTGTTAATGCCATTTTCTGTCCTTATTGCGAACTCTTTGCAATTACGATTTTAAGGTAGAAATGAAAAAACTGCACTTTATCGGGGTTATTTGAGTGGCATGCATCGGTAGGCTTAACTCATGGCCGAAAATTCCTCTGACGACATTGCGCGTGAATTACAGCAAACCCGCGAGCGTTTGACTAAGTCAGTTGATGATTTGCAGGAATATGTCCGCCCGAGCAACGTAGCAAACCGTGGGATCGAAAAAGTAACCAGTTTCTTTGTAGATGCAGAAGGTCAACCTCGCGCCGAGCGCATTGCCGCTGTTAGCGCTGGCGTATTGGCTTTCTTTGGCATCGCCATGAAGTCTCGAAGCAAGAAGACTGACGATTAATTCTCTGGATGATTAATCGTCATGCCAGCCATGTGATGACGACGACACAAAACCTCGTAACCAATAACTTCTGCTGCGTTCTCGCCAGTATCGCCAGGTAGCACTTGAAGGCCTTCAGTAATCATTCGTCCATTGACTGTTCGCGCATTGTGAGTTGCTTTACGTCCGCACCAACAAAGTGCTTCCACTTGCAGAATCTGAATACGATCTGCTAATTCAAAAAGCCTGGCCGAACCGGGGAATAAGTCGGTTCGAAAGTCGCTTGCGATTCCGAACGCAAAAACATCAATGTCCAAATCATCCACAACATGGGCAAGCTGGTCTATGTGTTCGCGGGTGTAAAACTGTGTTTCGTCACAAACTAGATAATCCAAACCTTCATCAGTTTGCAGTTGTTCCAAACATAGGTCAAAGAAGTTTGTTTCATTAGTGACTTCAGTTGCTTGAACTTCTAGACCTAAGCGACTCGAAAGAATTCCGCTTCCAGCCCGGTCGTTGCGAGTGAATACCAAGCCGCTACGTCCAGCCGATTTATGGGTGTGATTCACCTGAGCTGCAAGTGTTGATTTACCGCAGTCCATCGTGCCGGTAAAAAATACGAGCTCGGACATGTGCTACCCCTCTTAACTTATTGAATTTAGTGTAGAACTCCGGGGCACAAATTACTCACAAGCGATGCCATCGCCATCGCCATCGCGGTACCAAGAATATTCAGAATCGCGACCACGATAGTAAGGTCCGTAACCCGCGGCCTTTGCTTGCTTGCATGAGCTATAGCGCGGGTCAGTTTTGGAATTCGAACCACTGCCGGTAGTTCCTGAAGTGTCGCCGTTAGTTGAACCTGAGCCACTGGTGTCAGTGCTTGAACTGAAGTGGCGCACAGCTAGAGCAGGTTTTATGGTGTGGGTGCGAGCGCCACATGAGGTAACTTTTGTTTGCAAGTCGCGTTTCTCATTCGAGTCGATTGTTAGACCCCATCGGTATTTAATTGCAATCCAATCACCAACATACTGACACCAATAGCTTCGACTAGGTGGCATCCATAAGTATGGATCCTTATCGCCCTTAGCGCGGTTTGATGTTGCTGAAACTGCAATCAACGAACGCGAGTAGCCAAGATCGTTTGCGTAACGTTCTCGAGTATCTGCATCCCAGCGGTAGGCGCCAGACTGCCACGCCTCCGATAGTGGAACCATGTGATCAATGTCGAGTGAGCGAGCACTAGTGAACGTGGTGTTGTCGTAAACAGACTTCCAACTTCCACCAGAAATCGTGCAATTTGAGTTTGCAGATGGATGTTTTGTGGCTTCGGCCAGCAAGACCTCTTCGCGAGTATTGCATCCGTCGTGGTTTGCATCCACCCATAGTTTGAAGAGATCGCGGTTGTATCCAGTTGCATGTTCGCCAGACACTTTTAATTTGCTTAATAGAAAAGCGGCGCTCGTAGTAGAAGTTGCATTGGATGTTTGAATCATTCCAAAACTTAAAACTGCAAAGGCAATCGTTACGCAGGTGGCTATTCGAACTCGCATTAAACACTCATCACTTTCAAACACTCATCAGTTAAGAACAGGCTACCTACTGGCTACGTCAGAAACGGGGTAAACAGTGACAGGTTTTGTCGTACTAATCTGCCAACATAGGGGCATGACAATTTCTTCCGCGTTTATTTATGTGTTTTTAGCCCTTTTTGTTGGGGTGGGACTCGGTTTCGTAATTGGTCGTGGCCGAAAAGCAACTGGCACAGTTGATACTGGCCAGTTGAGCGCTATTCAAACCGAACTCACAATCGCCCAAGCGCAAGTTCAACAGTTCTCAGTTCAGCTAGAGCAGGAACGCGGTAAAACTGAGGCAACCATTGCTTTGCAGACAGAGCTTTCTGCATTGAAAGCTGGGGTACTCGCAATCACAAATTCAGCTACTGAGGCTGATCGGCGTCGCTCTGAAGCCGAAGAAGGCTTGCGCACACAGATTCGAACCATGAATGAGAACAACAGCGCATTGGTTACCCAAACTTCTACGATTGCTCGAGTACTCAATAGTTCACAAGCTCGGGGTAAGTTCGGCGAAGCCCAGTTAGAGAAGTTACTCGAAAATGCCGGCTTAATCGAAGGTCAGCATTACACAGTGCAAAAGTCCACAACTGGTGAGGGAAATGGTCGACCAGATGTAACGATTGCGATGCCTGGTGCGAGTGTTCTTTATATTGATTCCAAATTTCCGTTTGAAAATTTTTATCAGGCTTATGCGATCGAAGATGAGACACAACGCGATATCTTGCTCAAGGAACACGCAAAGGCTCTCAAGGACCACATTAAGAAATTAGCCGAGCGTGGATATGCCCAGCAGGGATCTTCACCAGATTTCGTTATCCTTTTTGCGCCGATTGAATCAATTTTGGCTGATGCACTTCGTATTGATGACACACTGCTTGATTACGCATTCAGTCAACGAGTGACAGTTGCTACCCCGACCAACATGATGGCGCTGCTTCGCACTGTTGGCTATTTATTCAGTCGCGAGAAGGTCTCGCAGAATGCTAATGAAATACATACTCTGGCTGAAAAGTTTTTGGATGACATCACCAAGCTTTATGACAAAATCAACAAGCTTGGACGCGCATTGAAATCGACCATCACTTCATACGATGATTTAATTGGTACTGCCCAGAACACGGCAATTCGCACAGCCAAAAAGATTCGCAGTTTGGATGTGCAAGGGCCAACGCCGGAAGATCCAGTTGAGATTACGCAGGTTGTTCGGGAGATTTCCAGTGACAGCGCACAATCGGTTCTGGATGAATTCGAGATCGTTGAAGACTAAGGGCCGGCAATGCTGGCAGGATTTTCGCCAGCTGGGCTAAACCACAGAGTGCGCCGCCAGGGACTTGAACCCCGAACCCACTGATTAAGAGTCAGTTGCTCTGCCGATTGAGCTAGCGGCGCGCGAAATTAAGGTTATCAGCATTGTGCCTCGCTAGTGAAATGAGGGCAGGTGAATCATTTCCTTGGATTCGGTAGGCTAAGGCATATGCCTATCAACGCCGCTGGGACGGTGGTTGACGATGCCGCACTCCGTTCCGATATCCGCCTCCTCGGCGAACTTCTCGGGGAGACTATTACCCGACATAAAGGCCAAGAATTATTGGATTTAGTCGAGCGGGTACGCGCTGCATCCCGAGTCGACGCACATCAAGTTGCAGCCCAACTTTCTGATGTTGATTTGGCTACAGCTATCGACTTGGCCCGCGCATTCTCTACGTATTTTAACCTCGCAAACATTGCTGAACAGGTACACCGAGGACGGGCACTAGCCCAAGACCGCAAAGCCAGTGGGGGAGTATTAGCTCGCACCGCCGCTCATATAAAAGCAGCCGGTATTTCGGCAGATGAAGTTTCAGAAGCAGTATCCCGACTAAATGTTCGCCCAGTTTTCACTGCGCATCCGACGGAAGCCGCACGCCGAAGTGTTTTGAGCAAACTTCGTCGTATCGCCGACTTTTTGTATTCACCTGGCCACCCCCGGTTACGCGATCGTCTCGGAGAACTAGTCGACCTGCTGTATCAGACAGATGAGTTGCGCATTCAACGCCCTGAAGTTCTTGATGAAGCACGTAATGCCCTGTACTACTTGGACGAGATCGCCCGCGGTCCACTTGGACACGTTCTTGAAGATTTAGATAGCGCTCTTGAACAGCTCGGAGTCGCGCTTCCAGTCGGCGCAACACCTCTAACTATGGGTTCTTGGATTGGTGGCGACCGCGATGGCAACCCATTCGTAACTGCCGAAGTAACTCGCAGTGTTTTCATCATGCAGCGTTCACACGCGATCAGTAACTTGATTCCGTTGATGGATCGGGTAATTGAAGATCTATCAATCAGTCGCACGGTTGCTGGCGACGAGGCGCACATCGAAGAATTCCTAGCCAAGTCGGTGCAACCCCTTGCTGATTTAGATGAACGCTATGTCCGCATGAACGCTGAAGAACCATGGCGCCTTGCACTGATTGCAATCCGCCAAAAATTGTTTAACACACAAGAGGCTTCGCCGGCGGAAGTTGTTCCGGATGGTGCTTACGGTGAAACTGCTGAATTCTTAGCTGACCTGAATGCTGTTCGTGAATCCTTAGTGACTCTGGGCACTGAAGGCGTCGCGCTAAGAGTTCTCGATCGCGCGATGATTGTTGCTAGCGCGATCGGTTTACACTTAGCCGGACTTGACGTTCGTGAACATGCCGAGAAATATCAAGACACAGTTGCACAATTGGTTGGCTCACGTGCTAACTACCTAGAATTTGATGTGGCGCAGCGATTAGATTTTTTGCGCAACGAATTAGCACAAAATCGCATCCTTGGCCAGAGCAATCTTGAACTTACAGGAGATGCCCAGCCAACTTTTGCTGCCTACACAGAAATCCGTGAAGGCCAAAACCGATTTGGTCATGAAGTTTGCCAAACAGCAATTGTTTCCATGACGCGTGGAGCCGACGATTTGCTCGCTGCTGTAATTGTTGGTCGTGAAGCTGGTCTGGTTGATTTAGTTAATGAAGTAGCCCGCGTAGATTTCGTTCCACTATTGGAAACTGTTGATGAACTACTTGCGGCAGATCGAATTTTGGAAGATCTGCTAAGTACCGCGCCATACCGCGAATTTGTTCGACTACGTGGCAATGTTCAAGAAGTGATGTTGGGTTACTCCGACTCAAATAAAGATGCTGGTATTTTGACTTCGCAGTGGCAGATTCACCTAGCCCAGCGTCGTCTGCGCGATGTCGCAAACAAATACGGCGTGCGCTTACGTCTCTTCCATGGTCGTGGCGGAACTGTTGGCCGTGGTGGTGGCCCAACATTTGAGGCAATCATGGCTCAGCCATGGGGAGTTCTTGATGGCGAGATCAAGCTCACTGAACAAGGCGAAGTGATTTCGGATAAGTATCTACTGCCGCCATTGGCTCGCGAAAATCTTGCCCTAACTCTGGCCGCAACTCTTGAGGCCTCTGTACTTCACCAAAATTCCATCGTGCCAAAAGATAAATTGACGCAATGGGATGAAGTCATGAACCTAGCTTCTGGCTCGGCCATGAGCAAGTATCGTTCGCTGGTTCAAGATCCTGATTTGCCTGCCTACTTTGCATCTTCCACTCCAGTTGGTGAATTGGCCGATGTGCACATGGGTTCGCGCCCGGCACGTCGCCCAGATACTTCGTCAGGCATTTCTGGTCTTCGCGCTATTCCTTGGGTGTTTGGCTGGACTCAGTCCAGGCAGATTGTGCCTGGCTGGTTCGGCGTTGGCAGTGGGCTGAAAGCAGCTCGCGAAGCTGGTCATGGCGATGCACTGGCAGCCATGTTGAAAGAGTGGAATTTCTTCTCAAACTTCATCTCGAATGTTGAAATGACTTTGGCAAAGACTGACATGGACGTTGCCGCAAGTTATGTTAAAGAACTTGTGCCAACTGAACTGCAGCATCTGTTCGATGTAGTTAAGGCTGAATTTGAGTTGACCCAACAAGAGGTTTTGAATCTTACTGGCGAAGCAACTGCGCTTGAAAATAGTGAGTCGCTTGCCCGGACCCTTCTGATTCGCGACAAGTACTTGTTGCCACTGCACTACCTGCAGGTAAGTTTCTTACAGCGCGTGCGTGAAGTTCGTGCTTCTGGTCAAGAACCTGATGCTGCTCTTCGTCGCGCGCTCAGTGTTACCGTTAACGGAATTGCTACCGGTCTTCGAAATACCGGTTGAGTTAATTTAGTTGTTTTTCAGCGGTATCGACAACGTTTGCTAACAACATGGCTCGAGTCATTGGTCCGGTGCCGCCAGGCATTGGCGCTAAGTAGCCAGCAATCACAGCTGCATCTGGATGAATGTCGCCCAGTAGTCCCGCATCTGTGCGAGTAATTCCAACATCTAATAGCGCTGCGCCAGGCTTTATCATGTCTGCAGTAATGAAGTGTGGCACCCCGGCAGCAGCAACCACGATGTCAGCACGTTTCAAATGTGAGACTAAATCTTTGGTGCCGGTGTGGCACAGAGTTACAGTCGCATTCTCGGACCGACGAGTTAACAACAGACCAAGTGGACGACCAACAGTTACTCCCCGGCCAACAACAACAACTTCAGCGCCATCAATCGCAACATCGTAAGCGCGCAATAATTCAACGATGCCTCGTGGGGTGCAAGGAAGCGGCGCCGGTTCGCCCAGCACAAGTCGACCTAAGTTCATGGGATGCAAGCCATCTGCATCTTTGTTCGGATCCATTAGTTCAAGGGCAGCGTTGGCATCCAATCCGCGAGGAAGTGGCAACTGAACTATGTAGCCGGTGCAAGCCGGATCGGCATTCAACCTATCGATTGCATCAAGCACATCAGCCTGGCTAGCATTCGCTGGTAAGTCAACGCGGATAGAAGTGATGCCGACTTCTGCACAATCTTTATGTTTGCCGCCAACATAGGCATGTGAACCTGGATCATCGCCGACCAAAATAGTGCCAAGACCGGGAAAAACACCCTTAGTTTTCAGGACTTCAACCCGAAGTCGCAGTTGTTCTTTGACCGCAGCAGCGGTTGCCTTGCCATCAAGAATCACAGCACTCATCGGGGGTCCTTTTGGTTATTCAACATGTCCAACAATGCCACATAGCCGCGGATCCAGTCACACCCGGTTAAGCGACAACGAGGTGTTGTGCACAAGATGGCTCTCGTTCGCGCTTTAGGTGGGTTATTACTAAACTATGAGCAGAAATATAAGTTTCAAACCAAGTTCAAACCCCACTGACTAATGACTTTTCGGAGTGAATTGTGACCGACATTTTGAAAGAAATGTATGAAGGTACGATGGCGGGCAATGCACCGAGAGTGCTGGAACTTACAAATCTTGGCCTTGCTGAAGGCATGACACCCGAAACTCTATTGTTCGAAGCGCTAATTCCAGCATTGGAAGAAGTTGGCGCTCGATTTGAACGCGGTGACTATTTCGTGCCTGAGATGCTGATAGCCGGGCGGGCCATGAACGGCGCTTTAGATGTGCTCCGACCACTTCTTGCTGACACCGGCGCGGAACCTATCGGCACCTTTGTGATGGGAACAGTTAAGGGTGATGTGCATGACATTGGTAAAAACTTGGTGAACATCATGCTCGAAGGCGCAGGCTTTACCGTTATTGATCTTGGTGTTCAAGTTAGCCCCGAGAAATTTGTTGCAGCAGTTCAGGAGCACAAGCCGGACATTGTTGGTATGTCCGCATTCTTAACAACAACGATGCCTATGTTTAAAGTCAACATGGAAGAACTCACTAAGGCCGGATTACGCGATGACGTTATCGTGCTGGTGGGTGGCGCTCCAGTGACCCAAGAGTACGCTGATGTGGTGGGCGCTGACGGATACGCAGCCGATGCATCAACTGCAGTGCGCATGGCTAAATCTTTAATCGCCGCTAAACGCGGTAAATAAAGTCGCTCCGAGGGGAACTCAAATGCATACCGTACTCAGTTCAGCTAGCAAAGAAATCACTATGGGCAACGACTTGCCATTTGTAATCATTGGCGAGCGCATCAATCCAACTGGACGCAAAGTTTTCCAAGAGAAATTGCGTGCAGGAGACCTTTCGACACTTGAAATTGATGTTGCAGACCAGGTTGCCGGCGGCGCAGACATGCTTGATGTGAACATGGGTGTTCCGTTAACTGACGAGCCAGCACTTCTAGCCTCGGCCATACAGTTGGTGCAGTCACTTACAGATCTGCCGATCTGTATCGACTCGTCTATCGTCGAGGCGTTAGAGGCAGGTCTTGCTGTTTATCAGGGCAAAGCGCTCATTAACTCAATGACTGGCGAAGACGATCGCATGGAAGCCATACTTCCGCTTGTAAAGAAGTACGACGCAGCCATCATTGCTTTGCCTAATGATGAGACTGGCATTCCAATGACTGCCCCAGAGCGCATGCTCATTGTCGACAAGATTGTGGCTGCGGTTGAAAAAGCCGGCATCTCGCTAGAAAACTTGCTGATAGATCCGTTGGCAATGACAGTGGGAGCAGATCCAGAGGCAGTGAAAAACACCTTAGAAACCATTTTTCAAATCAAGGAAAAATACGACCTAAACATGTCTATTGGTGGCTCAAATGTTTCATTCGGTTTACCGTCTCGTCACGCGCTCAACGCAGCCTTCATTCCAATGGCAATTGCTGCCGGCTTAACCTCGGCAATCATGGATGCTCGCACCCCAGCGGTAGTTGAATCAGTGCGTGCCAGCGATTTACTAATTGGAAATGACGCCTGGGGCGGTAACTGGATTACCCGTTTCCGCGCGCAACAGAATGGCTAATTAGTTCTAGTAGTCTTGGGCTACTTGCCATAGTAAAGGTACCCTCGTGAGTGATTCAACAGATTCAGGTTCTGCAGTTGATGCAGCCGGTGTTGGTCGCGTGCAACTTAAATTTGTGCCAAGCGGGCAAGAAGTTCGAGTTCCACCTGGCGTGTCAGTATTTGATGCCGCGTCCTGGAACGGATTAGCCATTGATTCCACCTGTGGTGGTCATGGCACTTGTAAAAAATGTAAAATCCAAATCCTTGAAGGTGAAGTGCCGATTTCCAACTTGGATATTCGAGCTTTTTCTTCAGAGCAACTCGCTGATGGTTGGCGTCTGGCCTGTGTGGCACGAGCAAATTCAAACTTGAAGGTAGACATTCCGCCACTTTCAACTCGGCCAAAGGCAGCAACAGTTGGCGTGGGTCGCCAAGTTATTTTGCGCCCTGCAGTCCAAAAACGTTACGTGGAACTTGCTGAACCAAGTTTGCACGATCAGGCAATGGATCTAGAGCGTCTACAACTAGCTATTGACGATATCGCCTTCACAGTAGATCTAGATGTCTTGAAAACTTTGCCAACGATTTTGCGCGCATCACGATGGAAAGTTACTGCAGTGATCAATGACGATGTACTGATTGCCGTAGAACCAGGCGACACCACAGCTTTAAATTACGCAGTTGCATTTGATTTAGGAACCACAACAGTCGTGGCAACCCTACTTGACTTGGCAACTGGAACCCCTGTTTCTGTTAAGTCGATGCTCAATAAGCAGCAACCATTTGGCGCCGATGTTATTTCCCGAATTTCAGCGACCATGATGGATAAAAACGCTGCATCCTTAATGCAGAAAGCTGCATTGGATACTTTAAATGAATTGGTCAGTGAAGTTTGTGCTGAATCAGGTGTAGCGCTAGCCAACATTTATGATCTAGCTATTGCAGGCAATGCGACGATGATAGAACTGCTACTTGGCATTGATCCAGAGCCAGTTGGGGTTGCGCCATTCATCACGGTTACTCGTGATTGGCCAGTGTTGCGGGCTAGTGAAATTGGGCTCTCAATGCAGTCTGGCGCTCGTTGCTACATCTTCCCGCTTTTTGGTGCTTATGTTGGCGGCGATATTGTGGCGGGCGCTCTTGCAACAGGCATGGATCGCGACAAACGTGTTCGTTTGCTAATCGATGTGGGAACTAATTGTGAGATTGTGCTTTCGGATGGCGACAAGATTCTTGCTACTGCCGCGCCTGCTGGCCCCGCATTTGAGGCAGCCTCAATTTCTTGTGGCATGAGGGCAGCCGATGGGGCAATCGAAGTAATTCAAATAACCACCGAGGAAGTTACTTTAGGCGTCATTGGCGATGCGGTACCTGTTGGGCTTTGCGGCTCCGGGCTTGTAGACGCTGTTTACGCGCTGCATCAAGTTGGGCTGATTGATGATTCTGGTCGTTTCGCCACTAATGAAGTTGCCGAGCAGATTGCCCCAGCAATTGCAGCGCGCTTGATAACGAGAGCTAACGAAGAGCGCGCGTTTATTTTAGCTTGGGAAGATGACGAGCCATCTGTTTACCTTTCCCAGCGCGATGTGCGTGAGCTACAGTTTGCAAAAGCATCGATTGCCACTGGATGGCGTCTACTACTTGATGAGCTCGGCCTAACTGATGACGATGTTCAGCAGGTGTTGCTTGCTGGTTCATTTGGTTCGTATTTATCGCCTGCATCAGCGATTGGAATCGGTCTTGTGCCCAAACTTCCTGTTGCTCGAATTGTTAGTGCAGGCAATGTTGCTGGTGAAGGCGCCAAAATGGTTTTGCTTTCGCAAGCTGAACGCCACGGTGCCAATGCGCTGCTTGCAGAAGTGGCTTATGTGGAACTTTCCGACCGAGCAGATTTCAACGATAAATTCATGGTGGAGTTGGCACTGCCATCCCAGTGAGTCTGAGCAATTGCCTGCTGGCCAATTTGTTTCGGAAGCTTACATGTAAGTGAAATTAAAAGTGCCCCTTCGAAACCGAAAGGGCACGTGGGGTGAGTGACGGGACTTGAACCCGCGACGTCCTGGACCACAACCAGGTGCTCTACCAGCTGAGCTACACCCACCATGCCTGCTTCAGAGTTGTACCTCTAAGGCAGAAACCTAATTCTATGACAGCAAAGGGCTAACGGCTAAATCGTATTGTCGTTAAACATCAGTTGCGAATGGCCGGCCCATAATATGCTCAGAAATTGCGCGAGCAGCAATCGTGTCTAGCCCTGGTCGTGGTACCAAAATGGCTTGTTGGTAGTACTTGAGTTCGTTTATGGAATCGCGAGTATCGCCAAGCGCCCGATGGTTTCCAGTTTTAAGTGGGTTGGCATAGTAGGTGCGCGAATACCAGCGGCGGGCAAGCTCTTTGATACTTGAAACATCAATGATGCGGTAGTGCAGGTAAGAGTCAACTCGTGGCATATCGCGGCGCAGGAAAATTCGATCTACATAAACACTTGATCCGGCTAGGGGAGCCTTGAACGATTCGGGCACGTGCGAGGTGATGTAGTCAAAAAGCTGTTGTTCGGCCTCTTCTAGCGTGACGCCATGCTGAATGTCGTAAATCAGTCCTGATGCAGTGTGCATGTTGGTTACCACTAGATCCATGGTTTCAAGTTTTTCTTGAGGAACTTTGATTACGGCTTCGAAGCCTTCATCGAGTTCATTCAAATCACTATCGGTAACGATACAAGCAACTTCAACAAGTAAGTCATTGACAAAATCAAGACCTGTCATTTCGCAATCTATCCAGACAATGCGGTCGCTCTTTGAATCAATCACGTGCTTAGCCTAACTAGGGTGAAAATATTGATATGCAGAAGGGCAACTCAATTAGTCTTGCGAAAGCCGGGCTTCTAGATCCAGGACTCGCTTACGCAGTGCGGCTAACTCATCTTCTTGAACTAGACCTAATCTGCCAACGACTTTATCTACCTCTTCAGCCACCGATGCAGACTCTGATGTAGCGCTGTCGTGTCCTCGGGTGAAATTTGACGGCCTTGGCAGTGTATCTACCAAATCAAGAACTGCCGAGATTGCAGTAGCGCTCAAAGTGACAACGGCTGCAGTTACTGCTTCGGTATCAACCATTGGTGCTTCTTCATCGCCGCGTTGTTCCCTAACGCGATCATTTATGGAATCGAGGGTGTCTGCCGCTTGGCGCAACATTGAAGAAAAATCGAACATAGGTTCAGCGTAATCTGATGTGACAGATAACGCACTCGCTGGAGATGCGGTGTGGCGAGACTCACGCGAGAATGAAAATATGCCCGACATGCCAACTTATGCAATTGCCCGAACGGCCAAATTGGCGTCGGTACCAGTTACTCATGCTGGTCGTCGCGCGCTTGTTGCCGGTACCCGAATTGGTGGTGGGGACTCTCAGGCTGCTTTGATTCGCGCCCAACGCCGCACTGCAGAACAACTTTTTACAGTTCTCGGCACACTCAAGGGCGGAGCCATGAAATTTGGCCAAGTTCTCAGCGTGCTGGAAGCTGCGCTTCCTGAAGAGTTAGTCGCACCG
>Ga0194055_10002800_pt1 | contig 13699 bp, 18 predicted proteins | sample SepL449m_MetaG_FD_155482 | JGI IMG/M metagenome (GOLD analysis project Ga0194055, IMG submission 155482) | Anoxic zone freshwater microbial communities from boreal shield lake in IISD Experimental Lakes Area, Ontario, Canada - Sep2016-L442-9m | ecosystem: Environmental > Aquatic > Freshwater >... | reverse complement strand
TCATTCGTGCATTTATTGGGCATGGAATTGGCGAACTTTTCCATTCCGACATTCAGGTGTTGCACTACTACGACTCGCGCAACAACATGATTATGCGACCTGGTATGACATTCACTGTTGAGCCCATGATCAGCTTGGGAACTTGGCAGCACAAAATGTGGGACGACGATTGGACCGCAGTGACCGCCGACGGCAAGCGCACCGCACAATTTGAACACACACTTCTTGTTACTGAAACTGGTGTTGAAGTTCTGACCGCCAAAGGCGCTGTATCGCCAAGTGCCCCTTGGAAGCGCGGGTAAAAAATGCTCGACAGCGACCGCTATATTCCCTTCACTCGCGATGAATGGGCCGACCTGCGTGCCTCCACCCCGCTCACCATTCGTGAAAAAGATCTTGAAGCTCTGCGTGGTATTAACGAGAGCATCAACCTCGACGAAGTCGCTGCCATCTATCTTCCGCTCACTCGTTTATTGAATTTGTATGTCAGCGCAACGCAAAACTTGCACAAAGTGTCGGCAACATTTCTGGGGACCATGTCTCCGAAAGTTCCCTACGTCATTGGTGTTGCAGGCAGTGTGGCCGTAGGAAAGAGCACTTTTGCCCGTATTTTGCAGGCTCTTTTGGCACGTTGGCCAGAACATCCGAAGGTTGACCTCATCACCACAGACGGGTTTCTTTTCCCGAACGATGAACTTGCCGACCGTGGCCTCATGAACCGCAAAGGTTTTCCCGAGAGCTACGACACAAAACATCTTTTGCAATTTCTGCGCGAGTTGAAAGCCGGACACCCTTCGGTTTCAGCACCTGTCTACAGCCATGTGGTGTACGACATTGTTGATGGTGAAGAAGTTGAAGTGCGCCAGCCCGACATTCTCATTCTTGAAGGTCTCAATGTTCTACAAGTTGGCAATGAGGCAAACGAGTTCGTTTCCGACTACTTTGACTTCTCTATTTATATAGACGCTGACGAAGCCGATATTCGCAATTGGTATGTTGATCGTTTTCACGCGCTGCGACAAACTATTTTCAAAGACCCCAACAGTTTCTTCAAGCATTTTGCAGAACTTTCTGATGCGGAAGCTACGGAAGTTGCAAAGGGAATTTGGGCAGAAATTAATGGCCGCAACTTACGCGAAAATATTGATCCAACGAAAACGCGTGCTTCGCTTGTGATGAACAAAGGTAGCGACCATCGCATTACCGATGTTCAACTGCGCAAACTTTAACGATGCATTGCGTTTAAGTAGTTGTAAACAGTAATTCGCGACACATCCATTACGTCGGCAACGTCTTCCACTGCGCGACGCAAAATGAATGCACCCTGGTCGTCAAGTAGTCGAATTGCCCGCTGTTTATCGTTACGCGATAGATCTTTGAGTTTTCCGCCAAGTTCTTTTTCCACTGCCTCAATAATGCGATCGAGTGCACCGTGCAATGGTGGAAGCCGTACTCCAGCAATGACATTTCCATCCCACTCAATAGGGATATCGCTTGGCGTAATGCCAGTTGGCACAACAAGGCTCGCACCGATTGCATCGAGCAGTGGTTGCACCGCATTCACTAATGGGTGATCGGGCACGGACATTATTCTTGTGGCCCAACATGAACACTCACATGAGTTGCGCCATTGCCATAAGCAGCTTCAAGCAGCGCACCAACGATTGCTGCCACATTGCTTTCTGGTGCCATGAAGGTAGAACCAAAAGGTCCGAAGTCAACAACCACACCGAATTTTTCTACTGCAGCAACTGCAGCGGTGACGTGCTTTCCAGGGGCGCCTTCAATGAAAGGCTCAATGGTGAACTCAATTTCCAGCATGAGGGCCAACTTTCAGCGTAAATCTCTTACAGAGGGTAGCGAGATCCTCGCGGAGTCACTTATTTCAAGATTTTTTGTAAAGCCGGTAATACGAGTGCCTTGCTGTCGGGAAGAAAGTTGCGCTCTGCCAGGTGCTGTAGCAAGTCTTTCTGCGATACCCACTCGGTGGCAACCACCTCACCATCGCGCAGTATCAACGGCCCGTCGTACCTCGCCAAGAAGCACTTGCCCACCAAACTCACCTCTTCGTCGCTGTAAGTGCCCACTCCCAGTTCAACAAGTGGCACGCCAGTAATGCCCACCTCTTCATCGAGCTCACGCAGTGCAGCAGCGTCATAGCTTTCGCCAGCAGACACCACCCCACCAACAGCGATGTCCCACCAACTGGGCCATAAGTCTTTCATTTCACTGCGCAGATGGATGAGTAACTCACCTGCAGAATTAATAACGGCAATAAAGACAGCCCGATGGTGAAGAACCTGTGTGCGCATCTCTTTGCGGGTGCACTGATATAAAACATTGTCGTCGTGGTCAACAATATCTACCAGTTCTTCGCTTGCATTTTGCACACCTTTAGTGTGCCACCATATGGATATGTCAAGCGCCTTATTCACTGGTCGACCATCGGCAGATCTTGCCGAAGAGCACGGTCAAAGTTCTGAACTCCAGGCTCAAGCGTTGAGTTTTCAAAAAGATGCTGTTGCCTTGCGACGTTCGTTGCACCGCCATCCTGAAATTGGAAACAATCTTCCCGTCACGCGTGAACAAGTGCTCACCGCGCTTGATGGCCTCCCACTCGACATCACGTTGCACAAAACAACAAGTGGTATTGCTGCTTTGCTCACTGGCGACAAGCCAGGGCCAACAGTGCTGCTACGTGGCGACATGGACGCCTTGCCAATGCCTGAAGATACGGGGCTCGATTTTTCATCGGTGAATGAAAACATCATGCATGCATGCGGGCATGACACACACACTGCAATGCTCGTACAAACTGCGCACATGTTGTCGCAACGCAAGAGCAACATTTCTGGTCGCGTGCTCTTTATGTTTCAACCCGGCGAAGAAGGTTACGCCGGCGCGCAGTTCATGCTCGACGAAGGTCTCCTCGACGTGCCCAAGCACAAAGATGGAAGTGCTTCGCCCATTACAGGTGCATTCGCATTGCATATTGGCACCGAGATTCCTGTTGGCATGGTGGGTATTCGCGGTGGCTCACTCATGGCGTCGAGCGACAAACTCACCATCAACATCACAGGAGCTGGTGGTCATGCTTCTGCGCCACATCGCACACTCGACCCTGTTCCTGTTGCGTGTGAAATTGTTCAAGCACTGCAAACAATGGTCACACGTCGCATTAATGCTTTTGACCCCGCCATTGTCACGGTCACTACCATTCAAGCTGGCACCGCGTACAACGTCATTCCTGAAACAGCTTCAATTCAAGGAACACTGCGTGCAGTTAGTGCGAAAACACGTAGCAATGTGCACAGCTATATCAACCAAGTAGCTAACGGCATTGCTTCTGCACATGGCTTAGTTGCCGAGGTCGACATTGAACTCGGCTACCCCGTCACCGTGAATGACCACCAATTTGCAGGTTTTGCTAGCGATGTTGCAACAGCAATCCTCGGCGATCAGAAGGTTGTTCAAATGCCGAACCCAGTAATGGCAGCAGAAGATTTCAGTTATGTCCTCGAACGCTTGCCTGGGGCAATGATGTTCCTCGGTGGAACCTCGCCTGACAAAAACACGGCAACTGCAGCACCAAACCACTCCAACCACGTGGTCTTCGATGAAGATGCCATGGCAGTGGGTGCGTCTCTTTATTCAGCAATGGCATTGCGCCATCTTGGCGTGCGCCTTACTTAATAACTAAAGCATTTGGTGGTGATGCAACACCACTCGGCAAGTTCAGCGGTGCAGAAGTAAAGAAACCTTCATAACGGCCGTCGCGTGCACAATCGTCGGCCAACGCATCGAGGTCAAACATTTCACCGAGCGGTAAACCCAGCATGGGCAATATCAGTGTGTGCGTAAAAATTTCATGCATGCGTCGTTTGTCGGCGCGCACTTCTGCTTGATGTTCTGGAGTGCTGTTCGCCCCGGGTGGCCACGCTTCAACCGCAGGGTTGTCGGCACCAAGCGCAGCAATATGCATGTTCCACAAAGCTTCCGCTGTCGCTTCGCCTGAACGCAAACCCGGTGTTGCCAAATCACGTGGTTGTGCAAGGCGCGCACGCGTTTCTTCACTCTGCTGCATGTACCACTGCATCCAACCCGTACGCATGAGCAAAATATCGCCCTCGCGCAATTCAGTTCCTTGGTCTTCTAAACATTCCAAAAGTTCGTGCGGTTCAATGGGGTCGGCCGTGTCGTACTGCAATGGCCTGCCTACCTTGATGCGCCATTTGCCAACATCGGCCAACACCGCACGCCCTGCAATGCCGCGCTGTGCCCAGTGATGCATGCCGTGCTCTTCATCGGGAACCCCGCCGTAGTGACCCGTTCCTTCTTCATCGGCTTGGGCTGCAAAGTTGCGAATATGTCGAAAGCCATCCCACTGGCTAGACGACTGAGTATTCCAACCGTGTAACACATCGTCATGGCTCGTGGCGCGGTCATCGCCTGTGACCTCATGTTCAAAGCCTTGACGCCCAAAGAGGGGCGGGTTTGGCTCGCGCATGCTCCAATTCATTGCAAACACTGCACCGCGTTGCACTAGTTGTGCCGCTGCTGCCACTCGTTCAGGTGTCAGTAAATTGAGGCAGCCGAAGTACCGCGCACCTGGTGCGGTCCAAACATCCCATGAACTGGGTAGCCCTCCGCGCAACGGTAATTCTGAATATTGAGGCAATGTGCTCTTGACCATTCCCTAGACCGTAGTGGGCTATTACGGTAGTAATTTCAGTGGACACTTCAACGACATCTCAACAGCCGCAACGCCCATTGCAGGGCTTGCGTATTCTCGATTTCAGCCGTGTGCTTACCGGCCCCCATGCCACGCGCATGTTGTGCGACCTCGGTGCCGAGATCATCAAAATTGAACCGCCAGATGGCGACCTCACGCGTTTCACAAACCCGCGAGTGAATTCTTTGTCGACCTATTTCATTCAGCAAAATGTGGGGAAGAAAAATATTTCCCTCGACATGTCAAAGCCAGAAGCTGTTGACATTGTGAAACAACTGGTCATGCACGCCGACATACTTATTGAGAATTTTCGCCCAGGAGTCATGAAAAAACTTGGTCTCGACTATGCGTCACTCTCTGCACTCAATCCGAAGCTTATTTATGCTTCTATTACCGGTTATGGGCAAACGGGCCCATGGGTGCACCGTCGCGCATACGCACCTGTTGTTGGTGCCGAGTCGGGTCTCACTAATCATCAAGGTATGGCACGCGGTGGGCAATTTGCTAACGACCCGTTCTCACATGCCGATGTGTACACCGCAATGGAAACGTGCGCGGCAGTTCTTGCTGCAGTGATTCAACGTCACTCCACAGGACGCGGTCAATCAATTGATATTGCGATGGCGCAAACCATGTTGTACGTGAATGAACATGCACACGATGCATTGTGGGATGAACCAACACCACCAGAACAGATTCGTTCTTTTGAACCCGGCAACTACCCCGTACTCACCGCAGCAAATGGCGACAAGGTCGTTGTGAGCGGTCACCCAGGCGAGCGCGGCACATTCGATTTATTTTTCACAGCAATAGGCCGCACCGATTTACTAACCGATCCAAAATTTATTGATGTGCCATCACGCTTGGCGAACCTTGAAGAACTGCAAAGTATTCTGCGTGCGTGGGCTCTTACTATTCCCGATGCAACGGCAATTGAAGAAGCCCTCGCCAAACACAAATTGGCGAGCGGAAAAATTCGCACCACGCGCGAGCTTGCCGATACCGACTGGGCGGCGGCTCGAGAAATTACGGTGGAAGTGAGTAACCGCGGCGGAGGCAAGGTGCGCATTCCTAATGCCCCGTGGAAGTTCTCTGATGCCACCGTCACCACCGCTGGTAGCCCGAAGTATCGCGGTGAAGACAATGCCCTCGTTTTGGGCGACCTGCTTGGTATGTCCGCCACGGAAGTGGACGCCCTCACCGAGTCTGGGGTATTGCAGCGCCGCGTCCCGCCGGGTGCCACCTCCTAAACCCTTCAGTGGTAGGCAATGCTTGCAGAAGTTGTAAGTGTCACCTAACACTCGCTAGGGTGGAGAAATGGGTTCAAGTTTCCTCATCACACTGCGCGAGGGCCTCGAGATTTCTCTCGTTCTCGCCATTCTTATTGCTTACTTGGTGAAAAGTAACCGCGGCAACGAACAAAAGGCCGTCTGGCTTGGTTCTGGTGCTGCGGCGCTCTTGTGCGTGGCTCTCGGGCTCGCCTTTCATCTCATCGCCGGTGGCTTAAACGGGCACGTCGAACAAGCTGTAGAGGGCGTTTTAGCCACTCTGGCCGCCTCTGTGCTCACCTGGATGGTCTTTTGGATGCGTAAGAACGCTCGCACCCTCGGCGGCGAGCTGCGCGCCAAGGTCGATGCGGCAACCACCACCCGCGCTCTCGTGGTCATTGCCTTCATCGCCGTATTGCGTGAGGGTCTTGAAACAGTGCTCTTCCTGCTCAGCGCCGAAACAACCTCGAGTTCTGGAGGCGAAGTAGTTCTCGGCGGCATCATTGGTCTTGCCATTGCCGCCGTGCTCGGGTACCTCGTTTATGCCGGGGGCAACAAGCTCAACTTGAAGACCTTTTTCAACATCACCGGAATCCTCCTCATCTTGTTCGCCGCTGGTTTGGCAGGCAAGGCCGTTCACGAATTCCGCGAGCTCATTGAATGGGAATCAGGATGGCTCATTTCATCTCCATGGACCATCGCTTCAGGGCCTTTCAGTTCCGGCTGGGTACACGACTTCTTGAAAGCACTCTTCGGATGGGCTCCCGCCCCTGAACGCCTGCGCGTCATTGCATATTTCGGTTACTTGATTCCGGTTCTGTGGTTGTACCTTCGTAAGGGAACTCCAGGGGGAAACAATGAACGCGCAACGACCACCGAAGCCACTCACTCGACCAGCAACGCCTAAAGATGTCACAGCTACTTGGCTGACAAAAGCATTGCAGTCGAGCGGAGTCATTCCGCCCGATGTTGAAGTTGCATCATTACGCCACGAGCCACTTGGTGGTGGCACTGGTGTGTTCGGTGTGCTTGCACGACTCGTAGTTGACTACACAGAAACAACAACCACTGCGCCAACCCGCATGGTCTTGAAAATTCCTACTGCTGCACCAGAAAATAAAAATGTTGCACTTGCTTTAGGCATCTACGTTCGCGAAACGTATTTCTTCAACGAGCTCGCTGCACGCACACCTGTTCCTTCAGTGCGTTGTCTGTATGCCGACATGGATATCGCTGCAGGTGAGTTCGTTCTCATCATCGATGAAGTCGCACATCTCACTGTGGGTGATCAATTAAATGGCGCAACAGTTCCACAACTCGAACGCACGCTGAAAGAAATTGCGAAGTGGCATGCTGCGTGGTGGGAACACTCCGACTTAGACACATTCGATTGGCTTCCTACGAACGATAGCCCTATTCAATTAGCCGTTGTACCAGGCATTATGCGCGGTGCAATGCCCGTCATTGAAGCCGACTGGATTCCACGACTCGGCGAAGAAGCTGTTGCCCTCGGGCGCGATGTAGCCGACAAATTTGAAGAAATCATGGCTCGTTCCAGTGCTGCTGCGCGCACGCTGTGCCATGGCGACGTGCGCTTAGAAAATGTTTTCTTCAACGATGACGCAAGCGACATTATGTTCATCGACTTCCAGATGTTGGTGAAAGGTACACCCGCGCAAGACGTGCAATATCTTCTGAGTTCTTCCATGGACCCAGAAGTGTGGGACAAAGAAGGCATGCGTCTCTTGCAGCTGTATCACAACGAACTTGTTGCACAGGGCGTCACCAACTATTCGTGGGACACTTTTTGGTCTGAGTTTCAACTGCAGTGCTTGTGGGCAATGGTTGCACCTGCATCAACAGTGGGCGGCTTCGACATGGGTGACGACAAAGGCAAACAACTTGCTGAGCGTTGGATGATGCGCGGTTGGTATTTGCCAATCGCTGCAAATGCACGTGAAGTTTTGTAAGAAATTTTTGCGCTAACGACCTGAGTGGCCAAAGCCGCCGCCGCGGTCGAAGCCCTCAAGACTTTCCACAACGGTCCACTGCACTTCTTCAATGCGTTGCACAACAAGCTGTGCAATGCGGTCGCCGCGTTCAATGCCGTACGCAGTTGTTGGGTCGGTATTCAAAATAATGACCTGCAGTTCTCCGCGATAGCCCGCATCTATGAGCCCAGGAGCATTCACCACAGAAATGCCGTGCTTCAATGCCAGACCGCTGCGAGGCAATACAAAGCCTGCGTAGCCCTCAGGTAATGCAATGGCAATACCGGTGGGCACAAGCACCCTGCCGCCTCCTGGGGGCACCTCAATGGAGATACGGGCGTGGAGGTCGGTTCCGGCATCGCCCTTGTGGGCGAGTGCGGGAAGGGGAAGTTCGGGGTCGAGTTGTTGGATGGCGACGTTCAGCACACCTTGACTCTAGATTGCATGACGTGATGGTGTGGATGGATCTTGAAATGACAGGGCTCGACCCTGCAAAAGAAGTGATTGTGGAAATTGCCACCCTCATTACCGACGACGAATTAAACATCATCGCCGAGGGCCCCGATCTTGTGGTTCACCAACCCGAGCACCTCCTTGTCGCGATGGACCCATTCGTCGTGAACATGCACACCAAGTCGGGTTTGCTCAATGAAATTCGCACCTCCACTTTGAGCCTTGAAGAAGCGGGCCGCATCACACTCGACTTCATTAAGAGTCATGTGGGTGCCCCGAAAACTGTTCCACTATGTGGAAATAGCATCGGCACCGACCGCCGATTTCTTGCGGCATATCTTCCCGACATCGAGAACTACCTGCACTACCGCAGCATCGACGTATCGAGTGTCAAAGAACTCACGAAGCGCTGGTACCCCGAACTCACTGCGGGTCGGCCCAGTAAAGAAGGAAACCACCGTGCGCTCGACGATATTCGCGAAAGCGTGCGTGAACTTGCGTACTATCGCGCGCACGCCTTCAAGTAGTAGTGCACTCTGCAAGTAGATTAGGCAAGTGACCTCAACACCTCCTGCTTCTCCCTCGTCTGAGGCGCCACGCCCAATGCGGCAAGAACAAATGCCGGCCAGCACCGACATCGTGGAAATTGTTCCTGGCATTTTTCGCACGCAGCTTCCCATTGATCTTCCTGGCCTTGGTCACGTCAACATGTACGTGCTTGAAGATGAGCGTGGCGTTGCAGTTGTCGACCCAGGTATGCCTGGTCGCGAATCGTTTCACGCGTTAGAAAGTCGCTTAAAAGATCTCAGCATTCCTTTGCGCCGTGTGCACTCTGTGCTTGTCACCCATAGCCACCCCGACCATTACGGCAGCGCTGGCCGATTGCGAAAAGATTTTGGCGCAGAAATTATTGCGCACCGTCGCTTCCGCTTGTGGTGGGACCCCAAAGAACCACCCGATGTCGATGTGGAAGATGTTCCCGATATTCGTGCCGTACACCCGAATGGGAAAACACCATGGGGCGGCGAGGGATACGACATTCCGTGGCGTCGCCACACACAGCTGCGCATGCACGCAAAATTCCCGCGACTCTTTGGTGTGCCTCACCCCAATCGTCGCGTTGACGAAGGCGACCGCATTACGTTGGCGAAACGCGAATGGCTTGCGGTACATACACCCGGGCATACGGAAGATCACCTCTGCCTGTTCGACCCCGATAGCGGTGTTCTTATTAGCGGCGACCACGTATTGCCCAGCATTACACCCCACATTTCTGGCATGACCAACGCGGTCGACCCATTGGCCGAGTTTTTTAGTTCACTCGACAAAGTAGGCGAACTTGGTTCACAAATGAAACTTGCACTTCCCGCACACGGCAACCCATTCACCAATGTTGTTGAGCGCGTGCAAGACATTAAAGATCACCACATTGAACGCCTAGAAAAATTGCGCTCTATTGGCGACGAGTTTGATCGCCCAGCCACCGTTATGGAAATTGCTGGTCATCTCTTTTCCGCACGTGCACAAGGCCCTATGGCCGACAGCGAAACTTTTGCTCACCTCGAGCACTTACGCATTGCTGGTGAATTCAGCGTGCGTGAAAAAGATGGTTTCCTCGAATACGTTCGCGTCTAAAACCTTTTAGAGTTTTTGAAGTTGCGCAACGGCAGCAATAGTGCCGTTCATCTCGTGCCAAATTGCGGTGAGATTTTTCTCTTCGCGAGTCACAGTAAAAACATCGTGCCCCGGCTCAATTGGGGTGAGATGTTCAAGCACCACAGCAAATGGTTCACGAAAATCTCGGTGCCCACTCAACCACTCTTCAATCGCTTCCCAATACGCGGCGTTGTTCATATGACCAAGTGCATCCATGTCAGAGAAGCGAACAGGCCACGCATCACGTTGTTCTGAGTCTTCTGGCTTCATGCGCAGCATCGAACGTGCACTCACTTTTCTGTCCATCGCTGCTTCACGTGCTGTTACTAAAAAATCTTCTGCGAGCGTTGCGGGTCGCATGGTTTGTAAATCAACATGCACCCACACAGCCGACGCTTCAATGAGCGAACCTTTTTCACCTTCAATGCGTGTGGAACGTTCTGCCCAATGCGAGCCAAGACCTCCACACCATGTGCGCAAAGTGAGTCGCTCTTGAAAAACAGGAAACTTGGTGATGCGTAATGAAGTACGGCGCACTACCCATCCGTCTTTGTCGGCATAATTTGCGTCTTCAGTGTCGTCATGGGAAACATCTTGCAAGTACCGCACCGTGGCATCGAGGCGTAACCGCCCGCGGGGGGTCACATCTCCCAAGCGCACCCGGCGCCCGGCGGTAAAGATCCGCCCCTGCGGGGGAACTGCAAGGAATTCAAGGGGGGCTGCGTCCACAGCAAAACCCTAATGGATCAAGGGTTTCATCCCTCTTTCGTTAAATCGCTTGACTCGACCCCAAATAGGTGGTTTCCTTAAACCCGAATGTTCAAGAACACCAACGCCCTCGCCTGCTTCGCAGCCTCCACCAACGCATCCGCGCATACCAGCGCGGCAGCGGGTTATTGGCATGCCGGCAATCCAGCGTTTGCGGTGAAATTCGCGAATAAGCGATTCAGCCAGCGCCTCGACAGGAGCAACACGTAAAACGAAAAACGTGTAAGTCGAGGCCGCTGGGTAACACACCCGGCGGCCTTTTTTGTTTTTCCGATTCATTATCCGCCAACCGAATACCGACCGAATACCAGAACACCGAACAGAAAGTAGACAACATGCTTGCCATCAACACCCTTGACATCAACATCGATACCCCGATGATTCTGTCTGCCAAACGATGCGCCGATGGAAATGGGACCCTGACCTATCTCTTCTTCTCCGAAGAGCATGTTGATATTGCGCGCGCCAAAGCCATCTGTTCCAAGTGTTCTAGTCAGGCGACCTGCCTGGCCCAAGCAATCGAGCAGAACGAGCCCTGGGGAGTCTGGGGCGGCGAGCTCATTGAGAACGGCTGCGTGGTTGCTGTGAAGCGACCACGCGGACGGCCACCCGTCCACATTCGTCACATGCGCCCCATTGACGAAGTGCCTATTCCATTGCACTTAGTGGCATCGGTAGCCTGATGAGGTGACCTTCCCCCGCCAACGCACCATGCGCCTGCTGCTGACCATCTTGGCCGTAGCTGTGGTGAGCGTTGGTGGAGGGTGGCTCCTCAGCAACCGCAGCAACAACACTTCTCACGATGACACAGGCACAGTCACACTCAGCCCTTCTCTCACTGTTGCCGACCCGACCATTGGCACGAATGCCCCCGTAGCTGGAAAATTATTTCCCACCATTTCATTAAAAAATCTTTCCGGCGCAAACGTTGACTTCACTTCTTTTCGCGGCAAGCCAGTAGTGGTGAACTTTTGGTTTTCGACGTGCGAACCGTGCAAACGAGAATTTCCCGCACTGGTTCAGGCGGCCGAAAAACAAAAAGGCAACATCGCTTTTGTTGGTGTGAACCCGCAAGATACCTCCGTAGCTGCGCAAGATTTTGTGAGCCAATACGCCACTAAATCGAACCCCCTCATTTTTGTGCGTGACCCTGATGGAGAACTCCTCACCAAGTTAGGTGTTGGCACTTTTCCCATGACGCTCTTTATTGATGCAGGTGGTGTCATCGTTTCTCAACACGCCGGCGAAATTACTTCCGCAGAACTTGCTACAACTATGCAGAAATACTTTGGTGTGTCGTGATAGCGCTTGAGGGTCGCTTTGCTTACAGCTTTATTCTTGGTGTTCTCGCGGCAGTAAACCCGTGCGGTTTTGTGTTGCTCCCTACGTATCTCATGTATTTCCTTGGGCTGGAAGGGTCACGGCCAAAAAGTTCACAGCGAGCAACATTGCGTAGAGCACTTCTTGTTGGTGCAGCTCTATCGAGCGGTTTCATTGCAGTATTTCTTCTGGTAGGAAGCATTTCGCGTCTCTTCACCAACTGGATTGAACAGAATGCAAAATATGCATCGCTCGTTATTGGTATTGCGCTCATCGCAATGGGAATTGCCATGTTGTGTGGATGGAGGCCAAAACTCACCACACCTGCAATTGCTGGAGGTAAAGATCGCACAGTATTTTCCATGTTTTTATTCGGTATTGCTTATGCCGTGGCATCCATTGGTTGCACGATTGGCTTTTTAACAACTGTTATTTTTGGCTCTATTTCCACTCATGGATTTATTTCCGGAATGATGAGCGTTGTTCTCTACGGCCTGGGAATGACAATGCTGGTCACCACACTCACAGTCACTTTGGCTTTTGCTCAAGGCGGACTTCTTCAAGTGCTTCGACAAGGACTCCAATACATCGACCGCATTGCCGCGGTTTTTGTGGTTCTTACCGGCTTATATCTGTCGTGGTATTGGTATGCAGCAATTGCGGAAAAGAAACCTGGCTCCGTGGTGAGCAATGTTGAAACTTGGCAAGGAGATATTGCAACGTTTCTACAGCGCCAAGGCGCATGGAAGTTAGGCATCATTTTCGCCATCGTTATTTCCCTGGCATTCGTATTCATGAAGTTCCGCACAGAAGATCGCAATAACACGCATGTTTGATGAGTTACTTGCCCAAGAAGGCGTGGAAGAAGTTCTCACGTTGCGCAGCACTTTTGGTTTTATGGCGTACCACGGTGGTGGCCTCGAAGAAATGACAGAGGTTATTGCACAAGCAGCAGCAGAGAAGTGCGGTGCTTCGTACTACGGAGTGCACCAACCCGTAGGCATGGAGTGGCACATTCCCTCACACAAAGTCGTGCGTGAACATTCCGATGCATTGGGCGCTTTCCTTGACCATGTCGACATTGTGATTACTGTCCATGGGTACGGACGCATGGGCTTGTGGGCAACACTGTTGCTCGGTGGCACGAATAGAGAACTTGCCACACATATTGGTGGGCATCTGCGTAGTCATCTCCCGGCTTACGAAATTCGTACCGAGCTTGAAGAGATCCCGAAAGAACTCCGCGGGCAACACCCGCTGAACCCGGTGAATCTTCCCCCACGAGGTGGGGTGCAATTGGAGCTTCCCCCTCGCATTCGTGGAACCAGCCCCTTGTTTTGGGACTGGGAAGGCCCCGAGCTGAACCCCCATTCCCAGGCTCTTGTCGATGCTTTAGCGCTCTCCGCACTCACTTTTAAAGGCAGTTAAAGGTTTCTAGGGGGCAAGGCGGGAAATCGACCACTGCGTGCCGGCCCAGGCATAGCGAAAGCGGTCGTGTAATCGACTGGGGC
>Ga0194055_10002799_pt1 | contig 13701 bp, 13 predicted proteins | sample SepL449m_MetaG_FD_155482 | JGI IMG/M metagenome (GOLD analysis project Ga0194055, IMG submission 155482) | Anoxic zone freshwater microbial communities from boreal shield lake in IISD Experimental Lakes Area, Ontario, Canada - Sep2016-L442-9m | ecosystem: Environmental > Aquatic > Freshwater >... | reverse complement strand
ACAGACGTCTGCACTGCGTTTGTGGGCGGCTGCCCGGTGCTCCCGGTGTACGAGGGCGAGCTTCAATCAGCTTCGCTCGGAGTCAGCCTGAAGGCATTCGACGAGGCCGGCGAGTCGCTGATCGGCGAGGTGGGGGAGTTGGTTATTACTGAGCCGCTGCCTTCTATGCCGGTCAGTTTTTGGGGCGATACCGATGGCAGTCGCCTGCGCGAGAGCTACTTCGAGATGTACCCAGGGCTCTGGCGCCATGGCGATTGGATCGAGATAACAGAGCGCGGTACCGCGATTATCTCCGGCCGCTCCGACTCGACGATCAACCGTGGTGGTGTACGCATCGGCACCTCGGAGATATACCGCTCGGTGCTGAGGGAAGCCGACATCGCTGACGCGCTGGTGGTCGACCTGCCAACCGACGAGTCGGGGGCCGAGAGCCTGATCTTGCTCTTCGTTGTGCTCGCCGACGGCGCAGATCTCGACGACGCGATGATCGATCGGATCCGCGGCGACCTGCGCAAGACGTGTTCACCGCGGCACGTTCCCGATCAGGTAATCGCGGTCCCCGGAGTGCCTCGGACAATCTCCGGGAAGCTGCTCGAGGTTCCGGTCAAGCGAATTCTGACCGGCGCCGACCCCGAAAAGGTTGCGAGCCGCGGCTCTCTTGTAGATCCAGATTCGCTCGATTGGTACATCGAGTTCGCTGCGCAGCGGGCGTCCGCTTAGCCTTCTTCGCTCTGCTCCCTCAGCCCGGCGCTTGCCTCGCGCTCATCTGCGGACTCAATCACGCCGAGCAGCTCGCCGACTCGGCAGACCAGCAGCCGCTCTTCCTCGACTTCGACCCAGACACCAGCAGAGGCGGGGAAGACAACGTGATCACCTGGGGAGACGGGCATCTGCACACCGGCCGACTGCCACCAGTCGATACCGAGGCCGATAGACAGCACGATCCCGTGTTGTGGCGGCGGCTCGTTGTCGCCGGGGGCAACGAGCAGGCCCGAGCGACGGAATCGTTCGGGTTCAAGTTCTTTTATGACAACCCTGTCGAAGAGCGGCCGCAGTTGCTGACGCATGCCTTGATTGTAGGTCAGTGGTTCTTTGCCTACACGGACGCGTATATTTCTGGCTCACGATGGAGATTTCGCGGATCGATACGGCAGATGGCTTCATAACCGACGACGGCTCAACAATTCACGAGCTGGCCGGCCGTGTCAGCTTGCCTACGGTCAACCAAAGCCTCGCGCAGGCGACGATCGAGGTCGGTGGCGAGACAACCGAGCACTTTCACATAGAGGCCGAGGAGATCTACTACATAACGTCAGGATCGGCTCGCATGCGGCTTGGCGAGGATGAATCTGACGTTCAGTCAGGCGATTGCATCGTTATCCCGCCTGGCGCGCCGCACAAGCTTTGGAACACGGGAGACGGGCCGCTCACGTTGCTCTGCTGCTGCTCACCGCCGTATCGCCATGAGGACACAGTTCTGGTTGGCGGGTAGCGCCAGCCTCACATCTTCGTAAACAAGGTTACATAATCTACATTATCGAGCATTCAAGCTCGAAATTGCTCGATTTGGCTGGCTCTGCAGCCGTTATGCCCCATCTTTGGCCGTTGAAGGCTGGTTATGAGAGTGGGCCGCTGGCGAAGAGCGAGCTGCGCTCGACTGTCCGGCCGCCGACAGGCAGGCTGTAGAGATCGCCGTCGGCGGCGATCCAGAGCGGCCCGGTAAAGCGCTCTTTGGCGTCACCGAGGTATGGACCTTCGAGCGCCTTAATCGGAAGTGGTGGGATTACGTGCGTCATCGCTAGCGCGCCGACGTTGGCGTCTGTCGCTGCATCGGCGGCCTGGGCGGGCGTTGCGTGGTAATCGACGACGTCGACGAGGATCTGGGCGCGGTTAGCGAACCCTGCCTCGCGGCTGGCCTCTTCAACCAGCTTCAGCAGATCGGCCGATAGGGCGTCGTGAACCAGTAGGTCGGCGCCCTGCGAGGCCTCGACAAGGCTCTTCGTGTAAACCGTGTCACCGCTGACGACGATGCTGCGGCCTTTGTAGTCGAAGCGATAGCCGACGGCAGGGGTGGCGGGAGAGTGGTCGACCTCGAAGGCTGTAATTACCAGTCCCCCATCCTCCAGCACGACCTTTGAAGTTTTGCCAGCGTCGAACTCAAACGGCTCGGCAACCATTCCCGCCGTCGCCGATGGCGCAATCGCTTCGCCGTGGTGAGCCGTGCGGTAGCTGTTGTCGAGCGCGTAGGCCTCGTTGTAGCCGTTTACGACCCGGTCCACCCCCACCGGTCCGAGCACGCGGAGCTTTGTCTTCGCGGCGTTCGCAACCCATCGCTGCAATGTGACGCTGCCGAGCCCGCCGATGTGATCGGAGTGGAAGTGCGTGAGCAGTACGGCCTGAATCTGATCGGGGCGCAGCTGCATCCGGTTAAAGGTTTCGGATGCCTGCTCGCCGGCGTCGATCATGTAAATCTTCTGATTGACAATCACCGCGGTGCAGGGGTTCCCCCGCTCCTCATCAGGAATTGGTGATCCGGACCCGCAGATTGCGATATGTAGCCCGTCGGGGAGCGCCGCTACTGGGTCGGCAGAGAGTCGCTTCGGCAACGCCTTCTTGGTCACCGCGACTGCGATCTGGCCGCGCAGGAACCATCCAGCGATGGCGCTCGGTACGAGTAGTGCGAAAAGCCGTTTCATAGTCGCTCCATCTGTTCGCTACACGCTCGCGGACACGAGCTACGGCCAATCTACCTAACTGGCGGCCACGCCTGCGGCCCCTTGATTGCCCCACTCCCCCGTCGTGGTAGCTTCGTGCGGTGTCGTCCGGGAGTGAGATCGAGTCGGTTGCCGTAATCGGGGCTGGCGTGATGGGGCTCGCGACCGCTGCTGACCTAACTGAGCGCGGCTACTCGGTTGAGGTTTATGAAGCGCTGGACGTCGGGAATCAGCAAGGCGGTTCGGGCGGCGTTGGGCGCATCTTCCGACTCACCTATGCGGAGCCAGAGGCCGTCAAGGTGCTGACCGATACGGCGCGACTTTGGACTCAGCTGGAAGGACGACTCGGTGAAGCGCTGCGCTCGCAGACCGGCGGAATTGACTACGGCGACGACGAGCTGATTGGAAAGTTTGCCGACGCGCTCACGGCCTGTGACGTTCCGTTCGATCTGGTCGACGAGGCGGAGGCTCGCGCTACATGGCCCGATCTCGTACTAGACGGCCGCATACTCGTGCAGGCAGATGGCGCGCTGATTCATTCTGAGCGCGTATTGACAGCGTTGGTGGCCTACCTCCGGGCTCACGACGTGCCGATCAACGAACAGACCAGCGTCACCTCACTCGTGCTTAGTTCCGGCGCTGTGGAGCTCGTCGCCGGAGGAGAGCGGAAAGAGTTCTCACAGGTCGTTGTGTGCGCCGGCGGCGCCACCAACGTCCTCTGCGCCGGAATCATTGATCTGCCGCCTGTGCGCGTCACTCAAGAGTTCACGCTCACTTTCGACTGCGAGCCGGCTGGCGAGCCTTTCCCAGTCGCCTGCGACTACCGACGGCCGCCAATCCCGGGCGAGTCGTACTTCTGGCTGCCGAGCGCCCCTGGGCGTATGAAGGTTGGGGCCTTCGCGACCGGTATTGCGGTTGAGACATCGCAGGCAGACAGCGCCGAGTGCCCGCCTGATCTCGAGGCCGTCTTGCGCAGCTATGCGTCGGAGACTTTTGCTGGCGGCGGCGAACTGGCGGGCGCCGAGATTGCTCCGTGCAGCTACGACTTCAGCCCAGACGAATGGTTCTTCGCTCGGAGCGCAGCCGAGGGCCGTGTAATAGCTGCTGGAGGGTTCTCTGGCCATGGCTTCAAGTTCGTGCCCTACGTAGCCGATTGCCTGGCTCGCGCTGTCGGCTCGAATGGCGCCGAGATGCCGGCAGGGCTGCCATGGTCGCCGAGCTAATGCTGCGCCGTTAGCGCAGTGGTCGAAAGTCTGTACTTTGCGACTTCTCTGCAGGCTGGTGGGATCGGTGATAGTTTGCCGGACTAAGCAACCAACGTTCCTTGGGGGATACTTTTTATGAGCGCTATTTCGACCCGCACATCATTCGCAGTCGCAGCGGTTATCGCTGCGGCACTAGCCGTTTCGGCCTGCGGAAGCAGTGATTCAACCAGTTCGACGAGCACCGCCGCAAGCACCGGCATAACTGCCACCAAGGACGCGGCTATCGCCGCGACGGTTCCGTCGAAATACAGCACTGCTGGGACGCTTTCGGTTGCGACCGACGCCAGCTACGCGCCGATGGAGTACGTCAAAGACGGCAGCAAGGAGATCATCGGCGCAGACGTCGATCTAGCAAACGCCCTCGGCCAGGTAATGGGCCTCAAGACCGACGTTCAGAACGCCGGTTTCGACGCGATCATTCCAGGGCTCGCATCTGGCAAGTACGACATGGGAATGTCGTCGTTCAGCGATAACAAGGAGCGCGAGGCAACGGTTGACTTCGTCACCTACTACGAAGCTGGCACCTCGTTCTTCGGTAAGAAGGGCGGCCCAGCGCCGGCCGGCCTTGCAGGTCTTTGCGGGCTGACTGTTGCGGTCGAGAAGGGAACGATTCAGGCTGACGATGCCAAGGCCCAAGATGCCAAATGCCCTGCCGACAAGCTGATAAATCTGCTCGTCTTTCCTGACCAGAACGGCGCCAACAGCGCGATCATCAGTGGCCGCGCCCAAATCAGCATGGCCGACTCACCAGTAGCCGCCTACCAGGTCACGCAGAGCAACGGGCAGCTGGTTCTCGTAGGAACGCCTTACGGCACTGTGCCTTACGGCATCGCGATTCCTAAGAACAGCGGCCTCGCTGATCCAGTCCTAGCAGCGATGAAGAACCTGATCGCCGGCGGTCAGTACACAGCGATTCTCAAGAAGTGGGGCCTTGAAGAGGGCGCAATCACCGATCCGGTGATTAACGGAGCAATCAACTAAGCGGTACATCGGTGGCTGACGCGGACCAAGCGTCCGAGCCGGCGTCAGCGCCGGCAGCACCTGTAGAGATCAAAGCCGTCCCGGTCAGAAGACCGGGACGGTTGATCGCTGGAGTGCTGATAATCATTGTCGCGGCGGCGCTTGTTAAGTCTGTCGCAACGAACGAGCGATTCGGTTGGGGCACTGTTGGGCACTACCTCTTCGCCCCAACCGTGATGGAAGGGCTCGTAAAAACGATCGAGCTGACCTTCCTCTCGATGATCATCGGTATCGCGATCGGTGTGCTGCTGGCCGTAATGCGGCTATCGCCGAACCCGATTGTGGTCGCCGCCAGCGGCTTTTACATCTGGCTCTTCCGCGGTACGCCAGTACTTGTTCAGCTGCTCTTCTGGGCCTTCATCGCGGCCCTCTACCCCGTCATCTCGCTCGGCGTGCCGTTCGGGCCGGCGCTCGTCAACCTCGACGCGAACACCTGGATTACGCCCTTTGTGGCAGTGCTGCTCGGGCTCGGGCTCAATGAAGGCGCCTATATGTCGGAGATCGTCCGCGCCGGCTTGCTCTCAGTTGATGAGGGCCAGGAAGAGGCCGCGAAAGCGCTCGGGATGCGTCGGATGATGACGATGCGGCGTGTGATCCTGCCGCAGGCGATGCGCGTGATCATTCCACCGACCGGCAACGAAACGATCGGCATGCTGAAGACGACCTCGCTCGTCAGCGTGCTTGCCTACACCGAGCTGCTCTACGCAGTTCAGCTGATCTATGCCACCAACTACAAGCAGATCCCGCTCTTGATCGTGGCTTCGATCTGGTACCTCGTGCTGACTACGATCCTCTCGATCGGCCAGTACTTCATCGAACGCCACTACGGCCGTGGCACAGCCCGCGCCGTGCCCCCCACGCTGTTGATGCGGATCTGGCAGAGCTTCAGCACCTGGCGCCACACGAAGGTTGAGATTCCTGAAGCTACGAGGCACGGGCTATGAGCGAGTCGATGATCAAGGCCGAGGCGGTACACAAGCGCTTCGGGCGCAACGAAGTCTTGAAGGGAATTACGCTCGACGTGGCACCGGGTGAAGTGATGTGCCTGCTCGGGCCTTCTGGCTCCGGCAAGTCGACCTTCTTGCGCTGCATTAACCATCTCGAGAAGATCAACTCCGGCCGCATCTGGGTTGACGGCAACCTCGTCGGCTACCGCCAGAAAGGCGACGTGCTGCACGAGATTTCCGAGCGCGACGTGGCGCAGGAGCGAGCGCAGATCGGAATGGTCTTTCAGCGTTTCAACCTCTTCGGGCACATGACTGCAGAGCAGAACATCATTGAGGCGCCTATCCGCGTTTCCGGCATGAAGGCCGACGCCGCCCGCGCCGAAGCGAAGGTATTAATGGACCGCGTTGGGCTCGGCGACCGGCTCGACGCCTATCCGGCGCAGCTTTCCGGCGGCCAGCAGCAGCGAGTGGCGATCGCCCGCGCGCTGGCGATGAAGCCGAAGCTAATGCTTTTTGATGAGCCAACGTCGGCGCTTGACCCGGAGCTGGTCGGCGAGGTGCTTGACGTTATGCGTTCCCTCGCCGGAGACGGTATGACGATGGTCGTTGTCACGCACGAAACCGGCTTTGCGAAGGAGGTCGGCGACACGGTTGTCTTCATGGACGATGGAGTAGTTGTCGAAGCTGGCGATCCGGTCTCAGTCTTCGAGAATCCTCAGCACGCCCGCACGCAGGCCTTCCTCTCGAAGGTGCTCTAAGCGGCGGGCAGCTCGAGCGGAAGTACTAGCTGGCTCTGTTCTGCTGCGGAAGGGAAGCCGGTGACGCCAACGCCGATAAGGCGCACCGGGCGCTGCGGTGCGTACTCGCGCAGGAGCGCAACGGCAACCTTGATGATCGTTTCGTAATCGTCGATCGCGGCATTGATTGTTTTTGCCCGCGTGACCGTCGTCCAGTCGTCGAGGCGGACTTTGATGCGGATCGTCCGGCCACGGCGCTGGTTTCGTTGCAGCGCTTCCGACAGCTCGGTTGCCAGTCGCTTCAGGGCAAGCTCGAGTTCGTCGCCGGAGTCGATGTCCTCGTCGAAGGTTGTCTCGCGTGATTCGCTCACTGCCTCGCGATCGGTGACTATCTCGGCCGAGCCCTCGAAAGAAGCGAGCGCGATGAGCCCAGGTCCCAGCCGCGCTCCGAAGCGCGCAGTCAAAGTGCTTTCATCGGCCTGCCGGAGCTGCGAGAGCGTTGTGATCCCAATCTCCCCCAGCCGGTCGCTTGTGCGCGTCCCGATCCCTGGCACTAATCCGACGGGCGCGTCTGCGAAGCGCTGCTGAGCCTCTTCGGCGGTGAGGACGAGAAAGCCATTCGGTTTTTCAGCGTCGGAGGCGACCTTTGCAACCAGCCGGTTCGGGCCGATGCCAATCGACGCACGCATTGATGTCTGCTCGTATATCTCGGCTACAAGCCGGCGCATCGCGGACTTCGGCGAGTGGAGACCCTCTAGGTCGAGGAAGGCCTCATCAATGCCAAGCTGCTCAACGCGGTTGATGTGCTCTCGGATGATCGCCATAACGGCGCGTGACGTCTCGCGGTAGGCGGCGAAGTTTGGTGTGACAACTATCGCCTGAGGGCAGAGACGGATTGCCTGGGCGGCTGACATCGCCGAGCCGATGCCGAACAGGCGGGCCTCGTACGAAGCGGTGGTCACGACGGCGCGCGGGCCGCTGCCGGCAACGATTACCGGCTTACCTTTCAGCTCCGGCCTGGCAAGCAGCTCAACAGAGGCAAAAAAGGCGTCGAGATCCAGATGAGCGATAGGCCCGGCCACCGACTCAGGCTACGCAGGTGTGCCGACGTCACACGCAGTCCGCTAGGCCGACTAGCTATGCGGCGGACGCCGCCTTTAAGCGGCGCGCGCGGCTAGGTATTCGTTGCCAAATTCGTCACGAAGCTTCGCTAGGCCTAGGCGGATCCGGCTCTTCGCTGTACCGAGCGGAACAGAGGCTCGGCTCGCAACCTCTTCGGCGGTCAGCCCGCCCCAGTAGGCCAGAACTACGGCTTCGCGCTGGTTCTCCGGCAAAGTGCGCAGGGCATCGACGACTGTGTCGGTTGCTTCCGCCTGCTCGACACGATGGTCGGGGCGATCCTCGCTCTGGCCGCTCCCAACCGCGACGACGGCTTTGAGGCGGTCACTCGCGCGACCTGCGGCTTGACCCTCGCGCCAGAGATCAAGCGCGCGGCTTCGCGCCATCAAGCGCAGGTAGCTGCCGAGCTCGCCCCTCTTCGCATCAAACGACGCGGGCTTGCGCCAGACCTTGATGAAGGTGTCCTGCACAACATCGTCAGCTTGGGCCTCGTTGCCGAGAATTCTGTACGCGGCGGCAAAGACGCCGCGGCGGTGCTGCTCGTAGATCGTCGTGTAAACCGTTGGGTCGCTGATATCCATTTTGTTTGCCTCGGGGTCGGAATCCAGAAACGGAACTATACACACTTTGTGGAACGTTTGACAGTCTGTTGTGTAATGTTCGTCACAGAGTCCATTAGACTGGCCCTATGACCAATCCGGACCGTCTTTCTGGCCTTGACTCGGCATTTCTCCACCTTGAGCGCGGTGGCGCCCACATGCACGTCGCTTCGATCATGGTCTTCGCCGGATCGGCTCCCCCATACGACGAGTTCATGCGTTTCCTCGAATCAAGGCTCGACCGCGTGCCGCGCTACCGCCAACGCTTGGCGTTTGTGCCGTTCGAGCAAGGGCGCCCTGTCTGGGTCGACGACCCTCACTTCAACCTGCGTTACCACCTGCGCCACTCCGCGTTGCCGAGTCCGGGAGAGGACGCACAGTTGGCAGCGCTCGCGGGGCGACTCTTTGCCGACCGACTCGACCGCGACAAGCCGCTCTGGGAGATGAACCTCGTAGAAGGCCTTTCGGCCGACAGCGACGGTCAGCCGCGCTTCGCGGTGATCGTCAAGACGCACCACGCGCTCGTAGATGGCGTCTCTGGAGTTGACATCACATCGGTGCTCTTCTCCGTCGATCCAAATGAGCAACAGTCCGAGCGATCTTCAGATTGGGTTCCGAGGCCACTCCCGACGACGGCCGATCTCGTCGGCGACGCGCTTACCGAGCGGTTCTCAGATCCGTCCGAGCTCGCGCGCGCCGCGCGGGCTGTGGTCCGCTCTCCGAGGCGCGTGATCACTGAGCTTGGTGGAAAGATCGAACAGACCGGCGCGCTCGCGTGGGCCGGGGTTCGCTCCGCTCCGCAAACGCCGCTCAACCAGCCGATTGGGCCGCACCGTCGCTACGGGTGGGTAAACGCATCACTGGCGACCTTCAAGCACGTCAAGAACGGCCTTGACGGCACAATCAATGACGCAGTACTCACGACCGTCTCGCTCGGCCTCGGCCGGTGGTTGAGGCGCAGAGGGATGGATACTGCGGGCCTAACTCTCACGGCGATGGTTCCGGTCTCAGTCAGAACAGAGGGCGAGTCGGGGCAGCTCGGCAACCGCGTCTCCGCGCTCTGGGCTCCGCTGCCGGTCTATGAAGAGGATCCTGCTGCAGCGTTCAGCTACATCTCAAAGAAGATGGGAGACCTAAAGGATTCCGACCAAGCGGTCGGCGCCGACACGTTAACCGAGCTGGCCGGGTTCGCCCCGCCGACGATCGCCAGCCAGGCCGCCCGCCTGCAGAGTCGCCAGCGGCTATTCAACCTCGTAGTGACCAATGTGCCGGGGCCGCAAGTGCCGCTCTATCTGCTCGGCCGCCAACTAACGGCGCTCTACCCAGTCGTTCCGCTGACGAAGAACACTGCCCTTGGAGTTGCGGCGATGAGCTACTGCGGCCGCTTGAGCTTTGGGCTACTCGCCGATTACGACGCTCTGCCTGACCTAGGAGATGTCGTCACGGACTTCAAGGGCGCGCTCTTTGACCTCGCACGCGCTGCCGAGACGGACCTCCACCGCTGGGATAGCGCCGACCACGAGAGCCTCTTCTCCGCGCACACGCCTGACGGCGAAACGCTGAGCACCGTTTAGCCGCCGTGCGGATCGCTCTAGCGCAGATCAATCCTGTTGTCGGTGACATCTCCGGCAACGAACAGCTGATCGAAAATGCGATCGAAGACGCTCGCGCCGCCGGCGCTGCGTTGGTCTGCCTGCCAGAGCTGGCGCTGACCGGTTACCCGCCCGAGGATCTGCTGCTCAAAGAGCACGTAATCGGCGACGCCGCGGCGGCGCTTGAGCGAATCGCAGCCGGGGCAGCCGGGATCGTCGCGATTGTCGGCTATCCCGAGCGCGACGGCGAGCTCTATAACTCCGCCGCGATCCTGGCAGACGGTCGTGTGGCCGGCAGCTACCGCAAGAACCGACTTCCCAACTATGGAGTCTTCGACGAACACCGCTATTTCGAAGCGGGCCAGCGCGGCGCGGTAATCGAACTAAACGGAGTCGTCGTCGGGCTCAGCATCTGTGAGGACATCTGGAGCTCAGGCCCGCCCGAGAGTTCTGAGGCGGCAGCGGGGGCTTCTCTGATCGTCAACCTCTCCGCCTCTCCCTACCAGGCCGGGAAAGGCGCTGCGCGCGAGCAGATGTTGGCTGAGCGGGCGCAGGAGAACGGCACAGCGGTCGCCTTCTGTGCCCAGGTTGGCGGTCAGGACGAGCTCGTTTTCGACGGCCATTCGCTGGTTGTCGCCGCCGACGGCAAGATCCTTGCCCGCGCACCGCAGTTCGAGGAGTGGCTGCTGACCTGCGAGGTCCCAACCGAATCGGCCGTCTTCGACTCTTCGACGTCAGAGACTGTCGATTTGCTCGGCAGCTTCACTACGCACCCCCCTTCCGAGAACACCAGTCTTGATCATATGGTTGCTCCCGTTCAGCCGGACGACGAGGCGGTCTACTCAGCGCTCGTCCTCGGCACACGCGACTACGCCAACAAGAACGGATTCGAGCGAGTAGTGCTTGGCCTCTCGGGCGGAGTCGACTCGGCACTAGTGGCCTGCATCGCACGTGACGCGCTTGGCCCGGAACGGGTTACCTGCGCGACGATGCCCTCGCAGTTCAGTTCCGAAGGCACCTACTCCGACGCCGTGGCGCTTGCGGCCGCGCTGAAGGTGGAGTTGATCGAGCTCCCGATAGGTGACCTGATGGCCGGCTACGAGACTCTGCTCGCCGGATCATTCGCCGGCCGCGAGCCCGACCTTACTGAAGAGAACCTTCAAGCACGAATTCGCGGAAACCTGCTGATGGCGCTCTCGAACAAGTTTGGCTGGCTTGTGCTGACGACCGGGAATAAGTCGGAGATGGCGGTCGGTTACTCGACGCTCTACGGCGATAGCGCTGGCGGTTTCGCCGTGATCAAGGATGTCCCGAAGACGCTCGTTTATCGGCTCTGCGCAGTTCGCAACGGTCGCAGCGACCGGCCGATCCCGGAATCAATCCTCACGAGGGCTCCGTCGGCCGAGCTGCGACCCGACCAATCCGATCAGGACTCGCTGCCCCCGTACGAGATCCTCGACCCCCTGCTAGAGGGCTACGTCGAGCGCGATCTCGGAGCCGAGCAACTGATCGCGGAAGGCTTCGACGCTGAGACTGTCGCGCGGATCATTGCGCTCGTCGACCGAGCGGAATATAAACGCCGTCAGCAGCCGCCCGGGATAAAGGTCACCGGCAAGGCATTTGGCCGTGATCGGCGGATGCCGATCACCAACCGCTACAAGGGTTAGTGCTCAGGCCGTCTTGAACGGACGTACAGCGATCGTCATCCGCACCAGCGCGCAGAGGCGCTCTTCGTCGTCGCTGATCTCCACCTCCCAGACCCACGTCGTGCGGCCCTTATGGCGGGGCCGCGCAACGGCGTGGATCGTTCCCGAAAGAATTGGGCGCAGGAAGCTTGTTTGGTTAGAGAGACCCTGGGGGGCGTTCCCTTCTCCAATTACCCCTACTCCAGTGGCGGCCGAAGCGAGCGACTCGGCTATCGATGCGAATACGCCACCGTGCACGAGGCCCATTGGCTGCATATGGTGCTCCTGGACGACGACTCGGGCGCGGGCGACGTCGACCGTCAGCTCCAATACCTCGAGGCCGTATAGGTGGTCGAAGGTCCGGTCCAACGGCACAACGGGTTCAAAGTCCGATCCGGGCATGAATTCAGTCATGGGGCGCACGATACCGCGGCGCTGCTCTACGCTAGAGCGCGATGTCATCAGTAGAACAGCTCCCAGCCGACCAGAACGCGGTGCTCAACCTCTTGCTCTCGCAGCAGAAGAGCTACGCGGAGATCGCGGCGGCGCTTGATCTGAGCGAAGCGGCCGTGAGCGAACGGGCCTACTCGGCCCTGAGCAGCCTCGCCGAGCCGGAGAAGGCGCCAGCAAATCGGCGCCGCGCGGAGATCTGCGACTACCTGCTCGGGCAGCAAGGAGACGATGCCGCCGATCGCACGCGGTCGTCACTGATGCGATCTTCCTCGGACCGCGCGTGGGCGCGAGCGGCGGCCGGCCCGTTGGCCGCGCTTTCCGATGCGCCACTTCCGCCGATTCCCGGCGCTCAACCAGAGATGGGCGCCGCAGCGCCCTCACCTCGGGCCCAAGCTTCCGGCGGCGACGCTCGCCTCAACGGCTCACGTGGCGGTCTGTTCGTGATTGCTGGAGTGCTGCTGCTTGTGGCGCTCGGGATTGGCTTCGGGCTCGGCCGTGTGACCGGGGGTGACGGTTCAGGCTCCGCTAGTTCGTCCACGACTACTGGCACGAATGCCGCGGACGCGAAGGCGACGGCCATCGCTCAGGCGGCGCTCAAGCCACCGGCCGGCGGCCCGGCACCGAAAGCAGTCGGCTTCGCCGGTATCTCAGCGCAGGCAAATGAGCGGATCTTGAGCGTCGTTGCTAAGTCGCTGCCGGCGGCGCCCAGCGGCTCGCAATATGGAGTCTGGCTGACGGCAGCGGGCAAACCAGCGGTCTGGCTCGGCTACTTGCAAGACGTAGGCAATAATGCTGGGGTTGGCCTCCAAGGGACGCTCAACGGCGATCCGAAGGCCTACGGGGGTGTTCGGTTGACGCTCGAGAAGAGCTCCGCTACACCAACCAATCCGTCGACGACCTACCTTGTCGGCCCGCTTCAGTTCGCAGCTCAGTAGTCGTCGCTAAAGCAGCTTGCCGGGGTTCATTAGGCCGCTCGGATCGAGTGACTTCTTAACCGCCTTGAGCGCCGCGACACCGGCGCTGCCGTCCTCATCCTCGAGGTAATCGCGATGATCTATGCCGATTGCGTGATGGTGCGTGATTGTTCCGCCGTGCTTCACAATCGCTCGGCAGGCGTCGTGTTTGACGGCCTCCCACTGGGCATGAGGATCGCTCGAAACCTGTGGCGCGACGAATGTGAAGTAGAGCGATGCGCCGCTTTGATAGAGGTGCGAAATGTGGCAGCCGACGATCGGTGCGTGCGATGCGAGCACGTCGCCGACTCCGCGGTACAAGACCATCAGATTGGCCCAGGTCGTGGAGGTTTCGAGCGTTTCCACCATCACGCCGCGCTCTAGCAGGTGATCACGCAGGTACGGCGTGCTGAAACGGTTCTTGGCCCATGTGCGACCGGCGCCGGCGCCAAGGCTGACGGCGCCGTGTTGCTTAACCAATGACAGCGCGCCGCGGCGCCGCTGATCGATAGACCCGCTGGCGCCTTCCCAGCCAAGAATTACTAATGAACCTGAACCAGCGCCGCGGCCGCGGAGGTAACCCTCAAGCAGCTTCCCCTTCGCCCCTTCGATGCCAG
>Ga0194055_10002795_pt1 | contig 13721 bp, 12 predicted proteins | sample SepL449m_MetaG_FD_155482 | JGI IMG/M metagenome (GOLD analysis project Ga0194055, IMG submission 155482) | Anoxic zone freshwater microbial communities from boreal shield lake in IISD Experimental Lakes Area, Ontario, Canada - Sep2016-L442-9m | ecosystem: Environmental > Aquatic > Freshwater >... | reverse complement strand
CTGCACCGCCTGCCGCCGATGCAGCAGAACCTGCAGCGGCACCAACAGCCGCAGCTGCAGATGCTGCGGCAGAAACTGCCGAGACGATTGTGATTGCGTTAACAGTGGTTTGCGCAACTGCTTCTGGTTGCGCCAAGGGATCGACTGCAACCAGCCCACGCTCATCAGCAGCTGACGGGGTTGGTGTCGGTGTATCCGCTGGTGTTGGTTCAGGTGTTGGAGTGTCGCTTGGCGTAGGAGTGTCGCTTGGCGTAGGAGTCGGTGTTGGCACCGAAGCAACAGTTGGCACCGAAGCAATGCTAGGTACTCCGCCCGGTCCAGCAGTGACATTGAAATCAAATACGACTCGATGGCCAGCAGTGCTTGTTAATGCGTGAGGGTGCTCTGCAGGCACTCCATGTAACGGCTTAACCGTCAACATCTCGCCAAAGGTCAGTGAAATGAAATATTCACCCGGAGTGACAATCGCAAATGGTGTGATGGCAAGGCCATTTGAAATATCCTGGGCTGTCACCGTTCGGCTGCCAAGTGCAATGTCAATGCCATCAACAATGTGCAGCGTCGCTGAAACATTGGTCCCAATGGGGATATCACTTGGAAGAAGAATCACCAAGTCAATTTCGGTTCCTGAAATAACATCTTGGCGAATGTCGAGCTCGGTCTGCACATCACTGGCGCCTGTCGACATGTCTGCGGTAATCGCTACCGATGGAACCTGGCTCGGTGGATCTAAAATTCCAGCATCGACAAGTGCCTTCTGAATTCTTACCGAGATTGATCCAAGAAATGAATTGGGAGCGACCGGATCAAAGCGACGAGGAATACGCCCCGAGGTTTTTTCGACCACGGTTTCTGGCATCGTGAATGTCGTCGTACCAGTAGCGACCGAGGCATAAGCCAATGCGCCACCAAAGGTATTTTCCGTGACTACAGAAGCTGTGTATGTCGTGCCTGGTTCAAGTCCACTAATAGAACATTGCGTAATAGGAGCAATGGCATCACACGTCTTCGCTGCACCACCGCCTATAACGGATGCGACATAACGCGAAATAGTCGCCCCACCATCATCAGTCGGTGCATCCCAAGAAATGTCAACACTACTTCCATGAATTGCTGCATCCAGGTTTCGCACCTGACTGGCAGATGTTGGCATTGTGAATGCTGTCGAACCCGTAGCGATAGACGTAGCAGCGAGCACTCCCTCAAAAGTGCTCTCTGTGACAACAGCGGCGGAGTATGTCATTCCGGCATTGAGTCCACTAATCGAACATTGTGTAGTAGGAGCTGCTACATCACATGTACTTGTTACTCCACCACCTGTAACGGAGGCGATGTAACGCGAAATAGTCGCCCCACCATCATCAGCTGGTGCATCCCAGGAAATCTCCACACCGCTTCCATGAATCGCAGCATTCAGATTTTGCACTTGGGAAGCAGCAATGGGCTCAACAGTGATGTACGCATCGGTTGTCACTGATCGGTAGGTCAGATCTTGCGTGACCGACGCAATGATGTGGCAAGTACCTGCATGCAGCAGCGTGAGAACACCAGATTGTGAATCAATGGAACATACAATCTGCGACGACTCCGACGGTGTCAATGTCACTGTTCCAGTACCCACATTCGGAGCAGCCGCCAACGTGGTCCCCGTTGTTCCGTAAGTCAACGATGTGGGAACGGAACCCGTGAATGCAATGGTGCGATCTGCCAGCGGTGAAATTCCCGCGGCCGTCATTGTGACAAACGACGTGCCATCATCAGTGGTCACCGTAAGAGTTGCAGACTTCGCACCGATGGTGCTCGGATCGAATTCGACGTCGATTGCACATGTCTGCCCAGCAGGAACTACTGCATCTACGGAACACGTGGAGGAATTCTTAACAACAAATTCGCCAGTTCCTGTCGATGCGAGTTGATTAATTGCAATCGACTTCACCGTCTCGGATGAAGAGCCGCTATTGGTCAGCGTGACGGTGACCGGACTTGTCGCCCCGGAGGCTGTGTCTTGCTCACCAATGTCTTGCGTAAATGGTGAAAGTTTTGTGTACGAAATTTTGACATAACCATCATTGCCAGATGACACACTGACGTAGTCAGTTGAAAGTCCTGATACCGAGTCCGCACTGTTTGATCCGGCAAAGCCGCCATTACCTACAACGTCCTTGGCCGCTGCCGGAGAACCCGCAACACCTGCTCGTTGTCCACCAGCGCCGCCGCCACCAGCACCTGAGTCAAACAATGACGTTGAAGCACTTGTTCCCTTATGTGCAGCAGTCGATTTATCGGTTGCATAGTTTGCGCCATCAAGTCCGGGCACATTTAAATGATTCGCACCACCGCCGCCACCAGCACCCGCAGCGACAAGTACCTTTCCGTCAACAGTCACAATCGTTGCAGCGCCGCCGCCGCCACCTGCACCATTTCCTGTACGAGCTAGTGCGCCATTTCCACCGTTGTATGCACCGGTGGAATAGGTTGATACTCCGCCAAGACCTTTGTCTGCGATGACGCCATTAGTTCCCGCGCCACCTGGATACATTGCAATGGTTTGTCCAGCTGATACATCAAAGGTTCCACTCACGCGACCTGCAACACCGCTGTCGCCACCACGGCAAGTATCTACACAACCCGCAGGACTTCCCCCGCGACCTCCAGCACCACCGACTGCGACAATCGTGAGTGAAGTAACTCCATCGGGAACCACGAAACTTTGAACTGAGGTCACTGTGGCGAAGGGGAACCGAGATGCGTTTGCAGGAATTCCGGGCATGACTTGGATCAGTAAGACACCAAACACGCCAACCCAGTTTTTAAGGTTGCGCAACGCGCGCATATTCAACACCGCTAGCACCCTTCCCCGATGCCACACAGGACCAGAAGCCCCCCGTGTCTTACTACCTTAACTGCAAAAACCCATACAAACTAACGCGTTCACCTCAAATTCACCCCTCTACGAGCGGTCATAATGTGGCCGTAAGTGACCCTGTCGCACGGTCCCAGAAATTGCGGGCCCCAGAAATAAAAAATGACCCAAATAATGCCCAACTTTCGATGCTGATTTGCAATGTGAGGGCTGACCCCAACTCGACCTAGGACTACACACAACAGGGTTCATCGCGTAGGCAGCCGGGCTGTCCTGGGCGGTTCGCCACAAGCGCACTTTCCCATGAACCAGCCAGACCAATCGCGCTCTAGAGTGATTGGGTATACACGGATTGTGTTTTCGAAATGGAGTCATCTAGTGGAAGTTCGTATCGGAGTTCAACACTCCCCTCGTGAGGTAGTGCTCGAGAGCACAGAGACACCGGCAAAAATTAGCAAGGCCGTTGCAGATGCGATCGCCAATGATTCCCTTTTGAGCTTGACTGACGACAAAGGTCGAACCATCGTTGTCCCTGGAAACAAGATTGCATTCGTGGAAATTGGCGTTCAGTCAACTGGGCGTGTCGGATTCGCAACCGGGTCTAACTAGCAAGACCAATCTGGTCCATACGCCGTGCGTGTGCGACCGTTAATTTATTCACTAGGCCAGCTAACTCGGCTGCATTTACTGAGCCAAGAAATAGTTCTTGGAGCGCAGGTCGTGAGCCCGCAACAACTGTGGCTTGGGAAATCATTTCTCCCATCATGCGGCGCCCCCATAACGCCAGACGTCCTGCAATTTTGGGGTCCTGTGCAATCGCTGCTTTAACTTGCTCCAAAGCAAAGTCCGCAAGAGTGGTGTCCGACAACACATCGATCACCAAATTCGTAGTCTCAACATCTAAGTACATTGAAATTTCGCGATAAAAATCAGCCGCAATACCGTCGCCCACGTACGACTTCATCAGACCTTCTAACCAGTTGCGAGCTTCGAGATTGGCATGAAAATCATTAAGCGGCTTCACAAATGGTTGCATCGCTTCCAGCGGGTCTACTCCATTGGCCTGCAGATGACCGCACAGTCGTTCGAAATTGGCGTATTCCCGAGCAGCCACGGCAGCAAGTGTTACTTTGTCTGCCAAAGTGGGCGCCAAAGCAGCCCCTTGTGTAGTGCGCTCAAAACTCGTTAATTCGCCGTAAGCCAATACGCCGAGCAGGTCAATTACTGAAGGAGTGGTCACGACGCATAAGGCTATGCCAAGAACGACTACGATGGAACTTAACGGCGATTTTTCCTTATTGTGTCGCCCTATTCACTTGAGGTGTCACCATTCCTACTTTTGCCGAACTTGGCGTACCATCCGAAATCTGTGAGGCATTAGCCGAATCTGGCATTACTGACGCTTTTCAAATTCAAGAACTCACATTGCCCCTGGCAATGACGGGCAAAGACCTCATTGGTCAGGCTAAAACTGGAACGGGCAAGACTCTTGGATTCGGAATTCCGCTTCTGACCCAGGTCATCGGTCCACAATCGCCGGACTGGGCAGATTTTGCCAAAGCCGGAAAACCTCAAGCATTGGTGATTGTTCCCACTCGGGAACTAGCAATTCAGGTAGCCAGCGACTTAACCCAAGCCTCTAAAAAACTCGGAATTCGAGTGCTGAGCGTCTACGGCGGCAAGTCCTACGAGCCACAGATTTCTGCTTTGACTGAAGGTGTGGAAGTTGTTGTAGGAACACCTGGGCGACTCATAGACCTGAATAAGCAAAATTATTTAAATCTCGGTGCCGTAAAAGTTTTAGTCCTAGATGAAGCTGACGAAATGCTCGACATGGGGTTTTTGCCAGATGTTGAAACTTTGGTCAGTAAGTTGCCATCAACTCGTCAAACCATGCTGTTCTCAGCAACCATGCCGGGACAAATAGTTGCCCTGGCTCGTCGTTACATGACACAACCCACTCACATTCGGGCAACTGATCCAACAAGTGATTCCTCAATTGTTGATGCAATTGAACAACATGTGTGGCGTGCCCATCAAATGGATAAGCCCGAACTTATTGCTCGAGTACTTCAAGCCGAAGGTCGCGGATTAACAATGATTTTCTGTCGAACTAAGCGCGCAGCAAGCTCGCTAGCTGACGACTTAACATCACGTGGATTTGCCTGCGCTGCTGTTCATGGCGATCTAGGACAAGGTGCACGCGAACAAGCATTACGCGCTTTCCGCAGTGGCAAAGTTGATGTGCTTGTTGCTACTGACGTTGCAGCTCGCGGTATTGACGTTGCCGATGTGACACACGTCATCAACTATGAATGCCCCGAAGATGACAAAACTTATGTCCATCGCATCGGCCGAACAGGCCGCGCGGGAAATAGCGGTGTTGCCATCACAATGGTGGATTGGCCTGACACTGCTAGGTGGCAAATGATCAACCGGACTTTAGGGCTTGCGTTTCATGACCCATTAGAAACGTATTCCTCAAGCGAGCACGTTTATAAAGGTCTGAACATTCCCGAAGGAATCACAGGAGTTCTTCCGAATGCACAACGCACACGTGATGGCTTGGGAGCCGAACGCCTCGAAGACTTAGGTGAAACAGGTGTGCGAAAAAACAAGAGCTCACGCGATGGTGGCTCCTCACAAGGTCGGAGTTCATCGCAAGGAAATAAAGGGCGTCCTAGCGGACAAAAAACGCCATCTCGTTCGTCCGACAGTGCCGCACCGCGAACTGCCAGTAAGTCAGAGTCAGCAGAGCCGGCCAGTCGCCCACCTCGCAGTGAGCGCAATCGCTCACGCACACGGGCTACCGAGAAGTAGTTTCGGCGCTCGTGAGTTGCCACGTATCGAAAAGAGCCTGCTCCAAAAGGTCATTTGCCTGACTCACTGACAAAGGTTTCAGCTGGTCTGAATCAACAGGTTTACCTATGAGTAATTGGATAACGGGTCGGCGCAAGAAACTGGTCAACCCCATCACGATGCTGCGCCGCACTGATCCACTGCCCAGGTTGCGACTATCGTGATGTGCAATTGGAATGACAACTGCGCTTCCTGCTTTGGCAAGGCCTGAAGCTCCAGGACGCCACGAGCGGGGAGCGCCTTGCTCATTGATCTTGACGTCGCCCTCGGGATAGATCAAAATCACTTCGCCACGCTTCAGTGCATCGCGGGCTGCTTTGTACGCACCCCGTCCATCGAACTGATCTACCGGAATGATGCCACTGCCTTCACATACTTGCTTGGATACCGGGAAGTTCCACAAGTCCGACGTTCCCATAGGGCGAATGTGTCTCCGATGAGGGCACACACCTTCGCATGGTCCATCCGCTGTGAAACCCATGTTGTGCAACGTGCCGACTACCACAATCACATCAACAACAGTTGTATGGTTCACCACGATGATTGCAGGTCCAGGTCGGTCAAGGATTTCCAGATTCGCCTGGCCTTGCACTGACACCCGGCTGACTATTTTCGCTAAAGTTCCGAGAAATTTTCCTGGACCTACCATCTAGCGCACCGGTTCAAACTTTGTTGTGCGTTGCAGGCCGGCAGCGCGACCTTTTGCTGAAATAACTAGTGCCATCTTGCGGGAGGCTTCATCAATCATCTGTTCACCCAGCATTACCGCACCGCGAGCGCCGCCATCATGCGATGTGTAGTAGTCATACGCTTCCAGAATAAGTTCGGCATGATCAAAGTCATCTTGAGCAGGCGAAAATATCTCGTTGACGATTGCAATTTGATCTGGGTGTAAGACCCACTTACCATCAAGTCCCAGCGCAGCTGAGCGAAATGATGCAGTGCGCAATCCTGCACTATCTTTAATCCCCAGGTACGGACCATCAATAACCTGCTTGCCAAATGCTCGACCAGCAATAAGTAAGCGCATCAGCACATAATGATACGCATCACCTTCGGTATAACCATCTGGCTGTGCACCGACGATAAGACTGCGCATATTGATGCTTGCCATAAAGTCCGCAGGTCCAAAAACTAAAGTCTGAATTCGTGAATCACTTGCCGCAATAGCTTCAACGTTAATAAGGCCCAGCGCATCTTCAATTTGAACTTCGATTCCAATTGAACCTACGGGTAGATTCGCCTGTGCTTCCAAGCTGGCCAGCTGCGCACTCACAGACTCGATATCGTGTGCGCGTTGAACTTTGGGAACCATAACGCAATCAAATGTTCCCGGTGCTCCCAACACAATCTCGCGAAGGTCGTCATCGTGCCACGGTGATCCGATGGCATTTACTCGAACGCTGATAGTTCCCTGTCGGAAACCGCCGTCGTTGAGGGCCTTGACAACATTGTCCCGAGCCACAACCTTTGCCACTGCAGAAACTGAATCTTCGAGGTCCAAGAAAACGGCATCCGTATCAAGAGTCCTCGCCTTCTCGAGCATGCGAAGGCTGCTGCCTGGTACCGCCAAGGTAGAACGACGAGCAGGTGGGCTTTGCTGCTTAGTCATAGCGATCTCCTTATTGGCGTGTAGGGGAAGCCTACTTCAGGTCGTTGGAGGGCAGAAAGGGCAGCAATTTAGCGGTAACCTGCCATTGTGACAACATCACCGACCCGCGTTTACCTGGCCAGACTGGCCGGGACTGCTGTGTTTGACCCAGCAGGTGACCAAGTCGGAAAAATACGTGACTTTGTTGTTACTACCCGCGGTTCTGGCCGAGCGCCATCAGTTTTTGGTTTAGTTGTTGAAGTTGCTCCACGTCGTCGAATTTTCGTACCCATGACTCGGGTCACAGCGATTGATCCTGGAAGTGTTGTGACCAGTGGCGTTGTGAACCTACGCCGATTTGAGCGTCGCGCAGGTGAACGTCTCGTCATCGCAGAGCTCCTTGATTTACGTGTCACCGTGCAACAATCTGGTGAACGGGTATCCGTTCAAGACATTGCGATGACTCAAGACCGATCACGTGAGTGGTTGATTTCGCGAATCTTCGTGCGCAAAGGCGGTTCGGGTTTTGCTCGCCGAGGTCCAACACTGACTCTGGACTGGAATGAAGTTACTGGTCTACTTGAAGACACCGGCGAACAAGGTGTCGATTCATTATTAGCGTCTATCGAAACGATGCGTGCGGCCGACCTGGCAAACCTGATTCAAGAACTTCCTGCCAAGCGACAGCTCGAATTAGTTAGTGGTCTCGATGTTGAAAAGCTTGCGGATGTGTTCGAAGAACTTCCAGAAGACTTGCGAGTCGAAATTATGTCGGCACTTGGACTTGAACGCGCAACAAATGTGTTGGAAGAAATGGATCCCGATGACGCCGCCGATTTGCTCAGCGAGTTGCCACCTGAACAAGCTGCAGAATATCTGGATGCAATGGAACCCGAAGAAGCCGAAGACCTACGACGGCTTCTTGCATACGACGATTTCAGCGCCGGTGGCATGATGACAACCGAACCAATCGTGTTGTCGCCCGATGCCACAATTGCTGAGGCGCTTGCTCGAGTACGCATGCCAGAACTTTCGCCTGCTCTGGCTTCTCAGGTGTACGTAGCTCGTCCGCCGCTTGAGACACCGACTGGTCGATACATCGGAGTTGCTCATGTGCAGCGGCTTTTGCGCGAACCCCCATCACGCCTAGTCTCGGCAGTTCTGGATACTTCGCTGGAACCGATTGGTCCGAGTGCATCGTTAAGTCAAGTTGCCCGTTATTTTGCAACATACAACTTGGTAGCGCTGCCTGTTGTAGACGAGAATGATCATCTCATTGGCGCTGTCACCATTGACGATGTTATTGACCACATGTTGCCTGAAGACTGGCGCGAAACCGAGATAGACGAGGAGGGCTGACAATGGCACGAGATGAACGACGTGGACCACGTCTGGATCAGCCACTCGAGCGCACTCGATCTTTGCGTCCAAGTGTTGATTCAGAAGTAGCAGGTCGAGTGAGCGAGCGAGTTGCGCGATTCCTGGGCTCATGGCGCTTTCTTGGCTGGATGACTCTTGCGATCATTGCTTGGATTGTGTGGAATATCGCCGCACCCGCAGACCTGCGGATTGATCCATTTCCATTTTTGTTTTTAACTTTGGCGTTATCGCTACAGGCTTCTTACGCCGCACCCTTGATTCTGCTTGCCCAGAATCGTCAGTCTGACCGCGATCGGGTGCAGTTCCAAGAAGACCGCGAGCAGACCGAGCGCTTACTCGCTGACTCGGACTACTTAACGCGCGAAATTGCTGCGCTTCGACTTGCGCTCGGTGAAGTCGCAACGCGTGATTACTTACGTGGTGAATTAAGAGGTTTACTCGAAGAGTTCAACCAGCTGCTGAACGTAGCTGACGAACAACACAAGAACGACTAATTCGTCTCGTCAGGAGATTTCATGTCAATTTCATTAGAAGCTGTTCACGTAGCGCTGGGTACTGTTATCGACCCGGAAATCAAGCGCCCGATTACGGATGTTGGCATGGTGAAGTCTGTCGACATTCAAGGCTCCCAAGTCACAGTTGGCGTGTACCTGACTATCCAGGCATGTCCGATGCAAGACACGATTGTGACTCGGGTGAAAGATGCTGTAACTAAAGTCGCTGGCGTTGACTCTGTCATTGTGGATCTCGATGTCATGAACGATGAACAAAGAAAAGAATTACGCGAAAAACTACAAGGTCCCACAAAAGAAATCCGGTTCAACCAGCCTGGATCACTCACAAAAATTTACGCCATCGCATCTGGCAAGGGTGGAGTTGGAAAGTCATCTTTAACAACCAATCTTGCCGTAGCACTTGCAGCCGACGGATTAACTGTGGGGATTGTTGATGCTGACATTTACGGGCACTCCATTCCTGACATGCTTGGTATTACGACAGCACCAGTGCGCATTGATGAAAACATGATGATGCCACCAAGCGCTCATGGCGTAAGTGCAATGTCGATGCTTCCATTCAAACGGCAAGGACGTCATGAGCCCGTTGCAATGCGTGGGCCAATGTTGCACCGCTACCTGGAATCATTTTTAAGTGAAGTGTGGTGGGGCGATCTAGACATACTGCTACTCGATTTACCGCCAGGCACTGGAGACATTGCAATCAGTACAGCGCACCTACTGCCGCAAAGCGAACTCATCATTGTCACCACGCCGCAATCAGCGGCTGCAGACGTGGCAATCCGTGCTGGAATGCTCGCACCAAGTGTTAAGCAACGCATCGCAGGTGTGATTGAAAATATGTCAAGCTTTGCGTGCCCACACTGCGGTGAACCCATTGACATTTTTGGTTCCGGCGGCGGAACGATGGTCGCACACACTCTGACTGAAGCAGTGGGATCGAATGTTCCATTACTCGGAAAGATTCCATTTGATCCGAACTTGCGGGTTGATGGCGACAGCGGAATTCCATTTGTCTTGGAACATCCAGATTCACCGGCTGCTCATGAAATCCGCACCATTGCTCATACGCTCGCAAGTAAGCCGCGCGGCTTGGCAGGAATGAACCTTGGGATTTCGCCAGCGCGCAACTAAGTAACGTCGGGATCGAAAACCGCACGCACGCCAGATGCTGGGAAGACGGATCTAGACTGCGGTGGCAGTTGGGTTCCAGATTCGCCAACAACACCATTGACCACATCAGCGAAAATTGCCCTGGGAGTAAATGATTGCAGGTCTGAAATGGTTTTTGTTACTGAACTAGATTCCATATTCAGATCGGCCATCGCTTTGCTTGCCTGGGTTCGTAGACTCCTGACTGCTCGCGCGGCTTTAGCGCTCATGTCAGGAAGACGTTCAGGGCCAAACACAATCAGTGCGAGCAACGCGATGAAAAAGAGTTCAGGAATTCCAATTCCAAAAAACACAGGCCATCACCTATTTCGTTGCTTCTGAACCCAACACCACTTGCACATCAGATCCACCCTTACGGTTTAAGGTCACGGTATCACCAGCAGCATGCGCTCTAATCCGAACAACCAATTCCGCACCATCAGCAATGCGATGTCCATCAATGCCCGTCACAATATCTCCGGTTTTCAAATCAGACTTTGACGCTGGACCGCCAGGAGTGATGGATGCAATTTTTGCTCCCAATCCCACATAGGCCATGTCAATTGAGATACCGACCACTGGGTGAGTGGATGTTCCAGTTTTCATCAGCTCTTCAGCCACTCGCTTGGCCTGATTGATAGGAATCGCGAATCCAAGTCCGATGTTTCCAGTTTGGCCGCCGAGTGAGCCTCCAAGACTGGCAATGGCAGAATTTACGCCAATTACTTGTCCCACTGCATTAAGCAACGGTCCACCAGAGTTGCCAGGATTGATTGCCGCGTCAGTTTGAATTGCGTTAATGAACGACGATGCAGTCTGGTCGCCCGCAGTGACTGGACGGTTCAGCGCTGACACAATCCCGCTAGTTACAGTCCCACTCAATCCAAGCGGTGAACCGACAGCGATTGTCGCGTCGCCGACGACAACATCATCACTGTTACCTAATTGCGCAACGGGTAAATTGCCGCGTTCAATTTTTATTACTGCCAGGTCGTAGGAACTGTCTGTACCAACAACTGTCGCGTCCTCTTGGGATTCGTCTTGAAAATTGACAACAATCTTTGAACCCACACCTGCACCTGACGCAACGTGGTTATTCGTCAAAATATACGACTCGTTGGAGTCACTTCGGATAATAAAACCAGATCCAGTTCCAGAAGCAGTTGGAGACGTGACACTGATTGACACAACTGTTGGCAACACCTTCGCTGCGATTCCGGCAATCGAGCCATCAGGACGCGGCGAAGTATCGCCATGTGTTGACGGCAGAACGATCGAAGAGTGCGAGCCGAAATTACTCGAAGACGCAACAGCAAAGGAACCTATTCCGGCAAGTAGCCCGCTGAGCACTCCAGCGATAATTGCGGTGCGCGTAGAACTGGACTTCTTATCAGAACTGGTCGTAGTCGCAGAAGATGGTGCCATCTGTGACTGAACACTTGTTGGAAATACGTATGTTGGTACCACTGCGACTGGCATGGCGGGCGAAGCGGTACTGTCCTGGTCGCCTTCTTCTGTCGGTTCTGATCCGCTTGTTGAAATAAAATCATGTCCGTCAGCCACAAATGAGGTCGGCTGGGAATGCGCAGACTCAGTAGTGTCACCAAGTCCAACGCCCGGAAGTTCCCCGAGCAGCAGTGAACTTGCTGCGGGTGCAGGTTCTTCATTCTGGCTAGTCAATTGCCCAGGACTCGTATAGTTGCCAAACGCAGGTGGGATGGCTTCAACGGGCGGGTTCTGCTCCGACTCAAATTCACCTGGCGTCAGGGTCATCGATTATTCCTTCCAACTATGACCACTTTAAATAACACGGTCTAGGTCTCTATTGTGACGCATAAAAACCGCCGGAAACTCCTACGGTGCCAGTCTTCACGGAACCTTAACAAGAGCCGTACTCTTGCTTTATGGCCCCGACCGATCCACGCATTCTGGCAATCCACAAGGCTTCGTGGGATTTTGCCGAAAATTGGAATGAACAAGATTCCATTCGCGAACATGCCCGCGGCAAAGCCGCCGAAATTGGGTGCACTGCCGTGACCGCGGGTGCAGGAAGTTTGCTGCGCACATTAGCGGCCGCCGTGAAAGCACACACAGTTGTCGAGATTGGAACCGGTGCAGGAGTTTCTGCGCTGTGGCTACTCGAAGGTATGAATCCAGATGGCGTACTTACCAGCGTGGACATTGAAGCCGAGCACCAGCTCATTGCTAAAGAGGCATTCACGCAGGCAGGCATAAATCCCAACCGCGTTCGCCTCATTAACGGTCGGGTTGATGAAGTCATCGAACGCCTCACTGAGTCTGCGTACGACTTAGTTTTCATCTCAGGTAAACCTGCTGAACTCGAAGCCAACATTCAACGCGCCGAGAAACTCCTTCGTAAAGGTGGTTTGCTCATTGTTGATCGTGCGCTGTGGCACGATCGCGTTGCAGACCCAGCCCAACGTGATGCGCAAACCGTTGCCATGCGCCAGGCCGTTGAAGGCATGGTCAGCAACGAGGCCTTCATCAGTTCACTGATTCCTTTAGGCAGCGGCCTCATGGTCAGTGTCAAGAAATAATGAGCGTCATGGCACACAACAAAAAGAGGGACGATTCTTTCGAATCATCCCTCTTTAAGTCTTGGACTTATTTTTTAGGCATCCCACTAATGGTGTCTGCTAGGACTGCTCCCAGGTCTTTGACTTCTTGAGCGTTGAGCTCAACGACTAGACGGCCGCCGCCCTCAAGAGGAACTCGAAGCACATAGCCTCTACCTTCTTTTGGACATTCCAATGGCCCGTCACCGGTACGGGGCTTCATTGCCGCCATGTCGGTCCCCTTTCGCCGTCTTCACACGTCACGTTTGTGGTGCAATTCTTAGGTTTCTATTATCTCGCACAACGGGACTGTTGCGAAATCCGCCGAACAGTAAAACCCCTGATAAAACAGGATTCACAATGTGAAACCTACCCATATCGGGGATTACAGGGTCCCGGCCTCGACTAACCGAGCAAATGACTTCAGTGAGGCCCGTACGCCACCCAGAAACAATGGTCGCAGTAACGCGAAACCAATTGCGCCGATCTTGCCAAGCGGAATGCGTAAGTCCTCGCTCCATACAAATCGACAACGAGACTCCCCTAGCGCTTGGATTAAGAAGGTTCCTGTGCCCATCACGACCTTTCCTGTGTGGTCGACATCGCAACGGTACGGTGGCTCCCAGCGAGTGATGGTCATCGTGTCTAGAAAGCCGATCGGTCCGATACCAGTGAATGCCGATATGCGACCGCCTACTTCTTGTGCCGCGCCATCAACACCATTGACTTTCGTGCCGAGCATCCATTGACTTTGGGCCGGCCAATTCGTGATCCCGCGCCAAACC
>Ga0194055_10002794_pt1 | contig 13724 bp, 21 predicted proteins | sample SepL449m_MetaG_FD_155482 | JGI IMG/M metagenome (GOLD analysis project Ga0194055, IMG submission 155482) | Anoxic zone freshwater microbial communities from boreal shield lake in IISD Experimental Lakes Area, Ontario, Canada - Sep2016-L442-9m | ecosystem: Environmental > Aquatic > Freshwater >... | reverse complement strand
GATTTACGCAGATCTGAAGATTTTTAAATTACTATTATAACTACATTCTAACTCCAAGGAGATTTCATGAGTAGAGGTAGTAATTTTGGCAACATGTTTACTGGGGCTGCAAAACAATCCAGAACTATGAAGAACATGGGTAGAGCGAGGAACTTAGCTTCTTCAAATGGTATCCCTATGACAAAAGTGAATAGACCAATGCCTAAACAAAACCGCGCCTAAAAAATTCGGGCGTTTATTTTTTTTAAATTGATACACAACTCCTAGTAGAAAGACTACTGATATGGAATACTTCATAGAGCTGATGAAGAGAATTTTAGTCTCTGGTGAGATGAACGGTGCCTCGGGGGAGTTTTTAGTTAATCTAGATGACGTTCCTGAAATGGAAGACTCTGTTATTACGGTGTTACATGAAGAAGACGGCCAAATCACTCTAGCCGTCTTTACTACTCCTCAATGGGATATCGTCAAAGACTTAGTCAAACTTACTAAACAAAATGAAGAAGATGTTATAAGATCACTAGCCAAAGAGATACCTAATGTATTTACATTCGATCCTAGCGATTACCAAGACTAAACATATAATATCTTAGCGTAATTCTTCTCAAGGTACATTTGTTCGTATCTATCATAAATTAAACATCCAGCCACTTCGAGAGCTAATCTGTTCGAGAGGTGAGCTGGAATTTTTGTTTTTACATACTCGTTTACTTCTGCCCATTCAATGCGATTGTCAAAGCCCATGTCTTTGGTCCAGAAGTTATAGACCGCGCAAAAAGGAAGCAAAGGATCTAGGTTATGTACAGGTACTGTATTATTAATGAGTATAGCTGTATCAAACTTAAATCCATATGTATTATGTAGATCTAATAATACTTGTGTATCTTGGCCGACTCCTATAAACGTCAGGTGTTCATGACTAACCTGTGAGATATTATATAGCTTCTTAGAGATTCTATTAACATTCAGGCTATGTTTGTAGTCTGTGTCTGTAAACATTGTTTTAAACAATAATAATCTGTGATCTTTAGATAGCTGTCCTATGAAGGAGCTGTCTAGTCTCCAGGGAGCTTTTGTTCTGAACAGCTTCTCTGAGCCTACCATTATATTATTTGGCATTGTTGGATTTGTCATTAGTGAGTGGTCTTTCTATTTAGTGTATGAGGATCGATTAGCTATCGTATCCGTAGTTGTCTGAATCGTAGTCGGTGTCGCCATAGGCTGATCTGTATGAGTCATAATCAGACTTCATGTAGTCAGATAAGAATGTCTCTAAGGTATCTGTAGTTTCTAGTGTCATATCTTCTGGATCTATAGTCATTGGTTTTACTTTCTGTCTTGTTTGGCCGGCGATTTCCGACTTGAGAGATAACTTATCAGTGATCTTATCTGATAACAACTCCTAGGCAGTATTTTTAGGGAAAAAATTTTTGAGGGCAAATGGTATTTGAAGATTCTAATCTCGAGGGGTTTTTATTTCTAATCTCGAGGAGGTATAAGTTTATGTAAACCTATATACACATATATAACTAAGGGGGTTAAAAAGTAGGGGAGAATTTTCAGGGTGGTAATAGTGAATAGTATTCGTGTTAGAAAACTTTAACGAGGGTACGGGGGTATACCCCTCTTGCCTCTGACATATTTACTGCTTCGGTGCTTATGCCGTTATCATATGAAGAACCCATGCGTTGATGATGAGCATGTATCAGTATAACGTATTGATAATTAACACAACATCAGGATACTCACATGCCTGTTACGCAAATAGTGAGTAGTAGAGGAGTGACTGATATCACAACACAACTAAACAATGCACAATTTCGTGCATTCATCACCATCATACATGCTGCTAGGAATGGCAGGTACATGCATGGTAATGGTGCCCAATGGTACATAGTAGATACATACGGTAACAACGTATGTATTGACACCACCACTGAGCATGCATACCCTGTACTTGTGCCTACATATACCGGCGTACCACGTGACTGCTATAGCACAGCAAATAACCTGGAACGCTTCCTTATGGCATGCCATGGATATATCGGCACATCTGAGATACAGTACCATACTGCATTCAACATGATGAAGAAGCATATCCAAGATGGTAACCTAGTTTATACAAACGGTAACCATTGGTACGTACGTGTCAATGATAATATCTTTTGTTTTGAATTGGGTATTGTCCGCAACGTGGCTGTAATACACAGTTACGATGCCCTATCATCATGGCGCTACATCCAGAGTACTACTGGTAGTAAATGTCATGTAACAGATTCAACTAAACAGTACTTTGGTATTGCTGCTTAGTTGTAATTAAAGAAGGATTATCCTCCTGTTGCACATCCAGTGTAGTTAGGGGGTTTTTCTTTTATAGGTAGATCCTAGGCTTGACAGGCCATCTATCTAGAAAGGAGGAAAGTATCCATGCGTAAAACCATTATACGTTTTATTCTTGCTGCTTTGGCAATCTTCGGATTTCTCAAAGTGCTTGAATACAACGAAAGGTTTGAATGTGATGGTTCCATCATTGTTGTCCAAAGCGGCGACACTGTGTGGGATATCATGTCCAAGCATTGTACTGGAGACAGAGAGCGTGCCATGAGTTCTATTATAGAACAAATTGGTGAAGCGTATTTGCAGCCAGGACAAACTTTCCAATTACCAGGTAAGTAACTTGGTTTAGCCATTTGTGCTTGCGCCAGTCAGGGGCGTAGATAAATACTCTGTCAAGAAGAACCTCAGGGCAATCCCCTGGGGTTCTTCTTTTATGGGTAGTCTGATAGCTACCAAGTCCTGCATAACTATGTGGGCAAAACAGAAAGGGGCAGAAATGCCTAAGTTACCAGCATCCGTCCGTGCCGAGCGTATAGGACACTGGTCCATGGGAAGGGAAAACGAGTATGACGCTAGCGGCATGCTCTCTCCAATCACATGGACATGCAACTGCGGTTCACATCTCACTCTTGAGGTATTGGATCAAGATGCAGATCAGTACATCCTGGTTTCAAAAGAGGAAAGGGATCAGTTTTTGTCCAAGCATGGCAACTGCACCGCAACATGCTACAAGTGTCACACAACACCTGTAGAACGTTACGGACTGTGGTGCCAGCCATGCGAGGATAAAGAATACTAATCTTCGTTCTTTAAATGAGGTTGACCACCTATACATATCTTACAACAGTCAAAGAGAGCCACACATCCAGTGTGGTTTTTCTTTTATGGGTAGCCTAATAGCTGCCAAGTCCTGCACAATCGTGTGGGCAAAACCGAAAGGAGACCGTCATGGGCCCCAATGGGGGTAACATCAACGGAACCTACAAGGAGCACTGCTCCAGTCACGGACTAACTGATTTCTACTATGTAGAAGTCACACTTAGTCACGATGCTGCTGGAGAGCCTGACCAAACAGATGGTTGGGACCAGTGCGTTCTCTGCGCAACAGAAGACGAAGCCGAAGAAAGGCTTATGCGTCAACTGGATGAAGAGACCGAGTATTATGAAAGCTATTATCCCGTCGCTTGACGATTAATATCTTTTATCCTGCCTGGCTTAACTGCCAGAAGAAAAGAGAGACCTCCTTCGGGGGGTTTTTCTTTTATAGGTAGGGTTGAGATCCCTGCTTAGAAAGGTAACAATGGAAACAAATTGGTGCGGATGCATGAAAGTGCACACGTTCAAGGAGGGCATTGCTGACTTGTTCAGTCGTGATCTTGTGGAAGGAAAACGTCGTGGAGAAATCTACGAGCTTTTTGAAGCAAAGAGCATGGCAGAGTTCAAAGATGAAGCGAGCGACATCGCATGGGGTGTTGGTCGTCTCATTGGAGCACTGATGAACAAGGCATACATACGTGTGCCGGGAGACAAGATTCACTACAACAAGGTAGTGGCTCGTGTTGAGGCATACGGGTGCATGAGGAGCAAACGCTTCCTCGTGGAAGGTAAGTGCCCTAACAGCTAATTAAAGCTGGTGACATTTCCTAGCAGCGTTCTGCTAGAAGAGAAGGAAGACTCCCTTAGGGGAGTTTTTCTTTTATGGGTAGTTTCTAGGCACCAAGTCTAGACCCTAGTGATTGGAGAAAATCATGAAACAAAAAGCTGTCCTTGTGGACATCGATGGCACTCTTGTGAGTGTCACACCAAACTGGTCAATGGAGCGTGACGACCAGTGGGTTCAAGAAACGCTAAATGCAGAAGGATTGGACGGAGGTATAGCTATGCTTCAAGCCTTTAAATTGATGGGCTATGAGCTTGTGTTCTTAACTGCACGTGGACAGAATTGCAAAGTTAATACTTGGAAGAAGTTGCGGCAGTTGGAGATTGATCATTTAGTTGATTCGATCTGGCACAGGCCTAATAAGTGGAATGGAATTAGCAGCAGGAAATACAAAGAGCACATGATCAAGATGCTTTTGAATAAGTATGATTTGCAATGGGCTATGGAAGATGAGGAGCCGAATCAAGAGATGATGAAGAGCCTTGGGTTGAATGTAATCGATGCAAAGGTTTGGTGGTAGGCGTGTGGGTAACACTAGCCTTTAAACCTATAACTATATTTATAATATCAAAATCTTTTTTTTATGGGTAGTAACTAGATTACAATCTCAGCACCTTGGGTGTGGTCAACAGTGGCTTAACAGCTCCTGTAACGAGTAAATAGTAGTCGTATGTACATTCTGTGCATATGCAATTTACAATTCTAGGAGGAATTGTGGAAAACAACAAAACAATAAGGAAATGGGTTCTGATACTCATGGCCTTCTTCAAATCAACAAAGGAAAGTCAAACGCCTCAAAAGGCTGTTGATCCGAGACATTGCGCAGAAGATATGCGTTCAAAATGGGAGCTTTGGTCCAAGAACCGTCGCTTAGTGACAGCCACCATTGGACGTAGAGACAAAATGCATAATTGCATTGTGTGTGACAATCCGATGGTTGACCTAACTAAAAGGGTGCTACTGCAAGAAGACATTCAAAACGTCATTCACCCTCTTCCAGTTCAAAGTAAGTTTGGACCAGAAGGACACTTGGTTTGGTCTCATTGGAGTTGCATGCATTTCTACCTAGAAGGATTGAAGAGCCCATGGTCTATTGAGGTAAACGTAAAAGTTCAGGTAACTCTGGATGGTTACAACGGAGTGCGATTTGAAGATCAAGCATTTAAGAAAGCACAATCTGAAATTGAACGCCTATTGCAACGTGGGATTGATGGAATCAACACCTCTGTAACTGAGGTCAATAAAATCTCAGCACAAGAGTTAAGCAGATAACATGAGAAAGAATACCTGGGGTCAGTTCCCAGGTTTTTCTTTTATGGCTAGAACCAAGACCTACGCCAGGTCCCAACATGGAGGTAACCATGAGTATTTTCGATGAAAATATTGTCCCATCCACCCACTACCCACCACCACCAATCCTGCTTCCGCAGGACAACCCATTCCCCATACAGAAGGAGACCGAGCCCATGAAGCTCACAATTAAAACAAACAACAACACGCTAGAGGAATATAACCTCTGGTTTGCAGGCATGGATCCTGCTGAAATGTCATCAATGGACTTGGCTAAGGCGGTACTTGATGCAAATCAAATTAGAATGACCATGAATAATGCTGAGTACCAGGAACGCCAAGTTATGGTATCTAACGGACTACGGATGATCTCATGGGATGAAGTACAGCAATCGTTGTCACTTGTTGATGGGAAATACTTAGATGCAGTAGATGCCATCGCAAAGTTCTATGAGAAGGTAGACAAGTTGGGCGTGTATGTCTCAGGTGAAGATGACTTTTCTCCATTGCACGCATACTCCACTCGATCCATGCAAAAAGGTTCACGCACCAAGCGGACCTTGAAACTTGAACAAACATATGGAGATGAATATGAGGATTCCAAGTTGTTCGATTACGTCTCCGTTAATGAGATGTATGTTTCGGAAATGCCTGGCGAAAAAGCTGGTTGGATTGTTGAGTTCAAAACAGCAACCATCAACAGCAGAGGTCAGCACTACCAAAAGAAGTGGCCTGGAGTTCTATTCATGAACAAAACCGATAACGGGTATCGTCTGATGTGGAAGAACAAGAAGACAGGTGCACCGGTTTGGGGTATTGGTTACGCTCAGATGGCAAGAAAGAAATTGGTTCCAACCGATGCCGCAATTGAAATCACAATGCTTGGTCTGCGTGATCAGTTGATCAAGGAAGAAGATGTATTAAAAATCCTCAAGTACATGCCAACTGAGTATGGTGGTACATCAGTAGGTCTGTATCCAAATGGAATTACCCAGAGCGATATCTACTGGATTGGTGGAGAGATGTCCACTAAGAAGATCTTGAACAAGGCTTACATGAATCATCATGGAGTAACAAAGAAAATCTTTGGTGACATCAATAACATCAAGACATTGGATCATCTTCGTGGAGCAATTAACCTGTTGATCATTGCGCGTGGGTTTAACCCTCAAGTGTTAGAGAAGTTGGATCTTGACACAGTGTGTAACCACATCCGTTATAATTTCAGTCCTGTAATGAGAAAGTATTGCAAGTCATTCTTTCGGGACTTTGGTTTCAAGGATGAATATTTGCTGCAAATGTTTTCTGTTGAAACAAATCATTATGGGCCTATATCTTGGGCTATTGATGCATCACGTATGTTTCAGGGCATAAAAGGTCGTAACCACAGAACTGCAATCAAGCAGCACGTGGCACGATCAAGAATGACTGTTGAGCAGATCCATGACTTTGTTACAGCAGAGTACAACAAGATCAAAACTGAGAATAAGAAACTCACCAAGACCAAGTTCTATAAAACATTTGCAGAATTTGATGGAAAGTGGATTGCAGAAGGAATTCAAATGATTGTTCCTAAGATGACTCATGACCTTGTTGAATGGGGAGCTACTCAGAACAATTGCATTGGCTCTTATGCAGATCGTGTTTACGGTGGTCAAACAATCATTGTTGGTTTCAAAGATGTTGAAGGCAATTGGATTGGACATGCAGAAATTCAGAACAACGTTGCTTATATTGGCACAGTTGAAGTTCCTGTAAATGGCGGTATGACACAGTTACTTGGCAAGCACAATCAGCCTCTTCCTGAGGAAACTCGCAAGCCAATCGTCAAGTTCTTGAAAGATAAACTAAAAGTAACAATGCACAACCACTGGGGAGAATAACATGAAAAACAACAACAACAAAAAGGAGACAGAAATGTCATACAATAAAAAGAAAAGCAATCGTCGTTGGGAATACAGCGGCTACAAGCAGTGCGATGAATGTCGTACCCATGGACTGGATGATTACCAGTATGACACGTTTACATCAAGGCATCCTTATAAGATGGTTTTGTGCCGGGCGTGTCATCAGTTCATCTATATGCATGACAGAAAAGGTCAGCCAACTCCTGTCTGCCCATGGTTCCACCAGCCAAGTCTCTTCGATCAGATCGAGGAGTGACTCATCATGACATGGATCATATTATTAAACAATAAAATTACCACTAGTACAACCATCTCTAAAGCATTGGGACGTGATCCTATACCTAGAACTTAAATCTTTTTTTTATGGGTAGTCCTCAGGCATGAAAGTCTGGGCCCAACAAAAGGAGAAATCCATGTCCCAACAACAACAACAAGACATTGTCTACGACACAGGAACTGGTGGTTTTGTAACCGTCAGGATTGGTGCAGCATACACTGTCTACTCGTTCACTCAACAGGCAGATGCAGATCTGTTTCTTGCAAAGAATGCAAATGCTGAGAAGCGAAACACAAAAGTGAAGTACAGCTCTGCGTGGACCGACGACAAGTACGTCACCACAAAGGCAACAACACACGTGGTACTTATCCGCCACTAGTGCTTGTGCACTTGAACATCCTAACAACGTTCTGTTAGAAGAAAAGAGAAACTCCCTTCGGGGGGTGTTTCTTTTATGAGTAGATCCTAGATCTTACTTAGGGTGCGTCCCTGTCATTAGTTGGCTAAGCAGCATGCTTCAGACTTGAGCATTGTCCGTTATGCGTCCACCAAAACGTAAACAAAAGTTTAGTCTTATGTACATAATGTGCATATGCGTATTACATACAACTTGGAGGTTGTCATGTCAATAGAAAAGCAGGCGTACTTGTACGTCAACACAGCACCAAAGCTCAACAGCATGAAGGATGGAACAGTTTTCTGGACCGTCTTGATTGGCCTGTCAAAGGCTTTGCTTTCTGCCAAGGGAGTTGCTGAGGCACAAGTTTCAACACTTACGGTAAAGATGACAATCTTTCCTGAGCAAGTTGAGCTCATGACTCAGTCATTTGTTAAGGCAAAGGCAGCTGGGTTGAAGCTTGTTGTAAAGTGTGACGAGTTCACTCTTACAGAAGTAAAGCCAAACAACTACATCAATAACAATGGTGTTGCGGTTAATGGCTTTGCGGCTTCATGCTGGGCTAACGGAGAAAAGACTCTTGATGTTCTTGGTTCAACCATGGGCATCTCAGAAGAACTCCGGAAGCTTCTTGGAGAATTCAATGGCGAAGAAGATGGTGACATCCTCTAGTCGTTGACTCAACGAGACTTACCTAACAGCATTCTGTTAGAAGAAGAGGAGACCCTGAAAGGGGTTTTCTCTTTATGGATAGACTATAGGCCTTGAATCTAGACCCTATCCATAAAACAAAAGGCTATGTTGAAGCCTCCAATTCAACAGAAAGCGAGAGTATCATGTTTCATGGTATTATCAAACGTAATGATGGCTGGTTTCGGCTCATCACTGCGGTCCCTCTCCTTGAGAACGATAAAGTTCTCGAAGAGTTCGATGGTGGTCCTTATTGGCCCGCCTTTCTTGAGCAATTCTTTCCGGATCATTACCGGATTGAAGTGCGAAAGATCCAAAAACAATGGCACGGTGTGGTTCCTTCACAGGATCCTACAGCCATGCCAATCCTAGCCAACTCGGAAGTTCTGCGTTGGAGCAACTCATCAGATCAGTACACAGTGCGGATCAAAGGTGTGAAGCCCCATCGTGGACGTACGACAACATGGCTTGCTGGACTCGATGAGTTAGGTCTTGTGATTAAGAACTCAAAGAAGATGAGCAAGCGGTTGGCAGAAATTGTTCGCATGTCATGCATGTGGACATATGATCCGGATGGCAACATCAAGATTCAAACTATCGACCATCTCAATCTTGGGTACATCGATAGTGATGTTGATGGAATCTCCGCAATCAGCCAAAGTTTTGCTATACGCTGTATTGTGGGCAACCATCGTGCATCGCGTGAGTGGATCAACAAACAGATTGCACTAATTCTTGATGGTCAAACATCAGTAGTTCAGATCCGAGTCCTCATGAAAGATGGGTTGATCAAGGGCAATGCTCTAATTCTCCCAGATAAAATGATGGATGGGTACGATATCAAGACCTTTGGTCCCAACATCAAGCCTGAGATCAGCACTAGGGGTTGGCAGTTTGCTACAATCGAACCGTCGTACTCGGCTATCCCTGTCAAGAGTGATGACCTTACCATGGCCATCTATCAGAAGGTCAATGGTCTGTATACTCAAGAAGATGTCATTCGTGGTCTAGTGGGTACTCTTGAGCAAGCAAAAGTTGACCTTGCAGAAGGTAAGCAATTTAAGTTCATGACCACCTTGGTAGATAATAATAATGCTATTGCCCAGTATCAAGCTAGCGAGGAAGATGAATTCCGTCGACCTGTGTCTACACTTGAGATTGTGCAAAAGGCTGTTCGTGATCTAGATGCAGCTGGAATCCCATTCAATGCAACACAAACTCTTCGCTGGTTAACAGTAAATGGCTTAAAGAGGTCATTCCTTGGTGCCAACAAAGAAGATGAAGGCATGGGCAATGTATGGCGTCACAAGCAATATCATTGGTTCCCGGTTGAATGGGCATATGCAACTCACGTTATGACTCAGGAAGCTCTTGAGATCTTTGGATTCAAGAATGTGTACAATGACTGTGGCTACTACCACAAGAAGTCGCACTGCTTTGCGGTACCTGGCAAATACTTTGAGAAGAACCACATCAACCATGGTGGAGATGACTTGGACGATACATGGAAGATCCATGTCCGACTAGTTCGCTTTGCTGATGGAGACATCAAGCTCATGGCATTTATCCTCCGTAACCCAAATGACTTTGGCGAATGGTCGATGATTCCAATCGAGAACTATGGCCCAGTATTCCATCGGTATACTGCATTCCCACCTGTCATTGACTATGAGGAGCTGTTCAAGGCTGTTCCTCAGTCTTCATACCTGGAAGAGAACAATTTGGTTGTTCCCGGAACACTTCCTGGTAGCTCTACTCTGAAAGTCGGTTCTGAGTATTCTCTGTCTGACGAAGGACGTAGTCGACTTGTAGCACTTGCATTCCCTGGTGGAGTTGGTTCTGCAGTACTGCCTAAGATCCTATGGCATGCTCTGATCAACGAATACATCAAAGATCCTGTTGCTCGTAACGAAGACATCATTGACGGTATAGAACAGGGAGTTGCTACTGTTGCAGACGTAAAGCTGATTGCAGAATGGGTTGGTAAACTATATAGCCAAATCCGTGAAACAAATGGGCTTAACGGCACCAAGATGGATATGTTCTGGATGGCAACGCGTATGCCGGAAGTGCATGCTAAGGGCCTTGAAACCACTACGGTTGAAGAGTCACCTTGGTGTCAGATGCATATCCAACGAGAAATACTGGTGCGAACCACTGTTTCTCAGATGTCAGATCACCTGAATGAAACGCTTGTTGAGCCAGAGGTGCTGTTCAATATCCAGTGGACAGAAGAAGAACTGCTTAGTGCAGCTCAAGAACTTCAGAAGATCAGCGTCAAACGTCGCATTATGACAGCAGAAGCATGGGTAGATTACCTATGTGATCTGTTCACTCGTATCGATGACAACCCAGACAAGGGTGTCGACTACATGAACCGCAAGATACTGGCACTGGCTTATCAGTCATATGTTGCCAAGCGTCAGCATCCAAAGGCCAATCACGACCAGTGGTTGTACACGTTCAGTGCAAAGAGTGCTAATCAGCCAATTGATTGGTTCATCCGAGCACTTAACTCAATCTAGAGACTATAGGGGCAAATATTATATTGCTTCTAAAACCTCTTTAGTGCGTGTTTAATCTATAACATGCCCAAGATACTCTTCTAAACTGGACTTTCTGTCTAAAAAGAAGGGTGATTACCTCATCCATAATATCCATTCATTATGACCTTAGGAGGTCTCATTATGTCCACTACCCAAAAGAAGCTTGTCTTCATCAACACGGCCCCAAAGGTCAACACCAAGAAGGACGGAACTCAGTTCTTCACCGTCTTGGTTGGCGTATCCAAAGCTCTACTTGACGAGAAGAACGCATCACAGGCTGAAAAGCTCACGATGAACATCTTTGAGAATCAACTAGATGCCGTGACCAAGGCGTTCAACTTGGCCAAACGGAACGGTCTCAAACTTGCTCTGGCTTGTGACGAAATCGTTATCACCGAGCCAAAGATGAACTCTTACATCAATCGTGATGGAGAGCAAGTCCAAGAGTTCCAGGCTTCGGTCTGGGCTGAAGGTCCGTCGGAGCTGACAATCGTCAAGTCCACGATGTCCATCTCTGATGAGCTTCGTGCTCTTCTCGGTGACGACGACGGAGATGACGTACTGGTCTAACGGCCACTCGTTTCCCCTGTCCCAGTAGATTCGTACCACAAGTGCGAGTCTGCTGGGACTCCCCCTTTTTTAGACTAGTCCTCAGATTGTGCATACAAAAGAGAATTCTGTCGAAAAAGAAGGGCTCAAACCCAAAAATGTTCCTAAGGAGGAATACCATGTATACGAAATTAGAAGACCTAATCAATGACACTGTTACTAAGCTCAACGAAGCAACTAGCATTGTCTCTAACTTAGAAAATATCCGTTGGATTTCGCCGGCAGGTGACTTGTTCATCGAACCACGTGGAACTATTCTCGATATGATTGAGACTGGTTCCTGGCGGTAAAGTTTAGGGATTGATTATATCCCTAGCTGACAGTCGAAACTGAGTCTTCTGTCAGACTGAAACAAAGTGTCCTGAGTATGACACTGCAAATAACTACTCTCAATCTTGCATGACACCTCCAAGTCGTGGATAGTCGGTTGACTTTCAAGTTAGGATACAGTATCCCTACTTCTGGCTAAAGCAATCAACCAGCAACTGACTATCCACACTGGTGTGTCTTATTATTATTTTTTATCCCTAACCACTAAATCTCTCAAAGGAGAAACAAATGAAAAATATTAAAATACGAGCCAGATGGTTTAACATCGGTTCCCTACTCACCATGGCATTCTTCTTCTATATGATGTCTGACATGGAAAAACAAAAGCAAATGGATGTAATTATCAAAGACGATGAACTCAAAGATTTTGCAAACTATCAGCACAACTACCAAAAGGACAAAACAAATGCGTAAGCACCTAGCAATGGCATTCACCGCAGTGTGTTTCGTTGTCGGTTTATATACCGGCGACAAAGCACGCTCCATATACATGAAAAGGAAATCATGAACACAATTACAACTATCCAAGCACTTGAGCTAATTGATCAAGCAGCACTCGAAGATAAGCTGTTCCACCATAATGGTGGTCAAGCATATATAAAACTGTCTGCAACATCTAATGCGCTCATGGTCATTGATCATTCAATGGCAGACCGTCCAGTAATTACATTTCACGATGGCACAAATTATTTTGCTGAGTGCAATAACTACAATTGGGAACACTCTAAGCGTTTGCGTGACCACGGTTCTTTAGCCGAATGGTATACAAAATACGCAAATCGACCAAGATTGGACATAACACAATGATGTGGTATTGGTATCTCACAGGAATGGTAACAGGTTGGTTGTTCGTATCTATTGCGTTCAATATAGCAGTAGTTAACGGATGGATTCAAATCATTCGCCGACCACGAGCCACAATCACAAAGTTATACGACTATGAAGAAGACAACTCAGGTCCTATTCGCAGAAAGGTAGCTGGCTAATGGCAATGTTTATGCTTGGCTTTGTATGCAATTACGCATTCTTAGCCACCATTTATATAATCATCAATTCCAATTCAAATAAGAACAACGGTCAGTACATTCCACAGAGATGGCGTGATTGACCGTTGTTATTGTTTTTTCTTTCTAGCTTCTAAAATGCTCTCTCAGACAGCAAATACAAAAAAGAAGGGAAAGGAGAATACAAATGTTTGATTGGTTATTCGATTTTATCACAGACATCCTAGAATTCATACTTCCAGGTTCAAATTCAGATTCACAATAAACACACAACTACAATAAGGAGACATTATGTCAACTAAAGAAAAAACAGCAATGACAGAAAAAACAGCAAAGCTTTTCGGTAAATTAACCGCAAAAACTATTTCTGCAACAACCAGCATTACCGGTAAAACGGTAGACGCAATCAAAGTAACACCTTCAAAAACTAGTGATCTCACACGCAGCATCACAAGCGCAATTGCAGAAGGTTACCGCGAAGTTCGTCCAGCTGAAGTTGAAGACACTGTTGATTCAGACACCACTGAAGCCTAACACTGCGGTATAAGCAAAAAGAAGGGTATACCTCAGATATACCTTTTTTCACAATTATTCACAATTATTCAAAATTACACAACTAAGGAGACAGTAATATGTCTACATCATCCATCCTATCAAAGTTCGGGCTCTCAGGAGAC
>Ga0194055_10002793_pt1 | contig 13730 bp, 5 predicted proteins | sample SepL449m_MetaG_FD_155482 | JGI IMG/M metagenome (GOLD analysis project Ga0194055, IMG submission 155482) | Anoxic zone freshwater microbial communities from boreal shield lake in IISD Experimental Lakes Area, Ontario, Canada - Sep2016-L442-9m | ecosystem: Environmental > Aquatic > Freshwater >... | reverse complement strand
TATGCGTACGAAGCCGCCGGCAAGGAGGCGATGCACTTTTCAACGTCTGCCATGAAGATGGTCGACGAAGGCCTGACGGCCGAGCAGGCTCGCACCGCGCTGCTGGGTCAGGTCCGGGGCAACTTCGACGACTTCCTGAAAGACCAGAAGCCCGGCACCCCCTGGCTCTACTTCGCGGGCACCACCACCACGCACCGCAAGTGGGCGAAGGGCTCGGGCCGCCGGCTCTGGGGCATCGACCCCGACGCGCTCGAGGGGAAACTGCCGCCATTCCTGCCCGACGTGCCCGAGATTCGTGAGGACGTCGCCGACTACCTCGGTGAGGTGCAGGCGGTCGATGCCTCCGTGGGCGAGATGCTCGCGCGGCTCGAGGAGGCGGGCGAACTCGACCGCACGCTGATCGTGGTCAGCGGCGACCACGGCATGCCGGGCGTGCCGGCCGGCAAGAACAATCTCTATGACCACGGCGTGCGAGTGGCGCTCGTGGCCCGCGTGCCCGGTGGCACGCCGGGAAGGATCGTGGATGACTACGTGTCGCTGCCCGACCTGGCGCCGACGTTCCTCGAGATCGGCGACGTGCCGCCTCCCGGCGGGCTCTACGGCAGGAGCCTCCTGCCAGAGCTGCTCGCCCCGACCGGCGGTCAGATCGACCCGACCCGCACGGAGGTGATCACTGGCCGCGAGCGACACGTGGCCGCGGCCCGCGAGGGCTACCTTCCCTACCCCAGCCGAGCGCTCCGCACGCCCGACTTCCTCTACATCCGCAACTTCGCCCCCGACCGCTGGCCGCTGGGATCGCCCGACGGCGCGATCGGCGACGACGCCCCGAAAGACCGCTCGATCGCGGAGCAGACCTACGCCGCCTTTGCCGACGTGGACGCCGGCCCCACCAAAACCTGGGTGATCGCCCACCGCGATGATCCCCAGTGGCGATGGCTCTACGACTACGCCTTCGGCAAGCGGCCGGCCGAGGAACTCTACGACCTCCGCACCGATCCCGATCAGCTCAAGAACGTTGCCGGCAGACCGGAGTATGCGGTGGCTCAGGCCGACCTGAGTCGGCGGCTGATGGCGGAACTCAAGCGGCTCGGCGACCCGCGTGTGTCCGACGACGTGATCTTCGAAAAGTCACCGTTCACCGACCCCCGCGAGCGGCCCAACAAGAAGTAATCCGAGGCGTTCGCGAGGCTCGGGGCTGCCCATGCCCGTCGCCGGACACTCGCTGCGGGCATCCTGCCCTTCGCTCGCTCGATGCTTTCTCCGCTTCGCCATCCTGGCTTCGCGGAGAAAGCAACGCCGGCTCCCGGGCACGGGCAGCCCCTCGCTGCGTCGTTCCCCCGTAGCACAGGTTGTCAACCTGTGTACCTCTCACGGTTCACGTGGCCCGTACAAGCCAGCGACCACGGAACCACGCAACGCGTCCAACGTGGCTCGCCCGCGGCCTCACGGCCGGTCGGCTTTCACTGCCCCGTACAAGCCCAACGCCGTGAGGCGTGGGGTGAGCGACCAACAAATGTTGCGTCCAGCGTGGTTCGCTCACGGCCGGTCGGCTTTCGCTCCCCCTCAGTCCGCCGACGCGCCGGCCCCCGTCAAACGTCGCAGGCTGCCCACCAGGTCGTTGAGGGATTCGGCATGGGCAGCGAGTTCTTCGGCGGCACTCGCGCTCTCCTCGGCCCCTGAGGCATTGCCCTGCGTCACCTGCTCCATCTGGAGGATGGCCCGGTTGATCTGATCGATTCCCACGGCCTGCTCCCCGGCGGCCGCCGCGATGTCCGCCACGAGGCTGTCGGTGGCGGCGATCTTGTTGGCAATGTCGCGCAGCGACTCGCCCACCCTGGTGCAACTCGAGGAACCCACGCGGCATGTCGCTGCGCCAGTGCGACTGCTGGCGATGGCGGCCTCAATCTTGGATGCGGTCTCCTTGGCGGCTGTGGCGCTGCGGAGCGCCAGCGAGCGGACTTCTTCAGCCACGACGGCGAATCCAGCCCCCGCCTCCCCCGCCCGCGCGGCCTCCACGGCGGCGTTGAGGGCGAGGATGTTGGTCTGGAAGGCGATCTCGTCGATGCCCTTCACAATCTTGGCCACCTGGCCGCTGCTCCACTCGATCGCCACCATCGACTCGTTCATCTCCTTCATGGTGCGATCCATTTCCAGCATCGACTGGCACCCCGCATCGACGACGAGCCGCGCTTCCACCGCCAGCGACTTGGCCTTCTTGGCGTTCTCCGCCGTTCCGCGGATCATACTGGTCATCTCTTCCAGCGAGGCGCTCGTCTCTTCGACGGAGGCAGCCTGCTGGATCGCGCCAGACGAGAGCGAGGCACTTGATTCGGAGACGTTGCGGGCCGCGGAGGCGGTTTCGGTCGCGCTCCGATCGAGGTCGACGATGGCCGTGGTGATGCTGGCCATCGTCCGCTTCCATTCCCGGTCGATGACCTGGAGGGCCCGCTTGTTGGCCTGCATCACCCACCACGCCAGGCCGGCCACGAGCAGGAATCCGCCGAGGAGCACCGCAAACAGCAGCTTCTCCCGCCGCCACACGTCACTGGCCGCAGACTTCTCGAGCGCGGCACTGGTCTGCGTGGCCAAAACGACCGCCTGATCGATCCCCTTGCGGTGGAGGAGATACGCCGCCTTCAGCTTGCCGTTGGCGACCGCGGCAGCCGCCGCCTTGTCGTTTCGCTGGATGGCCGGAAGGAGCTCGTTCTCCACCGTCGCGAACACTTCCCAGGCCGCCGGCTGCGACTCCTCCACCAAAACGCGTCCCACGTCGGTGCCGGCCAGCGGTTTGATCCAGTAGTCGCACCGGGTGGCGAAGTCGTTCTTGAGCGCACGGATTCTCGCGGCGTCAGCCTTCAACTCGTTGGGGTCGTCCTCGTCGAGCATCTGCAGGGCGGTCATGTAGGTTTCGAGCACGTACATGGGGGGCGGCAGGATGTCCGCCACCAGATCCTTCTGCTCGACGATTCCGGCGTAGATCGGGCCGTTCACCTTGAGCTTGAAGAGGGTCTGGAAGGTGACGACGCCCACAATGAGCATCACCGTGAGAACCACGCCGACAAGGAGCAGGAACCGGGCGGCCACTCCCAGCGTCAGTGTGCCGACATCGGAGGAGGAGCCCTGACGCGATGAAACCAGGTCATTCATGATGCGATTCGATTCGGGAGTCGAGAAAACGGACCGGGCGAAGCGACGCGGATCGGGGCCGCGTGAACGTCGTTGTTGGGAGTGTAGTTCGCACCTGACGGCCATGCGCACGGCGCGATTGGGAAGGTCGTAGCGGTAAAACGCCCGAAACCTTCTCCTCGCGTCAGTCCCGCTCACCGCCCCGGATCGGCCTGTTCTTGGGGTTGTCGCGGGCCCGGATCCGCTCGGCGTACTTCTCGTCTCGTGGCTCGATCACCCCCCGTTCGACGAGCGTCTCAACGTCGAGTTGCCCGAGCTCGCCACAGTGCTCGATCCACTGCCGACAGGCCTCGCGGAGTTCGGCGAGTTTGGCCGCATGGGCCGGGTCGCCGGCGAGGTTTGTCACCTCCCAGGGGTCGGCCTGCGTGTCGAAGAGGAGTTCTTTGTCGCGCGTCGGGGCGACGAAGAGCGACTGCACGGCATCGAGCCGGCCGGCGGCCTCTTCCCGGCGGATCACCTTCATGATCGGCCCGTTCTCCGCGGTGGTCACATACCCCGCATCCGACCGGTCGGTCGTGGCATTGAGCACATAGCGGTATCGACTGTCGCGGACGGACCGCACCTGATCGCAGTCCTCGTCCATGCAGTCGCGGAAGGAGTAGGCGTAGCGGGGCGGATTGGCGGCCGTGGGGAGAAACACGTGCCCGTCGTACTCCGGCGGAACCGGCACGCCGGCCAGCGCGAGCGCCGTGGGGGCGAAGTCGATCCAGCCAGCGATGTCGTCGCGGACGCTCCCGGGGGCGATTTTTGCGGGCCAGCGAACGACGAGCGGCACCCGCGTGCCGGTGTCTCTCACCGACCGCTTGAAGCGGGGCATCCCGCGGCCGTGGTCGCCGGTGACGATCACCACCGTGTTTTCCGCGAGGCCGTGCGTGTCGAGCCACTCCATCACCCGGCCCACCTCGCCATCGACCACCGTGACCAGCTCGTGATAGCGGGCCAGGGCCTGACGAACCTCAGGATCATCGGGATAGAACGGCGGAACTTCGATCTTGGCCGGATCGCGACGCTGATCCGCCGTGAGTTCGGGAATCCGTTCGGCATGGCTCGCCATGTCGGCGTTGACCTTGCCCTCGTGGCTGACGGAGAGATTCAGGAACGCGAAGAACGGCTCCTGGGGCGTGGGGCCACCGAGCCACTCCTGGCGGGAGTCGGCCAGTTTGTCCATCGGCACGCCGTTGAAATCGGTCTTGCCGGGCCACAACACGTGGTAGCCGGCATCCCGAAGCCTCTCCGTGAACGGCCGCGGCGGCTTCACCACCACCGACCGCATGTTCTGCCCGCCATAGCAGAGCGGATAGCGGCCGGTGATCATCCCGCTCCGCGACGGGGCGCAGACGCCGCAGTGGGTGAAGGCCCGGGTGAAGATCGCGCCTTCGCGGGCCAGCCGGTCGATGTTGGGCGTGATCGCGTCCTTGCAGCCGTAGGCACCCAGGTCGGGCCCCATGTCTTCGCCCACAATGAGCACGATGTTGGGCCGCAGAGGGTCTACCGGTGGCGTGGCTTCGGCATGCGCGACGGCGGGACCGCCCCACATCCGCACGAGCATGGCGGCAAGCATGAAAGCACGAAGGCACATCCTCACGGTTTCGCCATCACGCATAGGGACCTCTCGACAGGCGGCACGGGCCGCAGATGGAATAGGACACCCCTCCATGAGGATAGCCCCAACGGCGTTCGCGGCCGCGGAGCGCAGGCCGCATCAGCCCTTCTTCGGTCGTCATTCCGGCTTCCTCTTCGGCACCGTCTTACGTTTCGCCGCAGCGCCCGTACGCCATGGTTCCGCGGACCACGACTCGCTCATCAGCGGGTTGACGGTTGCAAACGTGCCATTGACCGGGCTATGCCTCGCTGCTTCGCAACCAACCGCCGGCTCACGGTCGGGGCGTCTGCTCTTCGAGCCACGGAGCGATCTTCTCCATCCAGACGGCTGCATGGGCTCGCAGCCCCGCGTTGCTGAAGTGCACTCCCTTGCCCCGGCCTCGGCTGCGGGCTTCAGAAACCGCACGGCCACGTGGCGCCCCTGCCCTGCGGTCGTAGTGCCGCACACCACCACGCTCCCCGACGCTGACTGTGGCGACCTCATGACTGGCAATCTCCGGCGCGTTGTCGCACTATAGTCTGCCACTCAGGAGACTCTCCATGTCCGGTGCCCGATCCTTCCGCCTGCTCGGCCAGAGCCTCTCGCTCACGGCCTTGGCATGCTCGTGGCCATTCCTGCCGTCGGCCACGGGAGCGGAGCCGCCCCGGCCCGCCCAGCGCGTCGCCGAGCGGGTGGGCTTCCTCGGGGCGCCGTGCCATCCGCATGTGGAGTGGAACGACGCCAACGTCGGCCGGATGAAGGAGCTGGGCTTCAACGTCATGCAGTTGAACATCGCCTGGGGGTATCGGCCGAACAACGAGCCGCTGAACCTCGAGGATGTGGTCGCCTTGCCGGACGGATTCGCCCCCACCCCCGGCGACAACGACCGCGCCGCCATCCGCACACCAGAGAAGATCGCCGCTCGGGCTGAAACGCTGCGACACAGGATCGCGCTGTGCCGAAAGTTCGGCATGAAGACGATCTTCCACTTCGGCGCTCCCAACGTACTCTACCCGCCCCTGGAGCCAGACGTCCTTCTCGATCAGTGCATTTCAGACGAGACCGTCACCGCCCGAACCGTCGCGCTCGTCAAGGCGTTTCATGAGGCGTTTCCCGGCGTCGACCACCTGCTCTGCTACACCTACGACCAGCATGCCTGGCTCTGCAGCGAGGCGGGGAACTGCCCGCGCTGCCGCGGCGTGCCGCTGCACGAACGAGTGACGCCCTTCGTCAACGCGATCGGCCGCACGTGGCAGTCGCTGCAACCGCAGGGCGTCGTGTACTGGGAGCCATGGGAGCTCTCCGCCGGGCAGACGTATCGGTGCGCCGAGCTGATCGATGCGTCGTGTGTCGGGCTGGCCCTGCACTCCAACATCGCCGAGGTGCAGGTGGCCCTCCCGGCGGACCGCTGGTTCCGAAACATGCTGACAAAGGCCGCCGAGCGGCAGATTCGAGTTCTGGCCGAGGTCTGGACCGGATCGCCCACCGAGGAGATGGAGCCCTATATCCACATCGCCGTACCCTTGGCGACGCTGCGGGCACTGCGGGCGGTCAATAACGCCGGCCCGCTGCAGGGCATCAAGGAGTACTACGGCAACGTGCCCGACAAGGAAGATCCGAACCTACGGATGACCGGGATCTTCTTCGCCAATCCTGACATCAGCGACACCGACGCGCTCGAGCAGCTCGCCCGCCCATACGCCGCGGCGGCCGAGGGCATGGTCAAGTTCTGGACGCTCTCGTCGGAGGCGATCGAGATGTATCCCTGGGATGTGTCGTGGCTGTCACGCGAGGTGGGCCGCAGCGACCCCGACCACCTGCTGACGGCCGCGGCGCTCAAGGGCGCAAGCTGGCAGACGCCGTCCTGGCAATCGAGCCGGCGAACGGCGTTTCTCCGCACCGACCACACGGCACCGCCGAACTTCTGGATGCGGGAAGACAACCAGCTTCGGTTCGAGCAGACAGCCGCCAAGCTGGAGGCGGCGCTTCTGGTCGCAGACACGCTCGACGGGAAGATTCCCGACGCCTACGCCGCGACATTTCGCGAAAATGTGAAGGAACTCCGGGGGCTTCGCCGGCGGGTGCTGGCCTACGCCTACCACCTCCGCGAAACCAACCTGGCCGACCTGCTTCGCGGCGACGCCAAGCAGGGCCTGCCCGTGAACCGGCGGACAGTCGACGAACTCCGGAGCCTGATGCTCGAGGATCAAGCCAACATGGAGAAACCCGCGCCGCTGGCGGCGGCGATCGCGATGCTCGACGCCGATCTCCCCAAGTTTCTCGAGACATATTTCCTGCCCACCGGACCGTCGGGCAAGAAAGAAGGCTGGACGATCACCTCCGAATAGGGGTGGCGGTCCGCCGGGACGATATATTCTAAAAGGGTCTTCGTTAGTTGCTCGACGCGAGTCTCGTCGGCGGCGGACACGGTGCGGCATGCAGACCACGATCTTCCTTCTGTGCCTGTGCGTCGTGGCGGCAGCGTCCGCGTCCGCCGCAGCAGCAGAGGGTGACGTGGAGTTCTTCGAGTCGCGGATCCGCCCGGTGCTCGTGGAGCGGTGCTACTCCTGCCACAACTCGGCCGAACAGGCCGATGGCGGGCTCACGGTCGATTCCCGTGCCGGCCTGCTTGCCGGCGGAGATTCGGGGCCCACCATCGTGCCCGGCGATCCCGACAGCAGCCACCTGATGAAGGTGCTGCGGCACGAGATCGAAGGCGTCAAGATGCCGAAAGACTCCGGCAAGCTCGACGGCGCCACACTCGCCGACTTCGCGACCTGGATCGCGGCCGGCGCCCCCGATCCGCGCGACGCGCCGCCATCGACTGAGGAACTCGCGACGGCCACCTCGTGGGAAACCGTCATGAACCGCCGCCGCGAGTGGTGGTCGTTTCAGCCGCTCGCCGACGGCACGCCTCCCACCATCGCCGACAACGACTGGTCGCAGCATCCGATCGACCTGCACATCCTGGCCGCTCTCCAGGAACAGGGGCTCGCGCCGGCCGCCGACGCCGCGGCCGGGCCGCTCGTACGACGGCTCTTCTTCACGGTCATCGGCCTGCCACCGACGGCCGAAGAGGCGACGCACTGGACGACGCGGGTGTCGGAGCCAGGAGGCGTCGAGTCGCTCGTCGATCACCTCCTTGCAAGTCCACACTTCGGCGAGCAGTGGGCCCGCCACTGGATGGACTGGATCCGCTATGCCGACACGCATGGCTCCGAGGGCGATCCGGAGATCGGCGGCACCTGGCACTATCGCAACTACCTGATCCGTGCGCTCAACGCCGACGTGCCCTTCGACCAGCTGCTGCGGGAGCACGTCGCCGGCGACCTGCTGCCCAATCCCCGGCTCGATCCCAGCGGCACCATCAACGAATCGGCGATCGGCCCAGCCCACTTCCGGATGGTATTTCACGGCTTCGGTCCGACCGACGCCCTCGACGAGAAGGTGCGGTTCACCGACGACCAGATCAATGCGTTTTCGAAGGCCTTCCTCGGGCTGACCGTGTCGTGCGCCCGCTGCCACGACCACAAGTTCGATCCGATCAGCCAGACCGACTACTACGCGCTGTTCGGCATCCTGAGTTCGTGCCGGCCGGGCCGCACGGAGTTCACGGCGGCCGACGTGCTGACGAAGCATCGCGAGGAGTTGCTCGCCCTCAAGCCAGAGATCCGTCGGCAGCTCGCGGAGCAGTGGCTCGCCGCGCTGCCGGCGCTGGCCGCGCGGATGGAAGCCGCCGACGCCCCCTGGCGAGCCGCCGAGGATGCCGCCCGCCTGCTGCATCCTCTCTACGCGGCGGAGAAAGCCCGCACGTCCGCCGACCCGTCTGTCGCCAGAAGCGAGGCCGAGATCGTCGCCGCGCAGCTGGAGGCGTGGTCCGCGTCCCGCGCGGAGCGGTCCGCACCGCCGCAGCGCGTGCCGCTGGCCGCGTGGGATCTCGCCGACACCGCCGACGTGGCGACGTGGTTTCAGCATGGCACCGGCCTCGCGGCCGCCGCGGCCGGCAGCCCCACCGACCGGGGCGCGGCGGGCGACTTCACCGTCGCTCCCAGTGGCCCGCAGGCCGTTGCGGGCATCTGGCCGGCCAGCATCAAGTCGCTCACGCTCTCGACGAAACACGGCGGCCGGTTCACCTCGCCGACCGTGCGGCTCGACAAGGAGTACGAACTCCGCGTGCTCGCGGCGGGCGATGACGGCGCCACGCTCCGGCCTGTGATCCAGTACTACCCGCGTTTGGGCACGGTGTACCCAATCCAAAAACTCTCCCGCGACTGGCGGTGGTACACGTTTGATCTCACCTATTGGAACGGTGACGACATCCACGTCGAACTGGCCACGGCCCGCGACATGCCGCTGCCGATCGGCATCAACGAGCGGTCGTGGTTTGCAGTCCGCAAGGCGGTGCTCGTGGAGAAAGAGCCGACGGCTGACACGGGCCCCACGGCCACACCGTCGGCGAAGTCGGAGATGACCACGTCGGCCCCCGTGCCCGACGAGAAACGCGACGCGATCCTCGACGAGTCGCTCGCATCGAAGCCGCAGTCGTTCGCCGACTGGCGGGGCTGCTACGTGCGGGCCATCGAGCGAGCCGTCCACGGCTGGAGCGCAGGCACGGCGAGCGATGCCCAGGCGTTGCTCCTCGACGCCTGCCTCGCGGAGGGCATCCTCGAGAACAACGTCGATCGACTCGCCATGGCGCGGCCGCTGATCGAGGCATACCGCCGGCTGGAAGCGGAGATCGTGCCGGCCGAGCGGGTGCCGGGCATGGCGGAGACCGTCGGCGGCGACCAGCCGCTCTTGCCCCGTGGCGACCACAAGAAGCCGGGTCAGCCCGTGCCCCGCGGCTTTCTCTCCGTGATCGATGCCACGCCCTACGAGGCGGCCGACAGCGGCCGGCTGAAACTCGCCGACGATCTCCTGCGGCCCGACAATCCGCTGACCAGGCGGGTGATCGTCAACCGCGTCTGGCACCACCTCTTCGGCCGCGGCTTGGCTGCCACTCCCGACAACCTCGGCCACCTCGGTCCGAAGCCAACGCATCCGGCGCTCCTCGATCACCTCGCACGCTCTTTTGAGTCGAATGGCTGGTCGTTGAAGACCCTGATTCGCTCCGTCCTCACGTCCCGTGTCTGGCGGCTCGACTCACAGGCCAGCGACCAGGCCCGCGCGGTCGATCCCGAGAATGCCCTGCTGTCGCACGCCTTCGTCCGCCGCCTGGAGGCGGAATCCGTCCGCGACAACCTGCTCACCGTCTCGAATACGCTCGACCGCAACCTGCTGGGCGTGATGCACCCCGGCGACAGCCGCCGCCGCAGCGTGTACGTCCGCGTGGCCCGCAACGCGATGGATCCACTGCTGCGGGCCTTCGACTTCCCTGAGCCCGCTAGTTCCGTGGGCCGCCGCGACGTCACCAATGTGCCTGCCCAGACGCTCTATCTGCTCAACGACGGCCGCGTCACCGAACTCGCGCGTGCCTGGGCCGGCGGAATCCTGGCCGACACGTCGCTCGGGACCGACGACGAACGGCTCCAGCGGATGTTCGTCGCGGCGCTCGGCCGGCCGGCGTCGCTGGAGGAACTCTCCCGCACGCGGACGCTGCTCGAGAGCACCGAGCAGGAGACAGTCGCCCTTGCGGCCCGCCTGGCGGCGATCCGTGAGAAAGAGGACGTGCTGTCGCGAAGCATCGCCGACGTGCTCGCTCCGGCTCGCACCCGCTTCGTGGCAACGCATGCCCCCGAGAACGCTGGCGCCACGCCGCCAGAGCCGATGAGCCGCTGGGATTTCAGCAAGGGTCTCGAAGACACGGTCGGCGGGATGCCGGTCACCCTCCACGACGGTGCCAAACTCCGCAAGGGAGGGCTCGTGCTCAACGGCAAGGGCTATGCGGTCACGGCTCCGCTGACCCGCTCACTCCGCGAGAAGACGCTCGTCGCCTGGGTGAAACTCGCGTCTCTCGATCAGCGCGGGGGCGGCGTCATGTCGATCCAAACCGGTGGCGGCGCGACGTTTGACGCGATCGTCTATGCCGAGCAGGCGCCGGGCGAGTGGCTGGCGGGGAGCGACCAGTTCGTGCGGACGAAGCCGTTCGGGGGACCACGCGAAACGGAAACGGCGCGGCCCGTGCATCTGGCCGTGGCGTACCACGCCGACGGCACGGTCCGCGGCTACCGCAATGGCGAACCCTACGGCAATGCCTACGTGGCCGACGCCCGCGCCCCCGTGGAGTTTGTCGCCGGGCAGAGCGAGGTGTCATTTGGCGTGCGCCACCTGCCGGCGATGCCCGGCCGCATGCTGTCGGGCGTGATCCTTTCGGCCGCCCTCTACGACCAGCCGCTCGACGAGCAGAGTGTCCGCGCCCACTACCTCGTCACCATGGCCGAGACCGTTTCCGACGACGAACTTCTCGGCAGCCTCCCACCCGCCGACCAGCAGCGGGTCGAGGAGTGGCGAGCGCAACTCCAGACGCGGCGTGACGAGGCGGCGGCGGTCACCGATTCCACAGGGGAGCCAGCACTTTCCGATCCGCGGCTGGCAGCGTGGACGGACGTTGGCCGGGCGATCTTTCTATTCAAGGAGTTCATCTACCTGCGGTAGCGGGTGGATGTCGGAGGCGGGTTTTCCCCGAAACGATCGATGTCGCGATTCATCAACCGACAGATGGCGAAAGCTCCCGCGGGGCTCACCGCGCGAGGCATCTCCCGACGAAAGCTGCTCGAGACCTGCTCGACGGGGTTTGGCGGCGTGGCGCTGGCGGCCCTGCTGGGCCAGGAAGGCCGTGCCGCGACCGCCATCGAAGGCCCACTCCTGCCCGCCAATGCGGCCCTGCGTCGGACGCACCATCAGGCCAGAGCGAAGAACGTGATCTTCTGCTTCATGTCGGGGGGTGTGTCGCAGGTCGATTCGTTCGACCCCAAGCCGCGACTGGCGGCCCACAACGGCAAGCCGATGCCGATGAAGGTGGAGCGGACGCAGTTCAACAACAACGGCAACATCATGGCCAGCCCCTTCGAGTTTCGGCCGTGGGGGGAGAGCGGCATCCCTGTGAGCACGATGTTTCCACACATCGGCGGCGTCGTAGACGAACTGGCCATCGTGCGGTCGATGACCACCACCGTCAACGAGCACGCGCAGGGCAACTACATCATGCACACCGGGTTTCCCTTCCTGGGATTCCCGAGCGCCGGGGCGTGGGCCTCCTACGGTCTGGGAAGTGACAACGCCGACATGCCCGGCTACGTCGTGCTCCAGAGCGGCAAGGCCGAGCCGCCGCACGGGGGCGTGGGCATGTACAGCAACGCCTTCCTGCCCGGCCAGCACCAGGCCTCGATCCTCAAGGCCGACGCCCCCGAGGCGATCGCCAACATCCGGCCGCGCGGCGCTGCGGCCGCCCAGCGGCGGCGGCTCGACTTCGTGGCTGGCTTCGACCGCGATTTTCTGGCCGAGGCCGACCGCGACGCCACGATCGAAGCGGCGATTCACAATGCCGAAACCGCCTTCCGCATGCAGGCGGAGGTGCCTACTCTCTGCGACATCTCGGGGGAGACCGCAGCCACGAAATCGGCGTATGGCCTCGACTCGAAGTCGCCCGGCACGGCTGACTACGGCCGCCAGTGCCTGCTGGCGCGACGGCTGGTGGAGCGGGGCGTGCGGTTTGTCGAACTCTCCTGCCTGGGCGGCAACGGCGGGGGATCGGCCAACCCCTGGGATCAGCACGGTGGCCTGCACACGGGGCACGCCGCGATGGCGGAGCAAGTCGATCAGCCGATCGCAGCGCTGATCGCCGACCTCCGGGCTCGGGGGCTGCTCGATTCGACGCTCGTGGTCTGGGCCGGTGAGTTTGGGCGGACGCCTTTCTCGCAGGGGGCCGATGGCCGCGACCACAATCCGTACGGGTTCAGTGTCTGGCTGGCCGGCGGCGGCGTGAAGGCGGGTACGATCCACGGCGCCACCGATGAGTTCGGCTATCACGCTGTGGAAAACATCTGCACCGTCTACGACCTCTGGGCCACGGTGCTGCACCTGCTCGGTGTCGACCACGAGGAACTGACCTACCGCTCCAGCGGCCGCGACTACCGCCTCACCGACGTCCATGGCCATCCGATCCGCGAGATCATCGCCTGAGCGGACCACTCCTACGGCTCACACTGCCCCCGTCCAAGCCCAACGCCGTAAGGCGTGGGACGAACCGCCACCAGACTCCGCATCCAGCGCGGTGCGCCCGCGGCCTCACGGCCGGTCGGCTTACACACCACCATCCCCAAATCGCCCCGCACGGTGGTCAACGATTGGATGCTCCCGGTAGTATTCCACGATCCCCTTCATTGTTCGCGATCTCTTCCTGGAGATTCCCCTGATGCCAGTCTCGCTGCGATTCCCCGCGCCGCTCCATGCTCGCGTTCGCGTATCGGCCATGCTGATCGGCACCGCGATGGCCGCCGGCGCAACCTCGCTCCCTCTTGAGTCAGCGCGTGCCGCCGATGAAAAAAACCCCGTCTACACAGATCCGGCGAAGGTTGATCGCGACTACGCCATCCAGGGCGAGTACGCCGGCAGCATCGATGTGAATGGGCAGACGGCGCCGGTCGCGGCGCGGGTGATCGCGCTGGGCAACGGCACGTTTGACGTGGTGGCCTACCCGGGCGGCCTGCCCGGCCTTGGCTGGACGGGAACCGACCGCTTCACCGGCACCGCTGCTCGCACGGGCGACGCCGCGGACGCCCCGGTGAAGATCGAGGGGACTGACTGGACCGGAAGCCCGCGGACGGGCGTGATCAAGGACGGTGCGATCGTAGTCTTTCATGACGACGGCACGGAATGGACGCGGCTGCCGAAGAAGCTGCGAACAAGCGCCACGCTTGGCCAAAAGCCGCCGGAGGGAGCGATCGTGATTTTCGACGGCCCGGGGCCCGTGAACGAGGCCGAGACCCTCGTGGACAGCCACGTCACGGACGACGGCCTGTTG